>Ga0164297_10002072_pt1 | contig 20243 bp, 19 predicted proteins | sample GEODES058metaG_FD_113539 | JGI IMG/M metagenome (GOLD analysis project Ga0164297, IMG submission 113539) | Dystrophic lake water microbial communities from Trout Bog Lake, Wisconsin, USA - GEODES058 metaG | ecosystem: Environmental > Aquatic > Freshwater > Lake | place: USA: Trout Bog Lake... | reverse complement strand
GAATCCACGTACCTCGTCCAATACATCATCAAAACGCCGCGTCTTATACCCGCTTGGGGCTTCATAAGTATTGCCATGCATGGGATCACAGACCCAGAGGACATGTGCTCCGGATTCAGAGACTGCCTGCACCAAAGCTGGAAGTTTCTCGCGCACCAGGCCAGCGCCCATACGTGTAATAAATGTAAGTCGGCCAGGCTCATTGCTCGGGTTAAGGATGCGGATCATGGTCAGGGCATCTTCAGCCGTGGACTTAGGCCCGAGCTTCACGCCGATTGGATTATGAATCTTTGCGGCGAAATCTAAGTGAGCACCATCGAGTTGGCGGGTGCGCTCCCCTACCCAGACAAAGTGGCCAGAAACGTCGTAAGCATTTCCAGTACGTGAATCGATGCGCGTAAGCGCCTTTTCGTATTCCAAAATCAGCGCTTCGTGGCTGGAATAGAAATCAACCTTCTTAAAACTTTCAGGATCTACGCCAGCAGATGTCATGAAGTTTAAGGCGCGACCAATTTCATTTGCCATCTGCTCATAGCGCTGTCCAAAGCGCGGATCATTTGCGAAGCCCTTGTTCCATTCATGCACTTGGCGCAGGTCAGCAAAGCCGCCTTGTGTAAAGGCGCGAACGAGATTGAGGGTTGCAGATGAGGTGTGATAAACCTGCACTAAACGTTGTGGGTTTGGTTCACGGGCTTCGGCGGTGAACTCAATGTCATTCACGGCATCGCCGCGATAGGCGGGCAGTGTTACATCGCCACGAGTTTCGGTGTCGTTGCTCCGAGGCTTGGCAAACTGGCCAGCCATTCTGCCGACCTTGATAACAGGCAACGATGAAGCGTATTGAAGTACCGCAGCCATCTGGAGGATTGTCTTGATTCGATTGCGAATGGAATCTGCTGTTGCAGATGCAAAAGTCTCTGCGCAGTCGCCGCCCTGTAACCAAAATGCGCGGCCTGCTTGGGCTTCGGCGATCTTGGCCTTGAGGTTGTCACACTCTCCGGCAAATACGAGCGGTGGCAACTTCTTGAGTTCGGCTACAGCTCTTGCAACAGGTACACCCGTTGCTCCCCCGGGCCACTGCGGTTGTTGCGCTGCGACGAGGCCAGGGGTAAACAAGGAATCCAAAGATGTCATAGGTACTAGCCTAAGGAAATTAGCTGTCTGGATGACGACTAATTAACCGAAGAAGACCTCCGACTCTGCGTAACGTGAAGGGTCAACGAGCTTGAGTTCACCCGTAGCAGAAGCGAGTGGAACCATATCGATGTTGGTGCCATGGAGCGCCGCCATTGTTCCCCAGTTGCCTTCGTGGGCCGCAGTGATAGCAGCGAGGCCGAAGCGAGTTGAAAGAACACGATCGAAAGCCGTTGGTGAGCCACCGCGTTGGATATGACCGAGAACGACGGTGCGGGTTTCATGACCGGTCTTGGCTTCAATCTCTTGTGAGAGCCATTCGCCAATTCCAGAAAGCTTGACGTGGCCAAAGGCATCAAGGGTCTGATCCTTAACCTTCATGTCACCATCTTGTGGGATTGCACCTTCGGCAATAACAATGATTGGCGCAAAGCCGTCTGCGAAGCGTGAGTTAACCCAGCTTGCAACCTTCTCTGTTGAAAACTTTACTTCTGGGATCAAGATTGCTGCTGCTCCGCCGGCGATACCCGTATGAATCGCTATCCAGCCTGCGTGGCGGCCCATCACTTCAACAACGAGTGCACGGTGATGCGACTCTGCAGTGGTGTGGAGGCGATCGATAGCTTCAACGGCAATATTGACCGAGGTATCAAAGCCAAAGGTGTAGTCCGTGTTGTTCAAGTCGTTATCGATAGTCTTTGGGACACCGATAACTTTTACGCCAAGGGCATCGAGCTTTGTAGCAACACCAAGGGTGTCTTCGCCGCCGATTGCGATGAGGGCGTCGATACCGAACTTCTTCAAATTTTCTTGGATCTTTTCGACTCCGCCTTCAATTTTGAAGGGGTTGGTGCGTGAGGAGCCGAGGATCGTTCCGCCCTTCGGCAAAATTCCACGAGTTGTGGTCAGATCTAAAGGCATTGTGAGTCCTTCTAGCGGACCCTTCCAACCATCGCGGAAGCCGACAAAGTCGTATCCGTACTCTTTGATACCTTTTCTGACAACCGCACGAATAACGCCATTGAGGCCAGGGCAGTCTCCGCCACCTGTTAGAACACCAAAACGCATCTTGAACTCCAGTACCTGAGATAAAAAATATAAAGGGCGAGCCACTCCCGAGTGGTCCCATGTCGTCAACGCTGACTGTCGCAGTCTACCCTTGCCTTATGGCACTTGTTGCAGGCGTCGACTCTTCGACGCAGTCCGTAAAAGTCGTTATCCGAGATGCAAACTCTGGGGAATTGGTCCGCGAAGGTCGGGCACCTCACCCCGACGGAACCGAAGTAAACCCTGAGAACTGGTGGAGCGCATTTAATGCGGCCGTTAGCGCAGTAGGTGGCCTGGACGATGTTGCGGCGATCTCCGTGGGTGGGCAACAACACGGAATGGTCACCCTGGATGAACTCGGCAAGCCGGTCCGAAACGCGCTTCTCTGGAATGACACGAGATCAGCTGCAGCGGCCGATGCCCTGAATTCAGAGGTCGGTGGTGGCCAGGCAATGGCCGATGCTTGTGGATCCGCGCTCGTCGCCTCATTTACTGCAAGCAAGGTGCGGTGGCTAGCGGATCATGAACCGGAGAACGCAGCCAGAGTTGCTGCGATCGCGTTGCCTCACGACTGGTTATCGTGGCAGATGCAGGGCGGAGGGAACTTCGAAAAATTATTCACCGATCGAAGCGATGCCTCCGGTACCGGCTATTTTGATTCTGTTACATCTACATATCGCAGGGACTTACTCGCGCGCGCAATTCGAAGCGACCGTGAGATCCATCTTCCTCGGATTTCCGATCCAGCTGCATTTGCAGGTGAAACCACAACTGGAATTCCAATCGCTCCGGGAGCCGGCGACAATGCGGCGGCGGCCTTCGGGGTTCAAGCAACTCTCGGGGATGTTGTCGTTTCACTCGGCACTAGCGGCACGGCGTTCGCGGTATCTAATACTCCGACGCATGATGGAAGCGGATCCGTTGCTGGCTTTGCTGATGTCACAGGAAACTTCTTGCCATTGGTATGCACGCTCAATGCTGCACGAATTCTTGACGCCGCACGAAATATTCTCGGTGTTGATTTCGAAACGCTTTCGCAATTAGCACTCGCAGCACCGGCAGGCGCAGATGGCTTAACGATGCTTCCTTACTTTGAAGGAGAGCGAACCCCGAATCGGCCGGATGCCAAGGGTGTCTTGAATGGAATGAATCTCAAGAATTCCAATCCACAATGTATCGCTCGTGCGATGATCGAGGGAATGCTCGGAGGGCTCGTTGATGCAGTTGACTCACTCTCTGCGCTCGGAGTTTCAGTCAATCGAATTATCCTGGTTGGCGGAGCAGCAAAGAATCAAGCCGTCGGTGAGATTGCATCGGCGCTCTTTGGACGCGAAATACTGGTGCCGCCTCCTGGGGAATACGTTGCAAATGGTGCGGCGCGACAAGCGGCTTGGGCCCTCCTTGGTGAACAACCCCAATGGGATCTCGGTGAAGTGAATACAGTCGTCAGCACACCAACTCCGCATGTCATGGATTTATATCGGGAACTCAAAGATGCGACGGTGGCTTGGTGAAGCGAAGTAGTTGGATTGGTTTTTGGCTCTGCGGTTTGCTCTGGGGAGTTCCCTATCTCTTTATTCGCGTAGCTGTAGCGCCTGGGCAGTTCACTCCTGCATTCGTGGTTTTTTCGCGGGTGGCGATTGGTGCGGCGCTGCTGATTCCATACGCCGCAAAGCGCGGAACTTTGGTCCCGGCACTCAAAGAATTGAAATGGATCATTGCCTACGGATTGATTGAAATGGTCGGCCCTTGGGGATTCATTAGCCAAGGTGAGACTAAGTTAAATTCGGGACTAGCGGCGCTTCTCGTTGCGACAGTTGCGATTTGGGCAACGCTGCTTAATGGCGCATTGGGCGACAAATCCGTTTGGCATTCCACGAGGCTCTGGGGCCTTGGAGTCGGTTTCGTTGGCGTCTGCTCTGTAGTTGGAATCGAAAGTTTGCAAGGCAAAGTTAACGGCGGAGCAATTCTGCTACTGCTTCTGGCGGCGATTGGTTATGCGATTGCGCCAACGCTGGTACGAGCAAAGATTCCACAGATAGATGGTGCTGCCGTCAATGGTCTCGCAATGTTGCTGACCTCTTTGGTTTACTTACCTTTCGCAGTCCGCGACTGGCCTGATCACCATGTGCGCGTGAATTCCGTCTTGTCGCTCTTTGGCTTAGGAATTTTTCCAACAGCAATCTGTTTCGTAATTTTCTTCAAGGTGATGGCAGACATTGGAAATGCTCGGGCTTCACTAGTTGCCTATGTGAATACGGGCGTCGCGGTTTTGCTCGGAGTTATTGTCCTCCACGAGAAACTCACAACTGGAATTCTGGTCGGCTTACCGCTGATCATGATTGGCTCGTACTACGCGAGCCGTAAGCCAGCTACTCGGTAAATCCCAGACGCGATAGCGCCTTGGGGTCACGCTGCCATTCTTTGCTAACCTTTACATGGAGCCCCAAATAACATTTGGCATCCAGGAAGGTCTCAATGCCGGCGCGTGACTTGATGCCGGTCTCTTTGAGCCTGCTCCCCTGCGGACCAATAATGATCGACTTTTGGGAATCTCGTTCAACATGGATGGTTGCGTGGATATCGTAAAAATTCTTTCCCTCGCGCTTGCTCATCTCGTCGATTGTTACGACTACCGAATGCGGCAATTCCTCATAGAGGTCTTCAATTGCAGCCTCTCGAATTAACTCAGTGATGTGAAGTTCGGCGGCCTGGTCAGTATCGATATCTTCAGGATAAAGCGATGGCGATTGCGGCAGCGCTTTTGCTAGCAGATCCAACAAGAGGTCAGTCTGTTCCAAGTTCTTCGCAGAGATGGGCACAATCTCATCCACGGTAATTCCTGTTTTAGTAATAAATTCTGAAACCTCGACCAGCTTTGCAATGAGATCTTCACCCTTTGAAACATCGACCTTTGTCACTGCGATATAAATGTGGCGAATGTGCGACAACTGTTTAACGATGTATTCATCCCCTGCGCCAATTGCCTCATCCGCCGGTAGGCATAGGAGGGCTGCATCGACCGACTCCAAATTTTCGGTAACCATCGCATTGAGCCGTGAACCAAGCAAGGTCTTCGGCTTATGGATGCCCGGGGTATCAACCAGGATCATTTGGAAATCAGGCCGGCTAATAATTCCGCGAATCGGGTTACGAGTCGTGTTCGGATGGCTCGAGGTAATGACAATCTTCTTGCCAACGAGGGCATTAACCAAGGTGGATTTACCCACGTTAGGGCGGCCAATTACTGCAACAAATCCGGCCTTGTGGTTATCGCTCATGGGATAAGTCTCCCATTAACTGGTTATCGGGGTAACCAACTCCATGAAATCCGCTATGCCGGTTACTAGTTCTGCTGTTCGCTCTCCGATTAAACGGTGACATCCTTCACTTGTCGGTGAGGTGATGGGTCCGGGTATCGCCATCACTGGGCGGAATATCTCCGCTGCTTCCCTTGCAGTGCGAAGTGAGCCGCTTCGATATGCCGCTTCCACTACCACAGTTGCGCGAGAGATCGCTGCAATTAACCGGTTTCTAATGAGAAACCTCGCGGGTATTGCGTGAACGCTTGGAAGAACTTCAGAGATCAATAAACCTGTTTCAGCAATCTCTTTGAATAGACGATCGTTACCGCTGGGATAAAGTGCCTTGAACCCACAACCCAATATCGCGATCGTTTCGCCTTCCGCAGCAATTGCACCGCGATGTGCAGCGCTGTCTATCCCAATCGCTCCCCCACTCACTACTGACCATCCTCGATCCACGGCTCCCGCCGCAAAATCACCGGCAACTCGCACTCCGTATTCCGTGGGATTTCGAGTTCCGACTATTGAGAGCGATTGGTCAATATTTTCGAGTACTCCACGATTGCCAAGTCCTAGTAAGGCAAAGGGCGGCGCCTTCAAATCATCTAACCTCGCGGGCCAGTCGCTATGGTTGCGGGTAATTAAGAACGCTCCAACTTCATCGCATTGTGCAGCCAAGCTATTTCCATCGATCCCACTCAATTTTTCAATGATCGCGCTCCCCGATTTTTTATGGTCGCGATATTTACCATCTGCTATCCGTGAAATTAACTCTGATGCTCCGAATTCAAGATACGCCGCACTCCAAAATTCGTTACCTCCTTCAAATAAGGAGAGGAGCGTGAGGTGCGCAATGTCATCACTCTTCATTGCGCGAGGGCGCCATTTCGCATCGCATAGGCGCTCTGCACATCTTCAAGTGATGGTGCGCCACTTCCATTGCGATCGGCAAAGGTCCATGCCAGCCGAAGCACCTTGTGATAACCGCGCGCGCTCAACTGCTCGCGATCTAATTCCGCATGTAGAAAGGCCATACCTTTTTGAGTAGCTGCAAAGCGTCCTCGCAATTGGTTAGGCGGAATCCGAGAGTTCTGTTGCCATCCCAATCCCTCAAATCGTTCTGCAGCCACTTTTCGCGCGGCAACTACGCGTGCACGAATAACTTCACTGGACTCTCCTGGCACTTGCGAAGCGAGTTCTGTCCGTGATGGAACTTCTATCAGTGCACGAATATCGATGCGATCCATCAATGGTCCTGAGAGTCGTTGTAAATAGCGTCTTAATTGCACGGATGAACACGTGCAGGCGCGTCCCTTGCCGGTATATCGTCCACATGGACATGGGTTTGCGGCCAGAATAAGTAGGAAGTCCGCAGGAAAATCTACTGTTCCTATTGCCCGTGATATTGAAACGGTCTGCGACTCCAGGGGCTGGCGAAGTGAATCGAGAACTCCTGAGCTACATTCCGGCGCCTCATCGATAAAGAGCACCCCTCCGTGAGCTAGCGAACAGGCACCAGGCTTTATGTAATGAGACCCACCACCAACCATCGCAGTCGTCGTTGTCGTGTGATGCGGCGCAATAAAGGGCGGGGTTCGGTTGTTCCCATTCCTATTTAAGGTAGAGCCCGCAATCGAATGTACCGCCGCCACCGAGATCGCCTCGCTTTGTGTAAGCGGGGGCATTATCGTCGGCATTCGCTCCGCCAACATCGTCTTGCCGGTCCCGGGCGGTCCGATGAGGAGAGCATGATGTCCACCAATGGCAGCCATCTCCAGTGCTAGCCGACCACCCGCCTGTCCGACGACATCGCTGTAGTTCTTGCTTTCATCCACGACTTCTTGTTGCGAGGACGCACGGGGCGGAATGGGCAAGACGCCTTCCGCAAAATATTCGATGACCTCACGCAAATGCGAAACTCCGATGATCCCGATGCCCGAAATCCCTTCGACCTCCCAGACATTGCTCATCGGCACCAGGGCACAATTAAGACCGCTCTCAAGCGCACCAAGTACTGCAGGTAGTACTCCTCGTACAGATTTAATTGCGCCATCAAGTGCGAGTTCACCTAGCACTACACAGGCATTTAGCCTTTCTTGGAGCAACAGACCTTGCGCCACCAACAAGGCAGTCGCAATCGGTAAATCAAATCCTGAGCCACTCTTATGTAACCATGCAGGTGACAAGGAAACGGTGACGCGCTTGTTAGGCCAACTCGCTCCAGAATTTATTAACGCAGACCGGACCCGCTCCTTTGACTCCATCAGGGCTGCATCAGGCAACCCGAGGAGCGAATACCCTGGAAGACCGTCAGAGATATCAACTTCTACTTCGACAATCTCCGCACGCATTCCCATGAGCGCAATACCTTGGACTTTAGAGACTGTCATCAGAGAACGCCTATGCGGTAGTCGATAGATGGTTGCAGTCCATTTCGAAATGAGACCGCAGCGCAATCTATGCGGTAGTCCGCTCCCCATGCCCCATGCAATGCAATCCACGCGAGTGCTAATCGTTGAAGGCGAAAAGCTTTATCTGGGCCAATTGCTTCAAGCGGGTGTCCAAACTTTTCGCTCGACCTACTCTTCACTTCGACGAAGATGATGAGTCCATCTTGCCTCGCGACAATATCAATTTCACCCTCTTTGATCCGCCAGTTCTTGGCAAGTACCTGTGCTCCCTGGTTTGTCAGATACGTTGCGACGAGGGTTTCGCCATCAACCCCTAACTTCATCCGCTTGTTTGGCATAACTAAAGACTATTTCTCAACTAATATCATGTTTCGCCGGGCGCATTGACATGTTAATCAATTTTTTATGTGGACACGGAGTGATTACATTCAAATGCATTACACTCCAAAATGTTCCATTAAAGCAAAGTGGAGAGTAGTGCATCGTATAGCGGTTCCAAGCACTCCCTAAAACCGTTGGTAATTTGTTACCTTTGCGCGTAGGTGGACGTCCTTAAGATTCCTTATGCGCTTTGTCGCACTGTGAAATTATCGCCTCCAACGATGCGATTCTTTCGTCCTTTATCTTGATTTGCTGCGCCGCCAGTCGAAGAACCAGATATGTAATACCACCTGAAGCCGCTAGAAAAATCAGGAATGTATATTGCTTTCCGATAAGAAGTAAGACGCCGTTCACTGCTGCAAGAATTCCCATCGTGAATTTTTTGGTTGGATTAAGTTTCCGGTTCATCGTTATATCCATTTCGCTCAGGTCAAAGATAATCAGCAAATTTTAGATTGATTGTTGCTTTATATTGGATACATTTTTAAAACTCTTGCGATGAATATCCGTTACACCTAATTCAAGTAATGCCTTGCTGTGCACTGCAGTTATGTAACCCTTGTGCTTTGCAAAGCCATAACCCGGATATTTCTGCTCCGCTTCGATCATGATGCGATCGCGATGCACCTTCGCGAGGATTGACGCTGCGCTAATCGATGGAGCAATTTGGTCACCCTTCCAAACAGCAAGATTGGCAATTGCCAGTCCAGGTATTGGATAACCGTCCGACAGAACATACTCAGGAATGATACCTAATTGATAGATCGCCCGCCGCATACCTTCGATATTCGAATTGTGTAGACCTAGTTGATCGATCTCTGCCGGCGGCACCTCGACAATGGAATAAGACAGCGCATGTGTGGTGATCACTTCAAAGAGCTCTTCGCGGACTTTTTCTGTGAGCGCCTTGGAATCTCGGACTTCGGAAAAGATTTGGGAATTATCGTCAGGCAATATCACTGCCGCTATTACGAGCGGTCCTGCACACGGCCCACGACCTGCTTCATCTACGCCGGCAATGAGGCGCACGCCGCTCGAACGCAGCGTCTCTTCAATCCCCGGCATTAGGGAGTCTTTTTAACGGGCACTTTCGAAAGGTCGTGTCCGACAGAAAGGAACTTCACATGGCTCAGTGGCCAGACTACGAATTCTGCACGTCCTACAACATCATTGAGCGGAACAAAGCCCTTGTGGACGTCATCCGTATGGAACCTGGAGTCAGCGCTGGCACCGCGGTGGTCACCCATTACCCAAATGAATCCCTTTGGAACAGTGACATCGAATTTGGAATCACTCGGCGTATTGCCGGGGAAAATGTAATTTTCGGCAATTGAAACGCCATTGACCATGAGGTGACCATGGACGTCACAGCACGTTACGTGATCTCCCCCAACACCAATAACTCGCTTCACGAGGTATTGCGTGGCAGGGTCTGGCAATATGCCAACATCAACCATCGCGCGCTTGAATTCGCGACCGACAGTGTTGCCCGTTGGTGCTTGATACGTGCCTAACCAGTGATCTGGATCTTTAAAGACAACCACTTCACCACGCCTGATGTCGCTAAACATGGCCGCGAATTTATTGACAGCGATTCGATCGCCAATGCCCAACGTGTTCTCCATCGAACCCGATGGCACGAAGAAGAAATGCACAAAGAAAGTCTTTATTACGATGGAGACGATCAGCGCCGACACGACAATGATCGGGACTTCCCTAAGTAACGAGCCCTTCCGTGGAAGTCGCATCGCCAATGAAATTAAGCTTGCTCTGCTTCGGTTTCAGCAGTTACTTCGGCAGCAACTTCTGTGGTCTCTGCTGCTGGAGTTTCCACTGCGGCTTCTTCAACTACAGGAGCCTCTACAACTGCCTCGGCTACTACTTCCTCGACAATTACCTCTTCGTCAATCACTTCTTCAACGATAACCTCTTCAACGATGAACTCGTTATTAGCGCCACGACGCTCTTTAATCTTTGCAGCCTTACCGCGAAGGTCGCGGAGGTAGTACAACTTTGCACGGCGGACATCACCGCGACGTACCATTTCAAATTTTTCGATAACAGGTGTGTGAACTGGGAATGTACGTTCTACCCCGACACCATAGGAAAGCTTGCGGATTGTGAAAGTTTCGCGAACGCCAGAACCCTGACGGCGGATAACTACACCTTGGAAGACCTGGATACGGCTCTTTGAACCTTCGATAACACGAACGTGGACCTTAATTTCATCGCCAGAGCGGAAGTTGATGATGCCCTTTTTGAGCGAGGCGGCGTCTACCGCATCCAAAACGTTCATGGGTGTTCCTTTGCTTGTGGGATCCCGCCAGGGATCCGCGTAATGAGTAAATCCGGTTCGGCCGAACGGGTTAAGTTAGGCCTGCTGAAGGTCGTATCCTGCCATATCGGGTGACCGGTTAGCCAATTTCGGCAGCGAGCAAGGAATGTAGGGCTGGTCCAGCGGCAATCACCATGGCCTCCCCAGCAAATCCGCCGTTCCGACCAGTCACAAGCGCCCCGGCCTCCCGGGCTATCAGTCCGCCTGCGGCCAGGTCCCACTCCTTAAGCCCGGTCTCGAAATAACCATCAATTGAGCCGCTAGCAACCATGCAAAGGTCGACCGCTGCAGCGCCATTTCGGCGAATATCTCGGACTTTCGGGATCAGCTCCCCCACAAAGGCACCTTGCCTGACCCGCTCTTCAGGATCGTAAGAGAAGCCCGTCGCGATGAGGGATTCATCAAGAGATCCTGCAGTAGTGCAGTGAATCTGCTTGCCATTGCGATATGCGCCGCCACCGGCAGTCGCATGCCACAGAGCGTTGATCGTGGGCGCATTAACGACCCCAACCACTACTTGATCTAATGGATCACAGTCGCCTTCATCGCCGACTCGTTCAATCTTTGCCGCGATGCTGATATTCCAACCAGGCAGATCGTAAAAGTAATTCACGGTGCCATCGATGGGATCAATGACCCATGTAACGCCGCTTTGCGAAGGGCGACTGCTTCCCTCTTCGCCGATAATTCCATCGCCTGGCCTTGCTTTGAGAAGTGCGTCAACAATCAACTTTTCACTCGCATGATCCATCTGGGTCGCAAAATCACGGGCCGAACTCTTTTCATTGATATCAAAGGAGTCCGGGCGAGGGACTAATAGCGCACCTGCACTGCGTGCCGTGTCAATCGCCAATTCCAATAGTTCATTAACGAGAGCGGAATCGACGTGAAGGTCCATGGCTAGAATCTAGGTATGTTTTCGCCGTATCGCAAACTCTTCGCGGTCCCCGGCGCACTTCGATTCTCGATAGCTGGCTCATTCGCCAGACTGCCGATTTCCATGACAATGCTCTCAATTACCTTCGTCATTGTTCATGTAAAGCACTCCTATACCTTGGCCGGCACGGTCGCTACTGGCGGGGCGCTGATATCAGCAATATTTAGTCCAACGTGGTCCAGGTACGCGGATCGATTAGGGCAACGCAAAGTTTTACGCTTCACAATCCCTTTCTATATCTCCTTTGATCTGATCTTCCTCATAGCTATCAGCAAGCACGCTCCAACATATATCTGGATGACGTCGATCTTCCTCGCCGAAATTTTCTTACCAAATATCGGTGGCCTTATACGTCGCCGCTGGCTCTGGGTACTCGGTGATGATCGCGTGCAGATAAATACCGCTTACTCCTACGAAGCGCTGATGGATGAGATTATTTTTATTGTGGGGCCAATAGTTGCGAGCTCCGCGGCAACTTTTATTTCACCAGCGGCTGGAATGATTCTGGGATTTACATTCATGGCTATCGGTACATCGATCGTCATCACACAGCGGTCAACCGAGCCAACTCCATTTCAGAAAGACGATAGCGCAGCAGGCAAAGAAGAACATGGCGGCTTTGTTTTACGAATGCCCGTCGTGCAAGCGGTCTTTATTCCTTTTATTTTTCTTGGTGCATTCTTTAGTGCGACCAATCTCTCTGTCGTGGGCTACTCACAACAGCATCACCACTCGAGTTATACGGGGTTAGTCCTCGCGATTTGGGCGGCTGGCAGTGGCGTAGCGGCGATATTCAACGGGTCGATCAAATGGAAGATCTCTGACGCATCCAGATTTCGAATTAATTTATTTGCGATCCTCTTTCTCTCACTGCCCTTCTTCTTTATCCATTCGATGGTTTTACTTTCAGTTGCGCTCTTCATTTCAGGATTCGGCGTTGCGCCACTCATCGTGGCTGGTTACAACGTCGCAGAAAAATCGGTCCCTGAAGGTCGCGTAACAGAGACTCTCTCTTGGGTTATTGCGGGCCTCTCACTCGGCGCCGCGCTACCTGGAACGCTGACGGGTCACATCATCGACTCACAAGGAGCTAGTAAGGCTTTCATCGTTCCGATCGTGTGCCTGGTCATAGCAAACCTGGTGACCATCCCCTACTTAAAGACATGGCGGAGGATTTCTAAGCACTAACTACCAAAGATCCCGAATTCCGGCGGACCTTTGTGGCACTCTTTGCCCGTGAGTGAATTTATTGAATTAACCGTTAACGGGCGTTCGGAAGACGGAAATAGCTTAGATCTCGTTGGCGCAGATGGTGCGACCTTTACTTTGCCGATTAACGACCGCCTCAAATCACTCGTGAATCAACCTCGCCTGGTGGCTGTAGTGCCGACAAATACGCAATCCACCCTCACTGCGAAAGAAGTTCAGGCACGTCTGCGCAGCGGAGAATCCATTGAATTGATTTCACGTACCTCCGATTGGAGTGCAGAGAAGATCGAGAAGTTCTCTGGTCCCATCATGCAAGAGCGCGCTTACGTGATTGGCTTGGCACTTGCCACAACGTTAGGCAAAGAGAAGCACTCCCCGACTCTCGCCACCGCGACAATCTCACAACTAGAACCGCGCGGCGTTGATATGACTGAAGTCGAATGGAATACCTGGCGCCTTCCCGATGGCCTGTGGAACATTCTCTTGAAATATCCGACAAAAGATGGCGGCCTAGGTGAAGCCAATTGGACCTTTGACCAAGAGAGCAGAACTCTAGAAGCTGAGGATGATTCAGCTGCATGGATTAGTGGAGACGAAATTCCGGCGCGTCCAGATGTTCCGACCCACGGAATGATTTACACCAGAGCGCAAGAAGCGCCAAAGCTCGTGTCGATAAAAGAAACAGTAGTGAAGATCGACTCAGGCGTCCCGCAGGAAGCTGTACCGAGTGAAGATCGCAATGATGGCGTGCGTACACGCATCAAAATCCCATCATGGGATGACATCATGTTTGGCTCTTCTAAAGAAACTTCAGAAGAGGAATAGCGGTCTCGATCTCGTTCATTCCGCCGTGGTGACCCACCATGGCGCTCTCCTGTGGAATTCGAAGTGGATCTACCAGAATAATTTCTCCGGTTGGGATCGCAATCAGATCCCCCATCCGATCAACGCTCTCCTCGCTTAGAACCGCCCCAAATAGCGCAGCCGCGTTTGCTTCATCTTTTGTATAAACCTCGGCACGGCCTTGCAACTCTTCCCGCCACACCTGTGCGACATCGTGCAACGCTCCGTCTTGTACATAAATATGACGTGCACGAGGTTCGCCGCCAACAAGCGTTACGCCATCCATCAATCTGTTCTCTTGACCCAAAATTATTTTCTCACCGACATTCACCATTCCATGGTCGGCAGTAACGTAGAAATCGGTATTGGCAGGCGCATTGTCAGCGAGCGCTTTAATAAGCTGTGCGACGTACTCCAATGCGGCTAGCCACTTGTCGCTACCCACGCCCTCATTGTGCCCCGCATGATCAAGGACGTTTGTATAAAGGTAAGTGAAAGAACGAGGTTCGGCGAGCGCCTCTTTATTTGCAGTAACCATCTCCGCCATGCGATTCGCTCCGACATATTTTGCGCCGCGCAGCGCAGCTTCAGTAAAAGCGCTACCCTCGTAACGCTTCTCGGCAATGTTCGTGACTGTAATCCCAGCTGCAGTTGCCCTTTGAAAAAGGGTTGGTATCCGCTGCCACATCACCGGATCGACACGGTCATCCCATTTCAGCGCATTGAGCAATCGTCCTGGTACACCTGAATGTGGAACGCGAACTGTGTAACCGAGCATTCCGTGAATTCCGGGAAGCTCTCCTGTCCCGAGACTCGTTAGGTTCGTCACAGTGGTCGATGGAAAATGCGAAGCCAGCGTTGCAATATTGGAAGCGCTCTTAAAGATCTCGAACTGCTCGCCGAATTTATTGAGCGAGAGCAACCCCATTCCATCAACCAATAAGAGGCAGGTTCTCCGCGAATCTTTAACTCCAAGCGAGTTATTCGCTGAATCAAGCCCAAGGGATGCGAATATTGATTGCGACAAATCCGCTAGTCCGTAGCCCACATCCCCATCCTGCCGTATGTTGCGTGGCAAGATACGCGCCATGGCACGTACACCTAAAGCCGTTTTACCAAAGCCGGGCGAGAACCCAGGCAAGATCGTTGATATTGATGTCTCGCAAGAGATGTCGGACTCATTCCTTGAGTATGCATATTCGGTTATCTACTCCCGTGCGCTACCGGATGCCAGAGATGGCTTGAAGCCCGTTCAACGCAGAATTTTGCACCAGATGTTTGAGATGGGCCTTCGCCCTGACCGTGGTCATGTGAAGTGTGCCCGTGTCGTCGGTGAAGTTATGGGTAAGTTGCACCCACACGGAGATGGCGCAATCTATGACGCCGCAGTTCGCTTGGCGCAGCCTTTTACTACCCGCCTGCCGCTCATTGATGGCCATGGAAACTTTGGCTCACTCGATGCCGGCCCTGCGGCAATGCGTTACACCGAAGCCAGACTGGCTCCTGCCGCAATGGCGATGGTCGATGAAGCCGATGAAGAAACTGTGGACTTTGGCGGAAACTACGACGGCCAACTGCTGGAACCTCTCGTCCTGCCAGCCGCTTTCCCTAATCTCTTAGTCAATGGTGCTACCGGTATTGCTGTGGGCATGGCTACGAACATGGCACCGCACAACCTTGGCGAAGTTGTCGCCGCAGCAAAACACCTCATTGATACCCCAAATGCATCACTCAAGACTCTGATGAAGTACGTCCCTGCCCCTGATTTCCCAACTGGTGGAGAGATCATCGGCCTTGATGGCGTCGCCGATGCATATGAGACTGGTCGGGGCTCGTTTAAGGTCCGCGCAACCGCTGTTATTGAAAAAGTTACCTCGCGCAAACAAGGCATTGTCATCACCGAATTCCCATTCAATATCGGCCCAGAAAAAGTTGTGGAAAAGATCGCTGACCTCGTCAAAGCAAAGAAGATTTTGGGTATCTCCGATATCGTCGATTTATCAGATGGCCAACAGGGCACAAAGGTCGTCATTGAAATCAAGAATGGCTATGAGCCGGAGGAGATCCTAGAAAAGCTTTACAAACTGACACCGATGGAAGATCAATTCTCCATAAACGCAGTAGCACTCGTGGACGGTAAGCCGCTTACCCTTGGGCTCAAAGAATTGCTCCAAGTCTTTATCGATCACCGTATCGAGGTTGTTCGTAGGCGTTCAGAATTCCGCCGCAAGCGTGCACAAGATCGCCTGACGCTCGTTGATGGTCTCCTCAAAGCGATTATCGATATTGATAAAGTCATCAAAATTATTCGCGCTAGCGATGATGCGGCTGTTGCTAAAGAGCAACTGATGAAATCATTCAAGTTGAGTGATATCCAAGCAACTTACATTCTTGATATGCCACTTCGCCGCCTGACAAAGATGAGCAAATTAGAGCTCGAGAACGAGCAAACAGAGTTGAACGAGACGATTGCGGCTTTAAATGAACTCTTGTCGAGTGAGAAGAACATTAAAGCTCAGGTCTCTAAAGAACTTACTGAGGTTGCAAAGAACTTCGCGACTCCTCGTCGTACCAGAATCGGCGCTGCTTAAGCGTCGATTCGATCCCGATCAATCTCTGCAGTAGAGATGAACTCCTTACGGGGAGCCACTTCGTTACCCATTAATAGTTCAAAGATCGCCTCTGCCGCCTTTGCATCGCTCATGGTGACGCGGCGTAAGGTGCGTTTTTCGGGATCCATAGTTGTTTCGCGGAGTTGATCGGCATCCATTTCGCCTAGACCCTTGTAGCGCTGTACTGGTTCCTTCCAACGCTTGCCAGCCTTTGTGAGATCGGCCAGAACTTTCCTCATCTCATCGTCTGAATATGTGTAGTGCACTTCCCCACGCTTTCCGCCGACAACATCGATGCGATGAAGTGGAGGAATAGCTGCAAAGACGCGACCATCTTCGATGAGGGGGCGCATATATCTGTAGACCAAAGTCAGCAACAGGCAACGAATGTGGGCGCCGTCGACGTCCGCATCTGACATCAAAATGACGCGTCCATAGCGAGCATCCTCGAGCGAGAATGAAGCACCAGAGCCGGCACCAATTACCTGGATGATTGAAGCGCATTCATTATTTTCAAGCATCTGCGAAAGCGAAGCCTTTTGCACGTTGAGAATCTTTCCGCGGATTGGAAGGATTGCTTGGAATTCGGAGTTACGAGCGGCCTTTGTTGTCCCAAGCGCCGAATCACCTTCAACAATAAAGAGTTCTGTACGAGCGGTGTCATCGGAGCGGCAATCGGAGAGCTTGGTTGGTAGCGAACTATTTTCAAGCGCATTCTTGCGACGTTGTAGATCCTTGTGGGCACGCGCAGAGATACGAGTCCTGGAAGCCGCAGCAATTTTCTCAAGTACTACGCGGGCGGTGGCCTTATCAATACGCTTTGTGGAGTTGAAGAAGTTCTTGAATTCATCGGCTACGACGCTTGAAACGATCTTTGTAGCGGCAGCTGTTCCAAGAACCTCTTTGGTCTGTCCCTCAAACTGTGGCTCTGACATCCGGACTGTGACAACTGCAGTCATGCCCTCAAGCACGTCATCCTTGATGACATCAGCTTCATTGTTCTTCAGGGTCTTTGTGCTGCGAAGCGCATCGTTAAACACTTTGGTAATTGCGCGTTCGAATCCCTGGGTATGGGTTCCACCTTTTGGTGTCGAAATAATATTTACAAATGAAGCCACCGTGGTCTCAAAGCCATTGCCCCATTGCAAAGCGATATCTACACCCATCGTCCGATTTACCTCAGTAGGAACGAGGTGTCCCTTGTCATCGAGTACTGGGACCGTCTCGGTGTATTCGCCACTGCCTGAGATACGAATGACCTCACCGACCGGTTCATCGGGGCGTAAGAATGTACAGAACTCAGAGATGCCACCTTTATGAAGAAATATTTCGCTGCTCTTAACTTTGCCACGATTGTCGTTGACCGTAAGTTGCAGACCAGGAACGAGATAAGAGGTTTGCCTGGCGCGTGCATAAATATCTTCGATGGAGAGCGAAGCTTCTTTGAGGAAGATCTGCTTATCTGCCCACCACTTGACCCGAGTTCCCGTGACTTTAGATGGCACCTTGCCAATAACGCGAAGTCCGGACTTCTCCTCAAATGAGGCGTTGGGACCATCACCTTCAAATATTCCTGGAGTTCCGCGCTTAAAGGACATCCAATAAATCTTGCCGTCGCGATCAACTTCTACATCGAGGCGGGATGCAAGCGCATTCACTACAGATGCACCTACCCCATGCAGGCCGCCAGAAGCTGCATACGATCCCCCACCAAATTTTCCACCTGCGTGAAGTTTGGTCATGACAACTTCGACGCCAGTCAATCCGGTCTTCGGCTCTTTATCGACAGGAATGCCGCGACCATTGTCATGGACCTCGACAGATCCATCAGCTTCTAAATTAATCTCAATCTTGGTGCAATGGCCGCCAAGGGCTTCATCAACGGCGTTATCAATAATCTCCCACAGGCAGTGCATCAACCCACGTGAGTCGGTAGTGCCGATATACATGCCCGGACGCTTGCGAACTGCGTCTAGCCCCTCCAAGACTGCAAGGTCTTTGGCGGTATAGCCGTTTACTTCGGCCGCGGTTTTATCATCTGTCGCCATGAGGCGCAAGGTTATCGGTCGGATCTCTACGAAATCGTTATATGCACTCCGAAAATCCACTTTTTTTCTGTGAAATCAATTAAAGAAGCGCAAATGTCGTGCTGGGAATAAACTACACATGGTTTACTGTTCCACTAGCGAAGATAAAAGCCCACGTACAAGTGTGCTTGAACCACAGAATATGGAGACGTCGATGACCGAGCAAATGATCCTCGAGCCTACCCCTCTCAATGCGGTTGACCGTTGTGACCGTTGTGGTGCCCAAGCATATGTGCGTGCAATACTGCTTAATGGCGGAGAGTTACTTTTCTGCGGCCATCACGCAAAGGAATATGCCGCTGGTCTGAAGCCTGTCGTTGCAAAGATTCAAGACGAGACTTCAAAGCTCATCGAATCTCCTGTTGCTGCTGAATAATTAAGTTACTTTTTTATTAACGTACTTTCTATCGCTGTTCAGGGAAGAAAATATTTTCAATAACTAAAGTTATTGCGTAGAGCCAATTTTCTGGGTCCATGTGATTTGGCGTGAAGTCATCAATTGATCGACCTAGTCCATAAGCCTGAAAGAGAACAGCCGCAGTCCTGGGGTGCAGCAAAGGATTGCCAAAACCACGAAGCTGAAGGTCATGAAACAGCTCTGCAATTCGCTCAGTTAAGCGTTCCTGCTCTTCGCCAAGCGCCTTCGCCATCCTAGGATTTTGTTGTACCTTTGAGATAGCGGTTAATCGCTCCATGCGAACATCATGACGCCCGGGGTCTTGGAATTCCCTGGATATGAGCAAGCACTGCGAAATAAGCTGTTCGCGCGTCTCTGAACGTTCAAAAATTTCAGTAAGTCGTTCAATAAAGGCATTGACATACAGAGCGAAGCGACGAACTTGAGCAAGTTCTAAGAGTTCAGCAAAGTCTTCAAAGTGGTGATAAAGCGATCCACGTGAGACACCAGAAGCCTCGAGAACTTGTTCGCTCGTGATCTGATCAAGTGGGTGATTCTGAAGTAGCGTCAGTACGGTCTGGATTAACTCTTCCTTGGTCGGATGGAATCCTCGCTTTGCTTTACGCTCTCTTAAGCTAGTGGTCACTGTCACAGCCTTTTTCATCACTAGGGGGCAATTTGTCAGCAAATGTGCTCACTTGCCGACTCTAATCACCTAATGTGTCGAATACAAGAATCCTCAGGGCGAAGCGAAGCGCGGAGCGACCAAACTTTTATATAGGGTTTCGCAGCCATTGAGCGCAAGCGCGACATTGGAACGGGTTACTCCGCCGGGGTGACCTTTTCCTTGTGAGATTGCTTGTGAGAGCCATCACAGAACGGAGCTTCTTGGCTTAGCCCGCAGCCGCAGAGCTTGAAGTCGGTTCGGGTTTCGATCACGTTGCCGTCGGCATCTACGAAGTCAACGGTCCCGGTAAAGCGCATGGAGCCACTCTTGGGATTGCGGTAAATAGTCGGGCGCGGTTCCATAACAAGGTCCAGCTATCTATTAATCGGAAATTAGTCGAGGTAGTCGCGGAGGACTTGTGAACGCGATGGGTGACGCAGCTTGGACATTGTCTTGGATTCGATTTGGCGGATCCGCTCACGAGTCACTCCATAGACTTTTCCGATTTCATCGAGGGTCTTTGGTTGACCGTCGGTGAGACCAAATCGCATTGCCACAACGCCAGCTTCTCTTTCAGAAAGGGTATCAAGGACAGCGTGCAGTTGTTCCTGAAGAAGCGTGAATGAAACCGCATCAGCGGGAACGATCGCTTCTGAGTCTTCGATGAGATCGCCGAATTCCGAATCCCCTTCTTCACCAAGTGGGGTGTGAAGTGAGATTGGTTCGCGCCCGTACTTTTGAACTTCGACAACCTTTTCAGGTGTCATATCCAGTTCTTTAGCGAGCTCTTCAGGTGTGGGTTCGCGGCCAAGGTCTTGCAACATTTGACGCTGCACACGAGCAAGCTTGTTAATCACTTCAACCATGTGAACTGGAAT
>Ga0164297_10002068_pt1 | contig 20263 bp, 15 predicted proteins | sample GEODES058metaG_FD_113539 | JGI IMG/M metagenome (GOLD analysis project Ga0164297, IMG submission 113539) | Dystrophic lake water microbial communities from Trout Bog Lake, Wisconsin, USA - GEODES058 metaG | ecosystem: Environmental > Aquatic > Freshwater > Lake | place: USA: Trout Bog Lake... | reverse complement strand
GATTTCGGTCTTTTGCGTCTGCGTCAGGTTGCGGACGCCGTCGGGGTAGGGGCCGAACCGTTCGGCGAGCTGTTGAAAGGCATGCAACTCCCCAGCACCGTGTACCAGCGGGTGCGAGGCGAGTATCTGCTCCACCAGCGTCGTGCCGGATCGCGGCATTCCCAGCACGAAGATGGGCATCGACGACGGATCGCCCCCGGCCTCTTTTCCGTTTCGTCTCGATGCGGTCAATGTTTCCGCCGGGAAGGCCGCGCCGATTGCGCGCACCCAGGCGGCAGACATGTCGGGATCAAAGATGATCGACGCACGCTTTAGCCGATTGCCCTCATCGAGGTGCGTGAAAGCCGCCTCACCGTCTCCGACATCCATCAATGCCTTCGCGAGCCCGAAATGTAACGTCATCCGCTCGCCATAGGATAACGTATGGCTGGTTCGCAGCAGTTCTGCCATTCGGGCGATGACGGGATCGCCGGGCTTTACGGTGTTGAGGCTTGCCAAATTGAAGAGTGCGCCGACCGAGTTTGGGAATTCTTCAAGGACCGACTGATAGTCGGCCCGCGCAAGGTCCTTGCGGCCCATCTCCATCTGCAACGCGGCTCGGTTGAGCCGTGATTGCTCTCTTGCGAGGCCGGGTAGGCTGGCCGCGCGATCGAAGGCGGACAGGGCAGCCTCTTCTTGCCCTTGGGCCATAAGGATGGCGCCCAACGCATTCTGTGCCTCAGGGCTTTGCGGTGCCACCGCTACCGCTCGGCGCGCCATTGCGGCGGCAGCGTCCAAATCGTCGGTTTGCTTTAACGTCATCGCCAGCCCTGTCAGACCGCCGACGTGATCGGGCGCGAAAGACAGAAGGGCGCGCAGCCAGCGTTGCGCTTCGGTCAGCTGATGCTGGATCGCTTCCACAGCCGCGATATTGATATAGGCATCTGCCAATCTCGGATTGAGCCCGATCGCTTTCAGCGCCATCTGCCGCGCTTGGTCGTGTTGGGCGCGCTCGTTGAACAAATTGGCGAGGTTGCTGTAAACCTCGGCAAAATCCGGTTGCAAAGCTGCGGCGCGGCGCCAGTGCCGTTCCGCCTCATCATTCAAGCCAAGCCGTTTGCACGTATTGCCCAGATTGTTGATCGCGCGCGCGTTTTCGGGTTCCTGGCTGACGACGCGGATCAGGCAATCGCGGCTTTCTTCCAGTTTGCCGGATTCTTGAAGGATGATGCCGAGATTATTCCAGGCGCTGTAGAGGTTGGGGTTCAGGGTCACCGCCTGGCGGCCGAATTGCTCCGCATCGGTAAGCAGCCCGCGCTGGCGGCACATTTCGGCAAGGTCGGAGAAATACAGCGCCGGCGCGCGCGGGGCCATACAGGCTTGGCGCAAATGTGAAATAGCCAGATCGAGATTGCCGTAGGCATGCGCCATGAGCCCGAGCAAGTGCATTGCATCGCACTGGCCTGGCCAAACTGCCAGAACGCGCTGGCACGCGATCTCTGCCTGATCAGCCTGACCTGCTTGCCAGTGAGCCTGCGCCTTGGCGAGCATCTGGCCGATATCGAAATCCTGGCTCTGGGGCGTGGCGGTGGGCGGTGCTGTCATCGTAGCCCAAAGCTAGCGGTGGCTTGGCTGCGGGACAAGGCAATGCGAGCTGGTCCTTGGCAGTCCAGGGCTGCGAATTTGCAAAAATAATTCAATAAAAATAACAATTAGTCTTTTTGTAGTTGTGTTTTGCCTGGACCTCTCGGCTCGAGAAAAAACGAAAAAGGGGCGAACCTTGCGGTCCGCCCCAATTCGGTTTCGGTTAGAACGAAATGGATTAGAAATCCATGCCGCCCATGCCGCCCATGTCACCACCGCCCGGCATCGGGGGGGCCTTCTTTTCCGGCTTCTCGGCCACCATCGCTTCGGTGGTGATCAGCAGGCCGGCAACCGACGCCGCGTCCTGCAGAGCCGTGCGCACGACCTTTGTCGGGTCGATGATGCCGGACTTCACCAGGTCCTTGAACACGCCGGTCTGCGCATCGAAGCCGAAGGCGTATTCGTCATTTTCCAGCGTCTTGCCGGCAATGACCGCACCGTCTTCGCCCGCGTTCTCCGCGATTTGACGCAGCGGGGTCTGGATCGCCTTGCGGATGATGTCGATACCGACCTTCTCGTCGTCGTTCGTGCCCTTGAGCTTGGACAGGATCATCGACGCACGCGCCAGAGCGACGCCGCCGCCTGGAACGATGCCTTCTTCAACCGCGGCGCGCGTTGCGTGCAGCGCGTCGTCCACGCGATCCTTGCGCTCCTTCACTTCCACTTCGGTGCTGCCACCGACGCGGATGACGGCAACGCCACCAGCCAGCTTCGCCAGACGCTCTTGCAGCTTCTCACGATCGTAGTCCGAGGTGGTTTCCTCGATCTGCGCGCGGATCTGAGTGCAACGGCCTTGGATGTCGGCCTTCTTGCCAGCGCCTTCGACGATCGTGGTGTTTTCCTTCTCGATCAGGATCTTCTTCGCCTTACCGAGATCGGCCAGCTTGACGCTTTCCAGCTTGATGCCGAGGTCTTCGCTGATCACCGTGCCGCCGGTCAGGATGGCGATGTCTTCCAGCATCGCCTTACGACGATCACCGAAGCCAGGTGCCTTCACGGCCGCGACCTTCAGGCCGCCGCGCAGCTTGTTGACCACCAACGTCGCCAGGGCTTCGCCCTCGACATCCTCGGCGATGATGACCAGCGGGCGGCCGGACTGCACGATGCTCTCCAGCAGCGGCAGCATCGGCTGCAGGCCGGACAGCTTCTTTTCGTGGATCAGGATGTAGGGCTGATCCATATCGGCAATCATCTTCTCCGCATTCGTGATGAAGTACGGGGAAACGTAGCCGCGGTCGAACTGCATGCCTTCGACCACATCGAGTTCGGTCGTGATGCCCTTGGCTTCTTCGACGGTGATCACACCCTCGTTGCCGACCTTCTGCATCGCTTCGGCGATCATCTTGCCGATTTCGGACTCACCGTTGGCCGAGATCGTGCCAACCTGTGCGGTCTCCGCCGGGGTGGTGATCTTCTTGGTGCGCTTCTTCAGCTCGTCCGTCACGGCAGTGACGGCCTTGTCGATGCCGCGCTTGAGGTCCATCGGGTTCATGCCAGCGGCAACGGCCTTGGCGCCTTCACGCACGATCGCCTGCGCCAGAACGGTCGCGGTCGTCGTGCCGTCACCGGCGAGGTCGTTGGTCTTCGAGGCCACTTCGCGCACCATTTGGGCGCCCATGTTCTCGAACTTGTCGGCCAATTCGATTTCCTTGGCGACCGTCACACCGTCCTTGGTAATGCGCGGGGCGCCGAAGCTTTTGTCGAGGACGACATTGCGGCCCTTGGGTCCCAGCGTCACCTTCACGGCGTCGGCCAGAATATCCACGCCACGCAGCATACGTGCGCGGGCATCGCCGCCGAAGCGTACGTCTTTCGCAGCCATATCTCTATTCCCTATTCAATGAGAAACTGTGCAGAAACCGGACTAAGGCGTTTGCGCCTTAGGCCTTCTTCTTCGAAGCGGTGGCGGTAATGATGCCCATGATGTCGGACTCCTTCATGATCAGGAGTTCTTCGCCATCGAGCTTCACTTCGGTGCCGGACCACTTGCCGAACAGGATCTTGTCGCCCGCCTTCACGTCGAGGGGGACAAGCTGACCCGCTTCATTGCGAGCGCCCGGGCCTACGGCCACGATTTCGCCTTCCATCGGCTTTTCTTTGGCCGTGTCAGGGATGATGATGCCGCCGGCGGTCTTTTCTTCGGCGGTTAGACGCCGGACCACGACCCGGTCGTGCAGGGGACGGAATGCCATTCGTATCGCTCCCGAGATTAAACTCAGTCGGTGATTGATCGGATTGCCAAAAACCGAACAGCCGCGGGGCGACCATTCGATTGTTAGCACTCCCGGTCGGGGAGTGCCAGCGATCTAGTGAGACGGTCTGACGCTGTCAAGGGTTTGATAGCACTCCCTGCCGTTGAGTGCTAATTCGGTTGTCGGTTTTGGACGACGCCCAACGCAGGGCTTTCCCAGGTTCGCATCAGCAGCCGTGAGCCGCGTGTTTTTTGCAGTAGCGCCCGTGCTGTTGTAACCGACGAGTGGCCCGGATTTTGGACGGTCTGCGGCAGAAACGGCAGCCGACATGGTGTGGTGATGCGCGATGTCCGGGCGCAGTGGGTGGTGCGGGGCGCGTGCCAGTGAATCCTCGACGGGGGTGACCTCGTGCCGCCGCGATGCAGGGCTGAGCGGAAAATCGACCGGAGCGACGGGCGGGCCGCTTCTTAAACGTCCCGGCAGGCCCTATATCAGCGCCATGCCGTTCGATATGCATGATCGCTCGCCTCTTTCCCGTGCAGACAGAGCCTCCACCGAGCCAAACAGGCGTTTGGTGGCTGCGTGGCTGTTTAGCGTCGCCGGTATGATCATGGTGATGATCGTGCTGGGGGGCGCTACGCGGTTGACCGGGTCTGGGCTGTCAATCATGGAGTGGGATCCGCTGATGGGGGCTATTCCGCCGCTCTCTGATGCGGAATGGCAGCGGCTTTTCGCGCTCTATCAAAAGATTCCCCAATACGCCCTGGTGAATGCTGGCTTCGGGATCGACGGGTTTAAACATATTTTCTGGCTCGAGTGGTTCCACCGGCTCTGGGGGCGGTTGATCGGCTTGGTCTTTTTCGTCCCGCTGCTTTGGTTTTTGTGTACCGCTCGGATCGAGCGTCGGCTGATACCGCGCCTAGTTGGCTTGTTTGCGCTTGGGGGCCTGCAAGGTGCGGTCGGCTGGTTTATGGTCGCATCCGGCTTTATGGCCGACAGCACCGCGGTTTCGCCCTACCGCTTGGTTATTCACCTGGGGCTGGCGCTGACGCTGTATGGTGCCATCGTCTGGACGGGACTGTCTGTCATCAATCCGCGTCCGTTGCCGGGCGCCATGTCTGGTGCCGCGTCTGGTGCCGCCTTTGGCGTCGAGCGCCTTTTGGCTCGGCTCTGCTTGGCTTTGGTCTGCTTGACGATCGTGGCCGGCGGTTTTGTTGCCGGTTTGCATGCTGGCCTGACCTATAACAGTTTCCCGTTGATGGACGGTCGGCTTGTTCCCGATGGTTACGGCCTGTTGCGGCCATTCTGGCGGAACTGGACGGAAAATGTTGCTGCCGCGCAGTTCGATCATCGGCTGCTGGCAACCTTGACCGTGGCGATGGTCGCCATTTTGGCTATCCGCGCCTCCCGCGCCGGCCTACCTGCTTTCATTCGCTATAGTTTGGCGGGCGCTGTTCTGCTGCAATATGGGCTGGGGGTTGCGACACTGCTGATGGTCGTGCCGGTGCCGCTTGCGGTGCTTCACCAGGCAGGGGCGGTGATCCTGCTGACGGCCGTGTTGGTTACCTTGCATGCATTGCGCCGAGGTCCGAGTGTCGGGGCGCCGACGCTCGCCCCGATTGGGTAATGGGTAGACGTGTTCGACCGCCCGCGATGCTTCGTGGTGCGGTTGGCAATTCCGCCGCTTCCCTTTCTGCGCTTGGGGTAGTCAAATGGCTGATCTGTCACCACCTTAGCGTCTGGCTGCTGAAGGGAATTCTCGCATGACTGCGCTTGCTGTCACGGATCAGTTGTTTTTTGAACGTGCTGATGCCGCGCTCGAACGCGCCGCTGCTGAACGTATTGTGCGGCAGGCGCTGCAGGACAGCGATGACGGCGAACTTTTCCTGGAATACCGGGAAAGCGAGTCGATCAGCCTCGACGACGGCAATATCCGTGCTGCCAATTTTGATACTGGGCAAGGTTTCGGCCTGCGCGGTGTGGCGGGCGAGGCGACCGGCTATGCGCATTCCGGAGAAATCTCCGAGGCGTCACTGCGTAAGGCCGCGGAAACCATTGTTGCGGTCAGCAAAGGCCATAGTGGGGTTGCGGCGGACCCGCCGCGTGCCACCAATACGCAACTCTACACGAGTGCCAATCCGCTACGGCTTATGGATTTTTCTGCCCGTACCGGGCTCCTGTCCGAAATTGATGCCTATGCGCGCGGTAAGGATGCGCGCGTCCGCCAGGTGATGGCATCGATCGCCGGAGAGTGGCAGGCGGTGCAGATCCTTCGCTCGGACGGCACGAGAGTGGCCGATCTGCGGCCGCTTGTGCGTCTGAATGTCACGATCGTGGTGGAGCAGAGCGGCCGGCGGGAAACAGGAAGTTTCGGCACCGGCGGCCGATTCGCCTATGATTTCGTTACCCAGGAATCAACGTGGCGCGGCGCGGTGGATGAGGCGTTGCGCCAAGCTCTGGTCAATCTCGACAGCGTGCCAGCCCCGGCAGGGGAGATGCCTGTCGTACTCGGCTCCGGTTGGCCTGGAATTTTGCTGCATGAGGCGATTGGTCACGGTTTGGAGGGCGATTTCAACCGCAAGAAGACCTCTGCTTTCGCTGAACTGCTTGGCCAGCGCATTGCGTCTCCGGGCGTGACGGTGGTGGATGACGGTACGCTGCCGGATCGGCGGGGTAGTCTGACGGTTGATGACGAAGGCACGCCGACATCACGCACCGTGTTGATCGAGGACGGTATTCTGGTCGGTTATCTGCAGGACCGGTTGAATGCTCGTCTCATGAACATGCGCGCCACCGGCAATGGCCGGCGCCAGTCCTATGCCCACGCGCCGATGCCGCGCATGACCAATACGGTGATGCTTGGCGGCGTGCACAGCCCCGAAGAGATGATACAGTCCATCTCCAAGGGTCTCTACGCGGTCAATTTCGGCGGCGGTCAGGTGGATATCACCTCGGGCAAGTTCGTTTTTTCGGCCAGCGAGGCCTATCTGATCGAGAACGGACGGGTCACCGCGCCGGTGAAGGGGGCGACGCTGATCGGCAATGGGCCAGATTCGCTGACCAAGGTATCGATGATCGGCAACGACATGGCGTTGGACCCCGGGATCGGCACCTGTGGCAAAAGCGGGCAGGGTGTGCCGGTTGGGGTCGGCCAACCCACGATCAAACTATCCGGGCTGACAATCGGCGGCACGGCTGCCTGAGGGTTTTGTCCGTCATCCGATTTGATGGGATGGCTGCACCACCGGCTTGACGGCGATGGCGGTTCGGCGCGTCTTCCGGATTGTGCCAACGCCACGACGGTGGTGCGGCGTCGTTTGGCGAGGCCTAGTCAGGGATTCCGGCGAGTCGAAGGCCGTTGACGAAATGTGCGCGATCCGATGCGCGCAGCAAGGGCAGTCTGCTCAGCAACGCTGCGGTGGTGAAACGCGGTTCCAACGCCAGCAGGCGTTGCCTGATCGTTGCCGTTTCCGTCGTATCGCCAAGGTGCCCCAAGGCAGCGAGGTAGGGCTTGAGCACCCCGGAAAATGAGCCGTTCAACTGGCTGGTGATGCGCCCGAGTTCGACCGCCGCAGCGTGGTTCTTATTGAGTAAATGCAGCAATACGCCGGCAGAATCGTAAAAAAATGCGTGCGGATGCAGGGGGGCCAACGCCTTGTAGCGCTGATAGCGTCGCTCCGCCTCGGCCAGTTCGCCCCTATAGGTCCAGGTGAGTGAGGACAACGCCCAGGCCATGGCCAACCCAGGGTTCAGCGTTACGGCACGGTCGTGCAGTGCCGACGCTTCCGGTAGGCGGTGATGCAAAAAGGCTCGGACGTGGGCGGCGATCGTCAGGCAGCGAGCATCCCGAGGATCCAGAATAATCGCGCGTTCAGCGAGTACTTCGGCCCTTTGCATCATGGACGTGGGACTGGACGTCCAATTCTGACTGACAATGAAAATATGCCAATACGCATACCATGCATGCGCCGCCGGGTAGTCGGGTTCAAGGCTGATGGCGTCGCTGAGGTGGCGTCCGGCCAGCATGAATGCGCCGCGCTCCAGCCTGTTCATCAAAGGCAGCGCCAGCAGCACGAGATCTTGCGCCGACGCATCGGCTGTAGCGCCTGTATCGCGGCGCTTGGCTTCGTGCAGAGTGATCTCCGGTTCAATCTGGGCCGCTATTTCCGAAGCCAGATCGCTCTGTGGCCCCATGAATTGATCGACCGATTTGTCAAAACGGCCCGCCCAAACGATCTGATTGCCAACCCGCAGGTCGATTAGCCGGAGGCTGATCCGTACCCGCGATGACGCATTCTGCACTGAGCCAGAGAGAAGAAAATCGACGTTACAGGCTTGCTGTTCTCCTGGTTGCTGCTGGGTGCCTTCCGGGCTGGGCATGTTTGCGGCGCCAGCGGGCGTGATAATGCCCCTGAAGCGCGACAGGGCGTTGCGGACGTCTGCGACGAATGCGTCGGCCAACACAGCATAGTCGGCCATATCGGACGCAAGGCGCAGCGGCGTAACGCCGATATGCACCGCGCCGCGGTTCGCGGGGCAAAGCGGCAAGCGCTCGAATTGGTTTACGCCGCTGGATGCAGCGTGGCCAAGTTCCAGGGATAGTGGCGTTTGGGCTGCGTCATCAGGGACATGCGTGACGGCCACCGGGGTGTGGCCAAGCTGCACGGGCATCCCGGCAGGCGCTCCGGCTGGGCGGTCCGCCATACCTTTTCTTCTGTCGTCCGTTGGCGGCGCATTGTCGGGCTCTAACCCGTCGCGTTCACTCTGCTGCCAACGCTTGCGCGTCTCGTTCAGCCAAGCATCGAATTGCGGGTCTATGACGTCCAGGTCTTCCAGAAGCGTGCCGTTGCGCAGCGTTCCTGTCGGAACGGCCTGATAGGTCCTGGGCCCGAAAGGCCCAAAATCTGAGACCACTGCGCCTCGCAGGAAGGAGACATGGTCCCGTGTCACGGCCAGTATTTCTTTTCCGGCAGAGCCTAGCGACCAGAGCAGGCGATGGATTTCCTGCCGAAGGGAGGTGCGGGCTCGGTCATCTTGCCGCCCGCTCCACAGCAAGGTGGCCAAACGAAGACGTTCGACCGGGCGAGGTCCTTCGAGAGCGAGGTAGGCGAGCAAGGCTCTGGTTTTTCGGCCCACGGGTAGAACGGAGAGGCCTTCCCGGTTCCATGCACCCATCTGGCCGATCAGCCGCAGGCGAAGAGGCGGTTCATCCGGTGGCATCTGTTGCTGTCCGCACGTGCGTTCCTCGCGCTATCGGCAATCGCGTGCGAAGTTCTTGAGGCTTTTGTAAACGAACGTCTAGAGCGAGCTCAGAGCCGGTGCGATGTGGCGGACGGTCTTGCGGCGACAGCTCTGATAGAACCAGTCTGAGCGATGTGTCAGCGCGCGTCGATGCGCGTTTTGATGAAAGCGAGTGCGGTTTCGAACACGGCATCCGGACCGAGGTCGCTGGTATCGAGGGTGAAGGCATCCTCGGCCGCGCGGAGCGGTGCCGCGGCGCGGGCCGCGTCCTTGGCGTCGCGGTCGGCCATATCTGCTTCGACCACCGCCGGATCGGCTTCGATGCCATTGTGTTGCAGTTCCAACCAGCGCCGGCGTGCCCGTTGGGAGAGAGAGGCGGTGACGAATAATTTCGCCGTCGCGTTGGGAAAGATCACCGTCCCGATGTCGCGCCCGTCCAGCACTGCCCCGCTTTGGGCGGCAAATTGGCGTTGGAAATCGAGCAGTGCGGCGCGCACAGCGGGGATCGAGGCAACGGAGGCAGCGGCAGCGTCGGCTTGGGGGCCGCGCAAATCCTCGCGCTGCAATTCGGCCGGTTGCAGGGAGCGTGCTGCCGCTTCGGCGTGTGTGGGGTCGCTTGGGTTGCCGTCGCTGTCCAGCACCCGTCGTCCGGTGGCGCGGTAGAGCAGACCGGTGTCGAGGTAGGGGAGGCCGAGCGCGTGGGCGAGGCGGCGGGCAAGGGTGCCTTTGCCGGCAGCGGCGGGGCCGTCGATGGCAATAATAGGGGGCACGCGGGTGGACAGAGGGGCGGCGGTCATAGCGGGCGTCAGGCTCCGGCAGGCTCGAAAACGGCGCCGATCGCGGCCATGAGTTCGATGAAGCGGGGAAAACTGGTCTCGATGAAACCCGCATCGTCGGCCACGACTGGGGCCTTGCTGGCCAGACCGAGGACAAGGGCCGACATGGCAATGCGGTGATCCATATGGGTTATGACGGTGCCGCCACCGGCGGGCGGGGCGCCAGTGCCATGAACGATCATGTCGTCTCCATCGATCTCTACCCGCACGCCGTTCGCGGCGAGCATCGCGGCGGTAGCCGACAGGCGGTCGCTTTCTTTGACGCGCAATTCCTTCAAACCGCGCATTCGTGTGGTGCCTTTGGCACATGCGGCGGCGACTGCCAGGATTGGGTATTCGTCGATCATGCTTGGCGCGCGGTCGGCGGGCACGTCGATTGCCGATAGCGGGCCGGCGGAGACGGTTAGATCGCCCACCGGTTCGCCGCCTTCCAAGCGCTGGTTCAGGATGGCCATATCCGCCCCCATCTCTTGCAGGCACTGGAACAGCCCGGTGCGCAGCGGGTTCAGACCGACTCCGGGGATCGTCACCGTCGACCCAGGTACCAGAAGGCCGGCGACGAGCGGGAAGGCGGCCGAGGACGGATCGGATGGCACGATGACATCGGCGGCCTTCAACTCGGGCTGGCCGTGGAGTTCGATCAAGCGGCCCGAGCCTGCAATCTCGACGTTCACCGTCGCGCCGAAATGGCGCAGCATGTTTTCACTATGATCGCGGGTCGCTTCGGGTTCTTCGACTCGGGTGATGCCGGGCGCGTTCAGGCCGCACAGCAGGACGGCTGACTTTACCTGCGCCGACGGCACTGGCACCCGGTAATTCAGCGCGAGCGCATCTTTCGCGCCGGTGATCCCGAGCGGCAGACGTCCCCCTTCGCGGGAGGCGAAGGTGGCACCGCACGCCGCTAGCGGGTCCATGACCCGGCGCATCGGCCGGCGACGGAGACTGCCGTCACCGGTCATCACGGCAAAAATCGGGTGGCTGGCCAGGATGCCGCACAGCAGGCGCGCAGCGGTGCCGGAGTTGCCCATGTCCAGCACGTCTTCAGGCTCGACCAAGCCGCCGATTCCGCGGCCTGCGACGCGCCAGACGCCTGCCCCGTTGCCATCCGGATCGTGGCTGATCTCGGCACCCAGGGCGCGCATGGCTGCTGCGGTGCATAGCACGTCTTCTCCGGTCAGCAGGCCGGTAATACGCGTCTCTCCGACGGCCAGCGCGCCGAACATCAACGCGCGATGGCTGATGGATTTGTCGCCAGGCACTGCGATGGTCCCTGTCAATGGCGAGCCAGGGGGGCGGGAGCGATAGGGGCTTGGCGTCGCGTTCATGCGGATCGGTCCGGTTTCGTTTGGCGTGGCGGTCTTACTATCGGCAATCGTCGCCGGTCGATAGGTGAAGCTGTTTATGTGATGGACGGATGCGAAAGGTATTTGACACAGCCGCGCGGGAATGGCATGGCCCCCGCCTCTCAAGCCGCCGTTTTATGCGGGGCATCCGGTTTTTCACGAAGGGCCCATCATCGCTATGGCCAAGCCTGAACTCGGCATGAAGCGGACCTGCGTCGCCTGTGGCGCTCGGTTCTATGACCTGACAAAGTCTCCCGCCGTTTGCCCCAAATGCGGCACCGAACAGCCGGCTGATCAGCCGCGGCTTCGCCGCGCGGGCGGCAACGTGGCGGAGGATAAGCGCCTGAAGAAGGTGCCGACCACGCCGGAGGATGTGGAGGTGGACGTCGAAGGTGTCGAGGAGGTCGAGGACGAAGACGTTCTGGAGACGACCGACGACCTGGAAGATGACGCCGACGCGATCGGCGCGGATATCGAGGTCGGAACCGACAACGACGAGAACGAGCGGTAATCCGCTTTCCCTGTTCAAAGTCGGCCTAGACAGCGCAGCCACAGTATCGTTGCGCTGTCGAAGGGTATCGCCGGTAACTCTCTAAATCGCCAGAACCAGCGTTTTCCGCGGTTACGTCCTGCCGTCACGGTTGGTGGGGGACAGGCGCGCGCGGCGATGCCGGCTAGCAACAGCAAAACCCGGCACCGTGGCAGGTGATAGGCACTGCTGCATGCGTAGATCGGTGCTGACGGTCGCGTTGCCAGAATCTTCCGGACGGCGCGGACCGAGGAAACGGTATCAGTGCCCGTTGTTTCCGGGAGGATACGGTGTTCCGGGAAGCCAGCCGCGATGAGTAGATCGGCCATCACACAGGCTTCTGCTTCTCCAAAACGTCCTCTCGCCCCGGTCGGGATGAAGTAAGGCGCGTCAAGCCGGCGCCCCAAAGCCACAGCCGCCGCCACGCGGTTGCGCAGCGTCAGGCTAGGTTGCCCATCTGGCCGCACCGCAGCGCCGAAGATGATGATGATGCCGTCGCAGGGGAGCTCCGGGCGCTGGATGGGTTGACTTTCGTTCGATCCGTTTCTCATGCTCTGCCGATAACCATAGAAACCGGCGGATGGAACACCGACCGGGAGCGCTTGCAAGTGACCTGGGGGAACGACATGAAGTGTCTGAGAGAAGCTGCGGTGCGTCAGTATCACGAAGACGGCTATTATTGGCCGGTTCCGGTCATGTCTCGCCAAGAAGCAGGACAGTTGCGGGCCGCGCTGGAGGCTTATGAGGCTGACGCCGGTATTCTGGCGGGGCCTCTGCGCCATAAATCCCATTTGTTGTTTACCTGGTTGGCCGATCTGGTCCGCCATCCGCGTATCCTGGATGCGGTAGAGGATCTGATCGGACCGAATATCCTGTGCTGGGGATCCTCATTCTTCATCAAGGAGCCTCGCAATCCCGGTTTCGTGTCCTGGCATCAGGATTCGACGTATTGGGGCCTGGAGCCGGCGGATGTCGTGACAGCCTGGGTGGCGCTATCCGACAGTTCGGCTGCCAATGGCGCCATGCGGGTGGTTCCAGGTACGCATAAGCTGGATCAGATCCCGCACAACGATACGTTCCGCCCGGAAAACCTTCTGTCACGCGGGCAAGAGATCATGGTGGATGTCGACGAGAGCCGAGCCGTGATGATGGAACTTGCGGCAGGGGAGATGTCTTTGCACCATGTGCGGTTGATCCATGGTTCGGATCCCAACCCGTCTGATCTGCGCAGGATCGGTTTTGCCATCCGCTACATCCCGACTTATGTCCGCCAAGCCGCGGGGGCACATGATTCGGCAAGTTTGGTCCGCGGTGTCGATACCTATGGCCATTTCGGTCGCGAGGTGCAGCCGGATGCGGATATGTCTGCAGCGGCCGTAGCGCACCATGCCGCAGTGTCCAATGCCCATGCCGCGATCTTGATGCGGCAGACAGGTAAAGCAATGCGCGCCTGATAGGGCGTGACGAACGCCAAGACTTATCACGCCTATTTGGGCGACTACGAAAAAGGGGAACGGTCGTATGGGTAAGAGGATTGTGGTCATCGGCGCGGGCGCCGTCGGTGGCTATGCGGGGGCGCATATGGCTGCTGCCGGACACGATGTGACCCTGATCGACCCCTGGCCCGAGCATGTCGAGGCGATGAAAGCCAATGGCATGGAGATATTTGGCATGACGCCGCAAGAGCGTATGACCGTGAAGGTCAACGCCATGCATCTGACGGAGGTGCAGGCTCTGGCCAAGCAGAAACCGGTTGATATCGCCGTTATCGCGGTCAAGTCTTACGATACCGTCTGGGCCACCCAGATGATCAAGCAATATCTGTCGGCGTCCGGTTGTGTCGTTTCGATGCAAAATTGCATCAACGAAGAACGCGTCGCCGGCGTTGTAGGCTGGGGGCGCACATTGGGGTGCATCGTCACCGGCGGGGTCGGTGTTGATCTATACCAACCGGCTCATATCCGCCGCGGCTACGCAAAGCGCCCCGATATCACATCGTTCTATGTTGGTGAGCCCAGCGGGAAGATCACCAAGCGCGCAGAGGAGATCGCTGAGATTTTCTCCTCGATCGACACATCCAAGGCGACTGACAACCTTTGGGGGGAACGTTGGACGAAACTGTGCGTCAATGGCATGCGTAATGGCGTGTCGGCCGCGACCGGCATGGGCGGTAATGCCCGCGATAACCATGCTGCCGTTCGGCGCATTTGTATCCAATTGGGCGGCGAGGCTGTCCGCGTCGGCCAGAAGCTCGGCTACAAACTCGGGAAGGTTGGCGCGCTGCCGTATGAGGTGCTGGCCAAGGCGATGGAAGGCGATGGCGCTTCGTACAAGGAAATCGAGCGTTTGATGACGGAGGGCGGCGCTGGTCAGGCCGAACGGAGTGATTATCAGCGCCCGTCCATGGCGCAGGACATGGAGAAGCGGCGCCGCACCGAGATCGAGTTCATGAACGGCTTTATTGCGCGTGAGGGCGAGCGCGCCGGGATCCCTGCGCCGACGCATGAGATGCTGACACGGCAGGTGCTGCGGGTGGAGCGCGGTGAACTTCCCCCAGCGCCGGAAAATGTGCTGCTCAACTCCTGAAGTGGCATGACTGAGGCGTCTGCCGTTCGCTGATGAGGGCAGGGCGCCTCGGTGTGCCAGGGCGTTGTTTTAATGTGAAAATCCGCTCGCACGTCTGCCCTGAGGGGTGGCGTACCTCTCGCGGACATGCGTTTTGCTGACGCGTTTCTTGCTGATAATCAGCGAACCGACAGGCGACGCCGAAATACAAAATAATACAATTTATGAATATGATCTGTCTGAAGTTCAATTATTATCGCGATGTTATGATATCGCTTTCAATGTTAAACGGTCTCGTCTTCGCCTGCGGGGCCTGCGGCAATAACCGCACCAAGTGCCGATAGCCAGTTCTGAACCATCCCTAACGCCTGAAAATACCGAAGCCGAACACATCATGCTGCATGGAACCGCTGTGTCGCTTGGCCGTCATGGTGAGGATGGCACCTCTAGATTCTGTGAGGTTGCTGCGCGACTCATGGCAGGGCAGATTTGATCAGATCCAGTTCTGTCGGCGTTCTGTTGGACATAGCCTAGCCATGCAGCATGTCGAAGAACCCACCAACGAGCCGTCCCGCCAGGCGTTCACAATCCTTGTGGTCGATGACGAACCTGTGCTGGCCGAGGAGCTATCGGAATATCTGCTATCGGGCGGTTATCAGGTCCAAACGGCGACCGATGGTGACCGGGCTTTGAATATCTACCGAAATCATCCGCCGGGGACGTTCGACGTCATCCTGACCGATTTGCGCATGCCGGGCCTGTCTGGTTTTTCCCTCGCACAATGCGTGCTGCAAGATACGCCGGAAGCGGCGGCTGTGGAGATTGTCGTCATTACCGGACATGGCACACCGTCGAGTGAAGGAGAAACCCCCGTGGGAATCTTCTCGGTCATCCGTAAGCCGCTTCGGCTTGCTAAATTGGAGTTGGTGGTCAGGCAGGCTTGTAAAGCGTCAATGGTTCGGCGCCTGGCAGTCGCCGGTGAAAGTGGGTCCAGTGGGCTGCACAAGGCTTAGTATGATGCGTGGGTGCTTTTCCCTTGGCTTCTTCTGCCGCCTTGGGCGAATGCGTGCGCACGGGTTGCAGCGTCATGACGCTTGAAGTCCCGCGATTGCGGCCTCGAACTGCACCAGCTTTGCTCTTGGTTGCGATCCTTGCACTGCCAGCGTTGTGCGCCTCGGCAAGCCTGGGGGCATGGGCGTTTATCCAATTCAACCACCAAGCCGAAGAACGGTCTCTGCTGGAGCGGGCGAGGGTCGTCGCAATGGCACTCGACGCCAAGTTGCAGGCCTACCAAGCCGCCGGTCTGGCGCTGGCCGCAATCGATGGAATCCAACCCGGCGCCAATGATTCGGGGGTTTATGGCGACGCAACCCGGATCGCAAATTTCCTCGGGGTTCGGATCATCGTTCAGGAGGCAACGCCGTCAGGTCGCGTGATTCTGACCACAGGCATACCGCCTGGGGACGAAGGCGCAATGCCAGAAGAACAGATCGTTGACCAAGATGTGCTGAGATGGGCCGACAACGCCGTTAGCGCTGCAAGAACGCCCTACATCTCGAACGTCTATGAGCAAGTAGACACTGGCAAACGATCAATTTCTCTGTTGATCCCGGTCATAACGGATGGTCGCGTCAGCCGTATCATCAGGCTTGTTTTTGACGCAGGGGCCTTGGCACCTTGGCTGGCCGATCAGAATGATGAGAGCGGCAGCTTTATCGGGATACGGGACGGCGCAGGCCGTGTGGTCGCGGCTTCGCGGATGAACGACGCGTTGGCTGGTAGAGTGGCGCCGTCTTGGTCGCGCGACTTGCGCGGTGGGTCTGGCATTCTCAGCGGTATGAGCCTGACCGGTGAGGAGGTTCTGGCGGCTTATCATCGGCTTGCGGTGGCTCCGTCGTGGCACGTCGCGGCGGGCCGTCCGATCAGTTCCGTGATGTCCTTGGTCAATAGTCCGGTCCGCTATCTGCTGCTGCCTGTCCTGGCGCTGCTGCTTTTTGCGATTTTGGTGCTGGTGGCGCTTTGGTTGCGTCGCGACAGCCAATCGGCTGCGCTGGTAGAAATAAACCGCTTGTTATCGGACGTGCCAGTCATCCTCTATCTCGTGCGGGTCTTTCCCGATGGCACATCCCGCCGCCGCTTCCTTAGCCAAAGCTCGGCCCGATTGACCGGTTGGCCTGCCGCTGACTTAGCGAGAGCAGGGGCGCTGATGGAAAAATTTGATCCTGCTGGTCTTCCCGCTCTTAAAGAATTTTTTCGCAATGTCTTGGCCTCGGGCAAATGGCAGGTCGAATTAGCCATGAGATTCGCTGATGGCTCGACGCACTGGATGCGTCTGATCGGTGTTTGCATCGCGCGGGAGGCGGGCGGGGCAGGAGACGTTGTCGGCTTCATGACCGATATCAGCGAAGAAAAGCGGATGCGTGAGGAACTACAAAGATCCGAAAAATTTGCCATCCTCGGTGAGGTCGCCGGCCGCGTTTCGCACGAATTGAACCAACCGATGTCAGCTATATCCATGGCGGCAGAGAACGGATTGCTCGCCTTGGAGCGTTCTCCGCCCAGATTGGATGTGGTACGGGAAAAACTAACGCGCATTGGTCAGCAGATCGAACGTGTCGTGTCGATCATCACCCACATCAGTGCTTTCAGCCGCAAGGAAACGGCCGCGGTGATCGTGCCGATCGATATCGCGGAGGTAATCCAAACCGCGCTTCATATCATCGAGGGAAAATTGGCCGCAGCCAGCGTGTCGGTTGATGTGGTGATTGGCGCTGAAGGGCGGAAACCGCTGGGTGTCGCCGTGCTGGTCGAGCAGATCATCATAAATTTGGTCGTAAATGCCTGCGATGCTTATGCGGAGCATGCAGAACTTATTGATCGGGTCGTGACGATTGATGCCAATCAAAGAGGAGCAGAATTCGTGATCGGCATTGCAGACCATGCCGGCGGCATCCGTGCCGACTTGATCGAAACACTATTCGATCCTTTTGTGACGAGTAAGGCGCCGGGAAAAGGAACCGGTCTCGGCCTGTCTTTCTGTCTGGCGTCGGTGGCGCGCATGGGCGGGCGTATTACGATAAAAAATATCGACGGCGGAGCGCGATTTGAAGTCGCGCTGCCGATAGATAACACTTGAATAGAGACAATGGGGAGCTTTGAGACAATTATCGAATTTCAGTGAAACTTTTGTAATGAAGTTCGGTGATTTTCGTGGGGTTTATTTGGGGGATCCGTGCTATATGATGAGTTCAGTTTCAAACAGTAGTGGGTCCGTTCAGTGTCCTCCGATGTCAGCGGTCGTATCCTCCTTGTCGAAGATGAGCCAGTTTTCGCTGGTGAGTTCAGCGCGTTCTTAGATACCTTCGGCTATCACGCCCAGCACGTGCCCTCGTTGGATGCGCTGTCAAAAATTGATATCAGTCATGATTGTGACCTGATTATCCTCGATCAGTTCCTCAATGGGCATGACGCTTTGCGCCTGTTGCCGGAGCTGCGCCAGAAGCACAGCGGCGGTCTGATTATTCTGACCAATAACCAGGATGAAGCCGATCGCATCGTCGGGCTGGAACTCGGTGCGGATGATTTCATTCCCAAGACCCAGAAGCCGCGTGAGATCCTCGCGCGCGTTCGCGCTGTGTTGCGCCGTTCCGGCCGTCAAGCGACGGAAGAGCAAGCGACGTGGGAAATTGATCGGATGCGCCGAGAAGTGCGCGGACCGGACGGACATGCATTGCCGCTGACCAGCGCAGAATATGCGCTTCTCCTCTATGTCTCCAGTCGCCAGGGCGATGTTATTGATCGCGATGAGCTATACCGTGAGGTCATCGGGCGCGATAAAGGCGGACCATTCGATCGCACGCTGGACAATTTGATTTCTCGCGTCCGTAAGGTGATTGCGGCGAAGTCGGATTACGCGGATGCGTTCAAATCCGTCCGTGGCCGCGGCTATTTTTACGCCGGTCCGCCGTTTGTCGTGGTTGGTGACCCGGTCGGACGTCGCGCGTAAGGCGCGGGTCCGTCGCGAAGACGGTTTTACCCGCCGATCGGCCGTTTAGTTTACCCCCAGAAGGTCGCGTTCTCGATGCTTTGGCATGTAGCCTAAGCCACGGCGCGCCATCCGAACGTGAGTAATGGCTGGGCGCGCTCAGCAAAATCCATCACCACCGGCACCAGCGCATCGGATTGTGCTAGCGTGTCTTGTATAGGCTGGCGGATGATGAAATGGCGCCGCTTTACCGCGGACGCCAAGTCGGGCTCCGTCACGGTCTCAAAACCCCTCGGCAGGCGCTTCATCGCCGTCTCGTCAACGGACAAACGCAACGCGTGTTTGGCTAGCTCTGCGTTCATGGCACGCCAAGCTTGGGGTTTGGATGTGATATGGGTCCGTATGGCCTGAAGCCAGTCCGGCTTGGGATGGTAGAAACCGGCGGCGATGAAGCACCGATCCGGTTGGATGTTGATATAGAGCAGCCCTGGAGAATCCTTGCTGCCATCGCGCGTGAGTACAGCGCCGATATTCGTCTTGAAGGGCGATTTGTCGCGCGCGAAGCGGACATCCCGATATATACGGAAGATTGACCTCCGCGGCTCTGCTTGCAACGGCAATCCGCGCTGTGTGCATGCAGTCGTCAGATCCGCGATCAGCGCCACCATCGGCCAGCGGACCTCGTCCTCATAAACCGATTTATTCTCATCGAACCATTGTCGGTTCTGCTGTTCCGCTAGGTCACGAAGGAAACGGAAGGCGCCATCCGGAAAGCCGGTGAATTGCAAACTCATCCTTCCTCTCGCGTCCAGCGCCGCTCGAATTCCCAGACATCGGGGAAGCCCATTAATTCGCACATCCGGCTGAAGCCGTAGCTGTCTTGTGCCGGTAGCGCGTTGCTGTCGCCGTGTTGCTTCAAGTGGCCATATGCTCTCTCCGCTGCTGCGGCAACGGCGAGGAAACCGACTGCCGGGTAGATGGCGACGTCATAGCCGATTTCAGCCAGGCGTTGCGCCGGCAAGATCGGCGTACGGCCGCCTTCCACCATGTTGGCCAGCAATGGCGCATCGATTTCCTGGCCAATGCGGGCCATCTCCGCCTCGGTTTCCGGACTTTCGATGAAAATAATGTCAGCGCCTGCCTTGGCATAGGCTTGGCCGCGCGCGATGGCCTCATCCAGGCCCAGGCTGGTCCGCGCGTCTGTGCGGGCGATTATCAGAAAGTCGGGACTTTTGCGCGCTTCAACCGCGACCTCGATCTTCAGGCACATGTCTCGGCTGGAAATCACCCGCCGGCCCGGCGTGTGGCCGCATTTCTTCGGCACTTCCTGGTCTTCTATCTGGATGGCAGCAATGCCGGCTTCCTCGTAGCCGCGGACCGTATGGCGCACGTTCAGCAACCCGCCATAGCCTGTATCGGCATCGGCGATCACGGGCGTGCGGCTGGCTCGCGCAAACGCGCCGACGCGAGAAACCATGTCGGTATAGGTTGCCACACCGGCGTCGGCGATACCGAGATGCGACGCCACTGTACCGAAGCCGGTGGCATAGAGCGCGGTGAACCCCATACCGTCGGCGATGCGGGTGGAGATCATGTCAAAGATGCCCGGGGCAACGACGAACTGCTTGTTCGTCAGGGCTGTTTTTAACCGTGCATCCGCCATTCTTGCTGTCTCCTTGAGCGTTTCGTGCGTTAGGGGTTGCGGAGGTTGTCCCGCATCGTGCTGCCGCGGTATTCGGTGCGCAACAAGCCGCGGCGTTGCAGTTCCGGCGTCAGCAGCCGCGCGAACTCCTCATACATGGTGGGAAAGACAGTCGGCCAGACGATGAAGCCGTCGCAGGCGCCACAGGTGAACCAATCTTCCAACTCATCGGCCACCTGGCTGGCAGTGCCAACCATCAGGCTGCGCCGTCGCGTTGCGGCCTGCTTGAAATCCAACCCCTCGGCCT
>Ga0164297_10002066_pt1 | contig 20267 bp, 9 predicted proteins | sample GEODES058metaG_FD_113539 | JGI IMG/M metagenome (GOLD analysis project Ga0164297, IMG submission 113539) | Dystrophic lake water microbial communities from Trout Bog Lake, Wisconsin, USA - GEODES058 metaG | ecosystem: Environmental > Aquatic > Freshwater > Lake | place: USA: Trout Bog Lake... | reverse complement strand
GCGGCACCTACTACTACAATTCCTGCCGCAATACAACTTTCTATTTCTGCTTCGATGTATGATATTCTAGCACCAAACGTACTAGTTAACGATTTGATCAACCCGTAATTAGCATTGAATGTACTAGTTGTATAAGTTGTACCTCTGTAATTAACACTCTTGATGGTGCTAAATGAATAATTGTATGCGTAACTGCACGATACTATTGTTGGTCTAATGTATCCTGTACTGGTAGGTGTTTTAGCAAGATGAAATGCACGGATACTTTCCCAGGCACTGAATTCATCTACTAATCCTAAAGTAGACTTTGTAGTTATATCTAGTACATTACCGGAATCGCTACCTACTACTCTTAATGAATATACTGCGGCCCCCGGCGCCCATCCGCAAGTGTTACCTGCCGCAATAGTTGCAACATTACTACCGTGTCCGTCCCAATCCCCTAAAAATCCGCCTGTTGGTGCAGAACTAATGAAACCGTATTGAGTCCAGTCCCAATTAACAACTCTGCTACCTCCTGTTCCATTTGAGTTAACTGCTAGCTCTGGATGACCGGCTTCGACACCTGTATCCATAATAATAATATCAACACCGGTGCCATCTAAATTGTATGTGTATGGAGTTGATGTGCTAGAGAATGAAGAAAAATTATCATAGTTATTGATACATCTACTCAATGCCCAATTTTTTAAACCATAGGTAACTGTGCTTGATCTATCAAATGGACCTGATCGGCTTCCTGAATGTGATGGATATAATCCTCGATCAGCCGCAGGTTGTTCTACTGCTCGTACTCTAGGATCATTTACAAGTTGCGCGGCCTCATCTGCAGAAAGCATGAATATGCCGTTGTATTCACTACCATCGCACGAATCAATACATTGTACTGATCTTACAGGAATAGTAGAGCTACCTTGGTATGCTTGTAATTCTGTATGAACATCAGTTTTGTAGTCTGGATGATCTACAGTAACAAAATATCTTTGTAGCATGTTACGCCACCTGTGTACGGCCGTTTACTGTGTACCAATGTGTGCCATCGAAGTAACAAGGTTGAGCACCGCCAGTTGCATCAGTAACAAATACCATAGCACCTTGTTGTGTTCCTCCGCTTAGACTACTTAAATTAGCTAGTGTTGATGTTGTTAATACAAACGGTGTATTAACTGTAATTTGCCCTACGGCTTTGAAATTTAAATCGTTACCTGAAACAAAATTTACAGCACCTACGGCAGACACTGTTAATGTGTTTACATATAATGTTTGAATTGTATATGTACCATTGGCCAATGCGTTGACCGCTCCTGTAGCACCTTGGTTGCCAGTTACTCCAGTTGAGCCTGTTAGTCCAGTTTGTCCTGTAGCGCCAGTAGCGCCTACACCAGTAGCACCTGTACTGCCTGTAAAGCCGGTAGCACCTACACCGGTAGCACCGGTCAAACCGGTAGCACCAAAACCTCCCTGGTATCCTTGTAGTCCTTGTGCACCAGTAGCTCCGGTTAGTCCTGTAGCACCAATTTGTCCCGTAGCACCCTGAGGGCCTTGACTTCCTGATGCCCCAGTAGCACCAGTACCGCCCATTAGGCCAGTAGCACCTAAACCTGTAGCACCTTGTGGTCCAGTAGCACCTGTAGCGCCTTGTGCGGCCGCTGTACCTGGAACTCCTGTAGCACCTACAGGACCAGTAGCGCCTGTACTGCCTGATACTCCAGTAGCACCTGTTCCGCCTTGTCCGGATGGGCCAGTTGCTCCTTAAACACCAGTTGCTCCTGTAGCACCTAATCCGGTAGCACCGGTAGCGCCTTGCCCTGCAAACAATCCATTAACACCTTGAGCTCCGGTAGCACCTGTATATCCTGCAGGTCCTTGAATGCCAGTAGCACCTGTAGCACCGGGAGATCCTATACCAGTAGCACCCTGTGTACTAACTGAAACAGTTCCGTCACCATATGAAATAAATCCAGCACCTAATTTAATGCCGCCTAATGTTGCTGTAGTAGCAACAGGTAATGAGTATGGAGTAACACTAATAACACCATTGATTAAATTAATTCCACTACCGATAATTACTCCGCCTAATGTACTATTTGTTGCGGTTGCTAAAGTATACGGAGTTACACTAATTGTCATTCCGTTAACATTAATTCCACTACCTATTTTTACAATACCTGCACTAGTAGTAGAAGCAAAATTTAAGGATGTTGTAATAACATTAATAGTTCCATTTTCTGTAACAGAAAGAGTCGGTCCTATTCTAACACCACCTTGTACTGTATTAGTTGCAGTGGCAAGGTATGTACTTAGAATATTTTGGTTGATATGTAATCCGATAGCTCCAACCGTTGTTTGTCTAGTAGCATTTACGCTAGTATCAACGACTGGTATAATAATCGAATCAGTTACAGTTGTAACAACTGGTAAATTTGCTATGGTACTCATTATTTAATTACACACTCCACTAGTCCAGGACCACCGTCCTCTAGGGCAAACGCAAATGGCTGTTTACCGTTGTCTTGATTCCAACCAGCACCATTTGCATATGGCCAAATTGGATCGCCTTTCTTAACTGGTCCTGCTAATAACATAGGCACTCGACCAGTTAGTGCAACAGGTTGACCTGGAGCATCTCTATTCATTAGATAAGCAGGATTGGTACTAATTGCACCTAGTACATAACATTCGCTTGTAGTAATAGCAGTAACTTCGGCACTTCCGCCTACTCGAACTACTGTGCCTGCTGGATATACTTGATCTGTTGCATAAATTTCTGCCAAGTCAGCATAATAAGCACTGGTAGCAGTACCAGCAAATATGTTAGCAGTAAACACTTTAGCAGTTACAGTTCCGGTACTAATAACCACTGATTCAACTCCGCCGGTGTATAATTTAAAACCACCACCGTCGCTGACTAATGACATTCCAAAACCGCTATTTGCTTGAATTCTATTTACAGAAATACTAGAACCTAGTGTTTCGTAATTAGATGCTCCACCGGTTACCCAAATAAGATCATTCCCGTCTGCAATAACCATTCCGTTACTGTAGATCGTTCCGTTACCGTCTCTTGCAACTATAGTTCCTGTGGTAAATTGATTAATTAATGAATTGTAAAGTCCGCTGATTTCACCGACCTGATAATAACCTCCGTCGGTTACATACAGATTATTTGCTTGTCCTACTGTTCCGTTATATGTTGTAGCATTAACCGTGGTAGCATTAATTGTAGTAGCGTTAATAGTACCAGTTGAATCTCTAGCAACAATTGAAGATGCATTATTACCAACGGATCCACCTACATACGAACCAGAATTTAAATCAAATACATATAATGCATTTGCCGTAGTTGATATAACTGATGGACCAGTTTGTCCAGTGGCACCTTGCGGGCCAGTGGCACCTGTAGCACCTAATCCAGTAGCACCTGTAGAACCTAATGGCCCAGTAGCGCCAGAAGCGCCGTATGGTCCTGTAGCGCCAGTAGCACCACTACCTGTAGCACCAGGTAAACCAGAAGCGCCAGTAGCACCTACACCTGTAGCACCAGTAGCACCTGTAGGGCCTGATGCTCCTACATCCCCTGCATTTCCAGTAGCACCTTGCTGACCAGTAGCACCAGTAGAACCAAAAGCACCAGTAGCGCCGGTAGTACCTAAACCAGTAGCACCTGTTTGTCCAACAGCACCTGTAGCACCTACACCAACAATAGTACCTACGTTAGTCCATGTTCCTAACCATTCGTAAAGATTTCCATCGCCTTGGTTAATATAAGAATTACCAGTAGCACCTGTATATGGATATGGTAAATCAGTACTAGTAGAAACACTGCCTATAATTATAACACTAGTTCCTGCAAATCCGCTTGCACCAGTAGCACCAGTAGCACCCGAGCCAGTAGCACCAGTAGCACCAGGTCCGCCGTTCTGTCCATTAAGACCAGTAGCACCAGTAGCACCAAACCCAGTAGCACCTGTGGAACCAGGACCGCCAGTGGCACCTGTAGCACCAGGAAAACCTTGGCCAGTGGCACCAGTAGCACCATTAGGTCCTGTAGCACCTTGTACTCCTGTTGCTCCTGTTGCTCCAGTAGCACCACTTGCTCCGATTCCTGTAGCGCCAGTACTTCCTTGCGCACCCGTACTTCCTTGATAACCGGTAGCACCTTGTACACCAGTAGCTCCGGTAGCACCTGTTCCTCCTAATGGACCGGTAGCACCTGTACTACCATATTGACCAGTAGCACCTGTAGCACCGAACATACCTGTGGCACCTGTCGCTCCTAATCCTGTCGCTCCTTGTGGTCCTGTAGCACCTGTACTACCTGTAGCACCGATACTACCTGTAGCACCTGATGCGCCTGTAGCACCGATTGGACCTAATGGTCCTGTGGCACCAGTTGCGCCAGTAGCCCCTGTGGCTCCGGTAGCACCACTACCTGTGGCTCCGGTACTTCCTTGATTACCTTCAAATCCAGTGCTACCAATTTCTCCTGAAATTGATAAATTGTAACTTGTTGTACTTGCAACTCCTGCAATTCTATCTACTTGTACTTGTATAATTCCGTGTACGTAATCTACTAGATCAATCTGTCCTTCAAACCATTGTGTGTAATCTGCTTGAACACTTGCACGTACTCGTGAACCTGTTTGATAACCAAACGTAGATGTATTGTAATTGTTAATAGTAAGGGTGGAAGTTTCTCCGTCAAATGGTGTTACCCCACCTGCATCGTATGTTGTCCATAGATACCCTGTACCACTTGCACCTGTAGCACCGTTATATCCAGTGGCACCTGTACTACCAATTGCACCAAACAACACAGGAGGTCCCCATGTTGAAGTTGATTGTAAAATATATAAAAAGTTTGTATTGGTTGCTAAAAATACAAACCCAGTTCCTGAATTATTATATTGTGTTCTATCATCTGGACTAGGATAATTGCCATATGCGTTAATTTTAAATCCTACACCAGTAGCACCCGTTGTTCCTTGTATACCAGTAGCACCTGTACTACCTGTAGCTCCGACAGGACCTACATTTCCTTGTGGGCCTGTTGCACCTGTAGCGCCTGTTGCTCCAGTGCCGCCTTGGCCTGCTACTCCAGTAGCACCAACACCACCGGTTGCACCTGTGGCTCCAACATTTCCTTGTACACCAGTAGCACCTGTGCTACCAATACCTGTAGCGCCTGTTGCACCTGCACCAGTAGCACCCGCTGGACCTGTAGCACCTTGACTACCGGTTGCACCTGTACTACCGATACCTGTAGCACCTGTAGCACCTGCCCCAGTAGCACCCTGAACACCAGTTGCTCCTACATAACCTTGTAATCCTCTTAGACCAGTAGCACCAGTGGCGCCTTCTCCAGTAGCACCAGTAGCACCACTTGGACCAGGAACTGTACTTGTAGGTCCTGTAGCACCTGTTGCTCCTTGTCCTGTAGCACCTGTACTACCAATTGGACCATTTGGTCCTGTAGCACCTGTTGCTCCAGTAGCACCAGTAGCACCTGCACCTGTTGCTCCTGTGGCACCTGTTGTTCCTTGCAAACCTGTTGCACCTTGTGAAATACTCTTACTAATAAATGCTTGTATTTGTCCTACTGTAGCCTGTTTAGTTTGTTCAATTGGCGAATAAGTGTCTACTACCGGAATGATAACGGTGTTAGTTATTGTTGAAATTATCGGTAGATTACTAATTGTACTCATTTAACTATATCGCCTTGTGTGAATAGATCGGTTCCGTCTTCTGCTTCCAATATAATACCGTCTGGACCAGCCAACGGATCCAGTGGTTGAGTACCGTCTGGAATGAAAGTTTCTCCAGTAGCTGGGAACTTGAGATATTTATCACTGGTATAATCTATGGTTTGATCTATGATTAATCTATCAACTTCAAAGTCAATTAATTTAAAATCAAAACCTGTTAAGTTTATTTTCTCTACGGTACTTGCACCGTAGCCAGGTTTAACATAACAAATTGGCACTGCCTTAATAAATCCTAATGGCTGGCCATTTGCTTGAAGTGTGCGCATATATCTAGGTCTTAGATATTCGTCAGTGAGAATAGTATCGCCATTAATAGTAACACCTTCTAATCTTCCTTGCCAGTTATCTAAACTGTTAACATATACGTCTTGTAATTGTTGATTTACTAAAACAGTAACATCATTAGGACTTGCGCCTGCTGAATTCTGTGCAGAATCGATAATATCTACATAGACTAATTCATATACATTCTTACCATTCTCATCTTGTGCCATTACAGATTTAACATCGCCAAAATAGAAACGTTTATTATAAAAATATTCTTGTAGACACGCTACATAATCTGCAAGTTGTAATCTTTGTATACCAAACTCAATTGTCATTGCAATTTGATTTTGTATACCAAACTTGGGATCACTAGGACGATATATAGTGGTAGGATCAAATGTTGTTTTGCTTAACACAAAATCTCTGTACGATTGTCTTACAGACTTAGCAAGGAACGGTCTTACATAGATATTACTAAATTGTGTATTACCAAAATCTTGATCTTGTAAATCTATATAAAAAGTTTTTGTTAATGAACTTAGTCTATATACATCGTTAGCTGTAACAGTGAAACTAGCATGTCTATCGATAGTTGTTGCACCACCATCAATTGTAAATGGAGTTGTACTGGTATAATCGACATAGGTTAATCCGTTATATGGAACAGTACCTACAATGGTACCATCACGCATTAGTTCTAAACCGGTAGGAAGTTCTCCGCCCACTAGTGTATATTGTACAGCAACATCGGTGGCATTGGTATGCTCTGCTTGAATATACAGTTCACTTGTGTATCCTGGCTTTAGGGCACCTGGACTATCTCCGGTAATCCATTGCATTGTACTATCAATATTACCTTTAAGAGTCATTAAGAATACCCTATCACTCTTAACAACGTTTCCTGTTACCGCATCAGTTTTAGTCATTCTAACTGTAAACTGATATGTTAGACTATAGGATGGTAGATATGGAATTTGACCATATAGGTCGCCTGATGCAGAATCTAAACTAAATCCATCTGGATGTTTAGATAATGAACCAAAGTACAAATTAGTTTGATCTGGAATTGTTGTTTTTAATGAAGTTGAGTATATAACTACACCATTTGACAACACAGGGTTATATTGGAATGTTAGATAGCATGTACCATTGCCAGTATCAGTTACTGATACAATTTCGTATTCAGTTGAATCTGCACCCGCCACATATGAATCTAATCTAAAATATTGACCCGTACTAGGTAATGTAGTAATGTTCTCTAGATACAATATACTAGCACCGACTAAATTTTGTGTCTGTCTACCTGTATTAGGATCTATTGCACCATTAGCAACTCCTCGTATCTGTGGATTAACGCTTACACTAGTCCAATCAAATGTTACAGGACCTGTACTTGGGAATGGATCATAGGTCCCAATTTCAATTATTTGATAATTACCAGCACGTCTAGTTCCTAAGTTAACTGGACTCAACCAGTTAGGTGCAAACAAGTAACCATCGCTTGCAAAGAATCCCGAATCGGCAGAAATGTATGAAGTATCAGCACGTAGGCTGTTAGAATCAAATAATTGAATAGAAAACAATCTTCTAGAACTATTAAAACCATCGCTAGCTGTTACATAAAATTGATAGATCTTTGTATAAAATTTAGGAGCAGTACTTAGGTCACCTACTTTAGACACTACATCATATGGATATGCATCGTAATAAGATGTGTCGTACCCTGCTAGATAAGACGAAGTTGGGATAGTTAAATCTTCTGTAACAACACCTGAAATAATACCAGACTCACTTAATACTAATCCGGGAGGTAATTGACCATCGCCATCTGCAATAAAATAAATTAATTGTTGGCCTTTTTCTAAAACATTTGCTTCTGCTACTAATTGATAATTTACCTGCTCTTGATTAACTGTAAATAATTCTCCAGTAGTACCTATCGGTAACATTCCGCCATCTGTTACCCACTCAGGTGCAACTTCACCTAACACATCTATGTTGAATGTGGCGTCTGCGATGCCATCTGAATTAGATGCTCTAATAACAAATTTAGAATTAATTACGCTAGGAACACTTGTAGGGTCACCTACAATAAAACAAACTGTACCTGACACAGTCGTAAGAGCACCTGTGTCTGGATTAGGAACTATTATATTAGTTGACGTAGTAGCTTTATCTAACACTAGTCCAGAAGGTAAATTTCCTGATATAACAGAAAAGTTAACAGCTTGGCCAAAGTCTTGAACTACAATCGGAATTGATTGTGCTGTTCGTTCTGTAGCTGTTCCTAAAAACCCAGAAGGTGTATACCAAATTGGTGCGCTCATATTTTACAATCTAAATAATGTTACTTTTGCTCGCCAAGTGTACACATGGTTAGTAGCAGTTGAACCGCTAACATTGTACAAGTTAACACTGACTCCATTAGTTGCTGTATTAACTGTAGCAGTGCCTATTTCCCAAATAGCGGTTGTTACTGCACCTGATGTATTTACAGAAGTAGGACTCATGCCCACTGTAGTAGCATGCCCATTAAAGTAAGTTATCATGTAACTGGTTGCAGAATCTAATGTATTGTCTGTAGTATTATTTGCTATAATATCTACTTCGGCTCCTCTATAAACTACGTTACTAAATGTAAAAAGTGATACAAATGTCGATGTGTTTGACGGTAATGTAAAACTTCCACTATATGCTCGAATATCAATTGCCTCACTACCTGCATTGTCGATGATATTAACAGTCGAAGTAGTAGCGGCACCTGTAACCGATAAAGTACCATCAGGTGCTACTGATAATCCTGTTCCAGGTATAACAACACCTGCAACACTATTTGTTGCTGGAAGAACAGTAGCAGTTGCAGTAAACAATCCTAAAAATGTGTTGTTAACTTTAGCAAATGCAACACGAATGCTATCGCCGTCGCCTGAGTTAGGTGACGAACCTAAGTTGATTAAGTTCGTCGCTGTTGTCCATTGATATGTCATTATAGTCTCCCTACTACTACTTCAATTACCCCGATTGATTGACTGTTGTAATCTTCGAGAGCTTTACCTATTACGGCTCCTAGTTTAGGATCGGGATCTGATGTAGCAACACCTTTGATGCCGCTTGCTACTAACATATCACCTTTCTTAATTGTACCTACAACCTTACATGGCACGCGACCTGTTAACGCAATAGCAATACCGCCTTCTAATTTGTCATTCATTAAGTGAGCAGGATTAGTAGATACAACACCCGCTACTCTTCGGTCCATATAAGTTACTGATGCTGTAACTTCTGCTACACCACCAAATGACATAACTGTCCCTGGTGCACAGTCAGCATCTGCTAGATATTTTTCTGCTAAGTCAGCGTAATATGCTGATGTAGCGGTACCGTGGAATATAGTAGCATACATATCGGAACCAGAATATATCTTTCCACTTACACCTAATCCGCCATTAATTGTAACAGTTGCTTGATTATATGCATTGGCATGGTCCCAACTTCCGTTGATTGTTAACTGAGCTACGCTGTCTGGTGAACGTCCATTGTAAGCAGAAGCCGCGCCAGTTCCGCTGGCCAAGAACTGCATAAGACAACTGCTATTCTCCCAAAGGAACATACCATTTGGGCTAGTACCATACAATCCACCCATGCTATTTACTGGAGTAGATGCATTACTATTGGCCGCCAACAGTTGTATTTTAGCGCCAGAATTGTCTGCTCTAACATATACTGACGCCTGTCCGTTTGCGGCAGTGCTTAAATTTTCTACAGCAAAATCTACTTGACCAGCAACACCGTTGCTTACAGCTGATTCTGGTGCAAATGTCAACTGACGTACATTTGTACTAGTGTACGGAATAAGTACTCCGCCATTAGTGAATACAATTCCTTGGCTTGAACCCAGCACACCAATTGTTAATGCGTTAAATGTTGGACTTGCACTGGTACTAATATCTTGAACAGTGGCAATAGTCTCAGCTGTTCCACCGTTATATGTTCCACTAACGGATCCACCAATTGTAATACCAGTTCCTGCTGTTAGATTATCTAAATTACTTCCTAATGCAATACCACTAATTGTATTATTAGTTAGGTATGTATTATCAATAGTACTACCGTGCCATACACCGGATGTAATTGTGCCAACTGTTGCTAAGGCACTTGCTGAAGTTAATCCTGCCATTGTTGTTACATTTGGCTGACTAGCTGTTTCTAATGTACCCCAGATATTGGTTGCAGTTAAATTACCACCAATTGTTACATCACCACTAGCATTACGAGAAACTAAGTTACTTGAACCGCCAGTAGCACTTTGGTTAGTTGTAATTGATACTGAACTGCCGTTATTAAATGAACCACTGCCTAAATAACCATCGAAACTTAAGGTATGTACTAGATTACCTGTAATAGTACCTGCCGCAACAATATTACCTGAAGTAGCATCTACAGTAAATTTACTAGCACCTACAACAAATGATCCTGTACTTCCAATAGAGCCTGCTGTAATTACATTACTGTACCAGCATCAACTTGGAATTTATTAGTATTGATTGTTAAGTTACCAGTAACAGCCTGTACATTAAATTTATTACCTACATTAAATGTGCTTGAAACATTCAATGTATTAGTTACAGTAGCATTACCAGATACAGTTAAATCATTTGTTACAACAACATAACCGGATGTAGTTACATGGGCAACATTTAAACTTCCACCCATATAGGTATTCTTACCAATACCAACACCGCCACCTATCTGTAAATCACCAGTAGTAATGCTTGTTGAATCTACACCACCCGAAGTTTTAAGACCGTTGCTTGATACAAAGTTAGCTACACCGTCATACTCGAAAGTAATCCAAGGAGTACTTACCGGACCAACAGCAATACCGCTGTTGTTTGCACCAACTGCGGAAGAAGTAGCGGTTGACAAATAAATTAATGCATCGCCTGTTTCAATAGCAGTTGAATTAATGATAGTTCGACTACCATTAACATACAAGTTTCCACCAATCCATAAATCTCGGCCGATACCAACACCACCTGTTACTACTAATGCACCTGTCATTGTGTTAGTTGCATTGGTAGACAGTGTAACGGTTAACGTATTGTTGACTGTGGTTGTGCTAAGGAATGTAGTGCCAGCAGTAAAGTCTGCGTTTACACCGTACACAGTTGCCCAACGATCTGCGTTGCTACCTAGGTTGTATGTATTGGTAGCATTTGGCACAACATTATTGCCGATGTCAAATGTAACCCAACCGTTGGTAGCCATAAAGTATGATGGATCAAATGTTGCTAAACCTAAGTCAGCTTGTATAAATGATCTTGGAGCAGATACTTGAGCAGTATTTGCGGCCTGCATTGCTAACTTGCTTTGTTGAATAGCCGCATTGTTATTAACGTGGTAGTCAGTAATTGGATTATTAGCTCCATTACCGCCTACTAGTTTGATAGTCAATGTATTGTTTACACGAGTAAATGCTACATCACTGCCACCGCCATTTGCAGAAGAAGTGTTAGTAATAGTTGCTGTGCTTAATGAAACGTTAACAGCCTGAGTAGTTGTTGACCATACAGTGTACTGACTTGCAGTGTTATATGGAACGGTTGTACTGCTGAACATTACTAAATCTTGATTAACAGGATTTGTTAATGTTACATCGGGTAGTCTTGAGAATTGAGCACGTTGATCAACATAACGCTTGCTTGCGGCTTGTGTTGCTGTACTAATGCCAGTAATCGGATCCATGCCTAAGTCTAACGGCCCTTGCATTTTACCCCAATTTGGACGAGGTGTTATACCGTCCCAATCTGTTGCCCAGATACCAAATAGACTTAATTTTTCATCAACCCATCCCTTGTTAGGAACATTTGTGCTAGTATTACCTGTTAACGAAACATTAATAATAGCTTCGCTATTCATGTTGATGTTACCAGTCATTGGCAACAGACCTGTACGATCTAAGAAGCCAGGTCCTAACAATGACTGTTGATAAACCGCACCTGTTTGATCTAGACCTAAACGTTTGTTAACAAAAGTTACAATCGCTTGTTCGACTGGTACTTTGGTAGTAGCGTTTGCGGCCATAGTACCATCTGTACTAAATCTATTAACAGTTGTATCACCGCGTTTGAATGTAATGCTGTCAACGTTGCTTAAACCAATTGGAGCACTAATTGTAACAGTGCCGTGACCTTGGTCAACGTTAAAATATTCACCAACACGGAAGTTACCATCTTGGTCGGTTGTTACATAATAAACAACACCCTTACCGATCATGTTAACTTCTTGACTTTGGAATGGACCTTGCAATGGAGGACCATATAAGTCATTTGGAATCTTACTTGTAGCATAACCGCCAGTACCAACGTCTACCATGTCATGTGCCGTAGCACGTAATGTAGAAATCTTAACAGTGATGTTACCTGTCTGGCCTGCTCCAATACCTGCTTGTAAACCAGCGTTACTGCCGCCGATACCGATAACAGCATTTGGAAGAATAATTTCGTCTTGTAATCCACTTACACCGTCTGAATCAAGAACAAATTGAATTTCACCAAAACTTGCATCTCCTGTGATTGAAGGAGGAGTATAACCGGTAATTCTGTAGGTCTTACCTAGGTAACCAAAATAGTAATAGTATGGTGTTGATGCAGACAAGCCGGTTGTAATACGAGCTTGATCTAATGATCCTAATGGAGCAATCTTAATACTGTCTGAACCGATGATACCTTGTACACTACCGATTACAGTTGCTTGTGTACCACCACCGCCTGGGGAATCAATAGTACCAGTTTGGTATAATACATTGTTAGGATAACCTGCACCGTGATTTGTTAATTGGATGTAATCAATAGTATTGATTGCACTAACGTGAGCAGTACCTGTCGCGGCTACACCAACGAATCCGATATGATCACTATTTGCCAATCCATAAACGTTATTGTTTAAACGAACAGTAGTAACATTACTGCCTGTAGAGTTTGCCCAAGAAACATACGTATTAGCAGGAATAACTGCTGTCAACGAAGTTGTTGTGAAAATCATACCAGGGTGAATTGTTCCACTAGCACCGGTAATATTAATTACACTCACTGGCGCAGTATTAGTTCCGTTAACGCCATTTGATTGTGCAGTAATAGTCGGCGGAGTTGGGAACGTAACATGATATGTGCCAAGGCTTGCATAACCAGTACCCGAGTTAATGATACCGACTGGTAGTGTATTACTTGGACCAACATACCTTTTGTCTGCCCAACTAATGTTACCAATACCTTGTTGACCTAAACCTGCTATGTTTGTATAAGGGTTAAGCACGATGTAATCATAAGCAACATTACCTTCTGCGATAACAGTATCATTACCTTCATCAGTATAAGATAAAATCTTATAAACTTGATTTGGATTTTCGTTGAATATCATCGCAGTGCTTGGGCGACTGATAACGCTTGATTGTAGACCAATTAATTCTTGATCGTAACCAATACGTAGTGTTACTCCTTGACCGTCTAATGGTGCAACGTCTGCAAGACCTGTTCCTGCCGCACCATATGAAATTGCTAAAGAATATAAATTAGAATAACTGCCATCTGCAACAGAAGTGGCACTCTTTACAGTATAGGTATAAACATAACCATCTTGTAAAATATCTACATAGCTTTGTAGCTGAGGTATATAACCTGCTGGGCAATTTACATAAATTGTCGAAGCACCTGCTAAGGTAATATAATTTCCTGTGTTAACAATAGTACCTTCAACCACCATTGGGTTTTTATTGATAACTGAAATAGGAACTTCTTGTGGGTTACTACCTTCAGCAACCAAGCCCCAATCACCGTATGCACTTGAACCAGTAATAGTTCTTAATTGCGCACCATTTAGTGCATAGTAAGAAGTATGGCAGTAGTATGAGAACATAGAAACGTTTTCAATAAAACCACCGTTGGTAGCAAAAATACCGTAACCTAAGTCATTTAACTGCGTAAAGTCATTTGCCAACATACTTCTGTTACCCGCAGTAACTAAAGTAATCTCCGTCGGTAGTGTTCCTAAATAACCTACTTCGGTTAGGATTGTTACATTGTTATAGTTTATAGTACCAAATGTATATGTTGCAGGAGCATTTGATGAATTGTATAATGTACCATGAGTGCTAAATGTTAGTCCAGTAATACCACCACTTGAGTTCACACTAGACACAGTTGCCGCGGCCGCTGTACCGCCTTGTGGAGTATTAAAGTTAACTGGAGTTCCTACTTTATATCCAGTACCTGGAAGGATAATGTTGTATCCAGAAATAGCACCAGTTCCTGCATTGTAGCTAAATCCTAGGAAAGCACCACCGATAGTAAATGTAGGAACACTTTCGTATCCTACGCCAGGGAATGTAACTGTTACATTGGTAACAACACCGGTGCCGTTAGTGGTTACAGTACCGTATGCGGCCAAACCGCCTGGTGCCTGTGGACTACTAAATGTTAGTGTAGTTGTTGTATTTGCCGCAAATCCTGAAATACTGCCAGCTGAGAAAGTAAATGATTTAACACCGCCAGCCGCATCTGGATTAAGATTTAACACACCGTAGTTAGCTACAGGATCGAATTCACTAATAAAGTCTACATCGTATGTAATACCGTTGTTTACAAAGAAACACGGAGTTTGTGGTCTTACATAAGTTGATGTGTTATAAACATCAGGACGTCCTAATCCATAAACTGCAATCTTAGTTGGAAGGTTATTACTATCTAATTGTGCATAGCTTCCTTGACTTGGATCAGGGGTAGCAGTAACGTTACCGGTAAAGCCGTCAACAAACATACCACCGCTGAATACATGACGGTTGTAACTCTTAGAGAAACTAGATGCAGTTTGTGTGTATGGAGATTTTGCAAGTATCTGACCAGCAGGGTCAAGTACCTTCATGAAACCGCCATGGCCTTGACAGCTCAAATAACGTATCATAGTAGAATCGTTCATTAAGAACACATCCATTTGATCGTTATACAATGGAGGATTAAATGCAGGATCGTTAGCAACAATTCTAGCACATGCTTGTACTAAGTCTGCTAACGCAAGATATGAACCTGATTCAGAAGTATATGCACCATCAAGAGTTTGTGCAACAAAAGTTGCTGTACTTGTTAATGTTAATCGTGGAGTGATAATCATTTCCACGTCAGTAGTTAATACTCCGGTAAATGTGTTTACAGTAGTAATAGTCGAGAAACCTGCAGGAATAGTAGGATCAATAATTGTCCAACCAACTTCAACAGCTAACGCAGTGGCAGTTGATACATTAACCTGATAACTCTTTTCGTTGTATGTAATTGACGAACTAAAGTCTCTTGGAGAATTATAAATTGTCGACGTGGTATTTTGTAAAACATACTGTGCGATTACACCAATTTGATAAATGGTATCAACACAGGCTGTAGTTAGGCTTGTTACATAGTTAACAATACTATCACCGTTGTTGACAGTTCTCCACCATCCGCCTGTTGTTAAATCGCTAACTAGGCCATCAACAATAGTACCTGCATCTCTGTAACATAATTCTTGGGTAGCTGTAGAATAGCTAAAGTTAGTTGCAAACCAATCTGTAACTTCTGTTTGAATAAACTTTTTGTTTTCTGCAAGTACAGCGACCGCGTTTAAGAAACCACCGTTATTAGTTGTAGTAGTTAATACGTCAAGATAACGTGAACTATCTCGCAAATAATGGAATCCGTAATTGATTGGTTCATAAACTGCATACCAGTTGTTTGTACCGTAATGTCCATTTGCAAATAATTGTGTACCTGAGGCAACAGTTAATTCATTAACATACTCTGCATTTTGAGCTAGGTTAACTGCAAAGGTATTTCCAATAACTGAGGTAATTTCACCTTGACCTCCACCGCCTTGGAATACTTGCACAACCCAGGATGCAGGAGGATAAACTTCTGCGTTTGTACCTACTTCGTAAACAGAGAATACAGTTGAGTTTGTTTGTGTTGAATTTACAACAGCAGACGGAACTGCATAAGTAGCCGTTGTTGCATTGCTAATAGGATCAGTTAATAGCTGTGCATAGTTTGTAGATGTGTTAAGTTGTACGGGAATAATTCCGTCAACTTGAGTATCTCGATAGAATTTTGTATTTGCAAAAATAGAATCACTAATACTAGAAATTTGTGATCCATATAATTTGGCAGGCTTAACAACACTACGTCTAAACTCGTCACCTTTTAGGGAAACGTTATTTGGAACACGAATAGGATATTGATCTTCGTGCTCACCTGATTCGATGTTGATTGTAATTTGTTCTCTAGGTTGATATTGTCCCCAGATTAATTCTTCGCCTAAGTCAAATGTACCGCCGTATCCGCTGTAGATATGCCAATTGCCGTTGATAATATTATTTGTATTAGTAGGCCAAGTTCCTTGGGTAAAATCAACAGTAACGGTATCATACACATAACCTGTTGTTACATCTGTGTAATATCCTGTTTCAACTACAGTACCTTGACTAACAGTTGCATAATCTGGACTACCACTTGTTATTCTGAATGTATAACCATAGTCTGTCCAGAAACTTGGAATCTTAATTAGGTTAGGAGTAACAAAACGATATGTAATAGTAGTTGCTGTGGTACCGCTTTGATACTCTAGATCAGATGGAAATGAACTAGCATAGTCGACTGGAACAACATCGTATCTTTCAAAGTAGTCAAATGATCCTAAAGATTCTGTACCTGTAGTAATTCTTTCGATTAATGCGGTGGCACCTGATCTTGCACCAACAATATAGTTACCTGGGAATAAACTTCCATTTTGGAAAGCATCGGACCCTAATGCTGTTGGAACCCCAACAGTTAGGGTAATACCAAATTGAGATGCATCAAGTACACTTGTACTTGGAGTAGACAAGTTTGCTAAGGTAACAAATTCTTCTTCGTTATAGATTGAAATTGTTTTTTGGTATGGTCCTAGTGTAACTTGTGTAGAGTTCAAATATTGTTCTGCAACATAACATGCTTGGTTAATTGTTTTAAATGCGTAAGCCCAAGCACGACCTTTCTTGTAAGCAGGAATATCGATTCTATTATCGTTACCATATAAGCTAACAAAGAAGTTAACTTGGCTGACAAACGAACTATTATCTACATAATTTTTAGTAGCGGCTTGACTAGGATGATCAGTATCTACTGGATCTCTAAATAGTAACAATGCCCCTGTCATTGTTCCTAATGCAGGATTTGGTAATCCTGAGAATGTGTCAATAGTTGAAGTACCTGCTAGGCCAATCTTAGTATCAGCATAGAATTTATTAACCAAATGCGTACCAGTTGTAGCAGTGGTCAATAAACTGACATTTTGTCTAATTGTACTAGAACTGTAAAATATTGTCGAAGAACTGCCGGCACCTGTATCATAAACAGTTTCTGCATCTCTGTTTACAAAGTTATCATATACCCACTTGCGACTAACTGCATCGTAGTCATGGTGTGGGGCATTGTTATCCATGTTAACTAGGTTATAGATATTTCGACCATCTAAGTTACCACCAAGGACCGGTGATGATTCAGAAGACAAGTTTGAAGATGTACTGTTAATGATAATAGTATCATCATACAATACCAACTGCATGCCAGTACCTGCAACCATTGTTTTGTTAAGAATTTTGGTACCAAACTCATTGATACCTAACACTGTTACTTGTCCGGAAGCTGAATTACTGGCTCGCAAATAACTAGGCGCTTCGTTTAGGTTTAGGAAACTGAATCCATTACCTGCACCTACTAGGTTATAAATGTCGCTAAAGTTTTCATTAACTTTATTGAACGCATCACGTATACTGTCACCAGTACCGTCATTGCTTTGATTACCAATATTGATTGTTCTTTGACCAGCCATGTTTTTTGTCCTTGTCGCTAATATCTAAATAGCACTTCAAACAGTATTTAGTTTTGGATTTTATAATCCGAATGTAAATACCTATATGTTTTTAAAGACAAGACAAATTAAAAAGCAATATTCTCGACCTAGCAAATTAGGCAAGGTGCATGTCTACAACCGTAAAAAAACTATCGCAGAGTTTAGATGCGATAGTTGTAATGATGTTTTTGAAAGAGAGATTGGTAAACTAGATCACAGACGTTTGAGCAATAATTATTTTCACGTTTGCTCGAACTGTGATGTTAAAAGATTTGCTCAACGAAAGGGAGTTGAGCGTAAACGGGTATGGGATTTACCCGTCGACAGCGATATAGATATTAGTAAGATTTAATGGAGAGTATTCCACTCTGTTGCCGCATTAATATCCTTGATTCCAAATAGTTTTAATATTCTTTTAATGCGTAATGGAGGATCTAAATCGAAACCCTCGGGCAAAAACAATCTCTTTAGTTCCCCATCGGGCCCTATGATAAACCCATAATCTTCGTCACTTGTAATATCGTCTTCTAAATCAAAATCTTCTTCGGTTGCTTCACGTACTTCTAATGGCTTGTCTGACATAATATTCCCCTTATGTTATACCGTTGATTCTAGTATTGATTACATCCCAATCAATAATTTTCCATTGATTTTCTAGATACTTCTTTTTATCTGCTTGATAGTCTAATGCCCAGGCATGTTCCCACCAATCGTTTAACAATACAATATCATTTTTAATTTCGTGGTTAGTAATGGTCTTAATTTCGCCGCTTTTAGACAAATAAACCCATCCGCTACCCTGTATACCCATGGCAGTTTTTTCAAACTTTTCTTTGAATTTATCCCAACTTTTTTGATGTTTTTCGATGAATTCTAGTATGTTTCCGACTGGATTGTTAGATCCTTTTGGGCTACGGAACTGACTGAAGTATATGCTGTGTAAGAAGGCGCCTGCTTCATTAAAATCGGCATCCCCTTCTCCGCTGTTAAAACGGTCAACATAGGCCTTGTATAATTTGCCATAATGGTAATCTACAGCTTGTTTACTCAGGCTACGACCCAAACCATCTCGAGCTACAGGTAATGGTACCTGTTTAAGCTCTTTTGGAGTACGCCCTTCAGCTATTGTTCTAATGAAATTATACATAGGTAAATATCTCGTCAAGTGGTTAACAGGGCATCCAAGGACCCCTAACTACGAACTTTCCCTGTCTTTGCGTAGTACAGCCAATGTGGTTTAAAGGTAAATTGGCACTTGACATCTTGATCCTTTTTCTGTTACTGATATTTATGAATAGTTAAATATACGTATATAACTTTTCAAAAAGGAACAATCATGGTTATTAAACATATCAAGAAGTTTTTTGGTTTTACTGAACAAGTAGCAGTTGCACCATATAAAGTTGATGCACCAGCAGAAGTAGTAACTACTGCTCCAGCATTAGACCCTGTTGCAGTTGCTTTGGATTTAGAGCCATTAACTCTTTCAACACCTGCTAAGAAGCCACGTAAACCACGTGCTCCTAAAGCAGAAGCAGTAAAAGCAACAAAGGCTCCTGCAAAGAAGCCAGCTGTTAAGAAGCCAGTTGCAAAGAAGACAGCAGTCAAGCCAAAGTCAAAGTAAGATTTATTTTGTTTTAGTAAAGGCACCTTCGGGTGCTTTTTCTTTTTGTAGATGATGTGCTACTCAATTAGGTATTGGCAGGGGTGTATGTTTTAAGTTAAAGAACCGTAGTCACTTATTCTTCAAGGCTTTTCCAGAACTCATATAGCTCAAAACTGGCAAGATTCTTCGCCTTGGCTTCCACCATCACATCAAAATTTTCCCAAAATTTGTAGGCCCATTCGTTAACTGGTTTGTTCCACATAAAGTTGCTGTGTGCTCGTAATTTCTGCTTGCGGTATCCCTGTTCCAACAGCAAGGGCATTTCGGGTAAAGTGAATGGATCGTGGCCGACTAATACATCTTCCCGGCTAATGCTATAGTGTAAAGTTGGACGCACACCGCGCCAGCTATCAACAACCTGTTTAACACGATCGCTACTAGCATCGATGTACTCTCCTTCTCGGATGAAATGATGATGAATATCCAGTACGATAGGAACGACATCAGCAAGCTCAAGGCAATCATCTAACCCCCATGCGTTTTCTTCGTTTTCGATAGTAATACAGTTACGTGCTTCTGGGCTTAGTTTTTGATAAGCCTTGCGAATACCGTCAGGACCTTGTTTACCTGAGATATGTACGTTAATTTTAAGGTCCTGAAACTTCTTACCATAGCCCATCCATCGAGCCATGTTGGTGTGGTATTCGAATTCTTCT
>Ga0164297_10002064_pt1 | contig 20273 bp, 13 predicted proteins | sample GEODES058metaG_FD_113539 | JGI IMG/M metagenome (GOLD analysis project Ga0164297, IMG submission 113539) | Dystrophic lake water microbial communities from Trout Bog Lake, Wisconsin, USA - GEODES058 metaG | ecosystem: Environmental > Aquatic > Freshwater > Lake | place: USA: Trout Bog Lake... | reverse complement strand
TGAATGCGTCTCCAGCAAGCCCAGTGCCAGCCCGGCGCAGCAACGCATCGATGGGCTCCACACCGGTGCCGAAGGGAAGACCCATCTGCAGGGTCCCTTCCAGGTCATCCATGCCCAGCGTCGCCAGCGATGTGGGCTCCAATCTGAACGGCTGCAAAGCCTCCCACAGGCTCCATAGCCTTCCAGCCCAGAACAAGACGTTAGTGTTGCTCACATTCTTCTGCCTCACATCCAGCGCGTTCGACACTGCTCCACCAGAGCGCTGCGTTCCAAACGTGTTTCTATACAACACGCGGCCAGCAGAACGCTCTGCACGCCGCTCAGGAGTGTCCACAAAGCGAGCACGCACTTGCGGCCGGCCAGCGTTGCCTGGGAAGGACAGGGACAGCACGAGGCCGTCACCGTCGAACGGGTGCGCATACATCTCGCTCCCAGCCTCGAAAGTGCCGGGCCCATTCCTGTAATACACGCCGCGCAGCTGGCTCGGAATCTCGCCCTCGACGTCAGTCACCTCGTAATCCAGCGCATTTTCCGCGAGGCTCACGTAGCCACTGGCCCACTCTGCACGACTCCATCCATGCGGCTCGGATTCACCACTCGTTGACGGGCGCAACACATCTGAAGGCGGTGTGCTGACCACTGCGCGGCAACACAGTGGTCGGCGGGGGCGCCTCAACACAGCGCGCGGCGTCCAAGCATGCAACGAGTGAGAGTTCAAGCAAGGCGGCATATAAAGCGCGTTGGGCGAACTTATGACCACTGCGGCGATGACGTGTTCGCGGTGAGAGGACCTCTCCCCCCGCCAAGGCGACGGAACGGAAGAGCCATGCACGGCCGCCCTGGTGCTGGTGTTGGTGGTTCCATGCGGCAGACTGACATCGACGAAGCGCTGGTGAAGCGAACCAACCCGACTGGAGCGGCCGAAGGCCAGGCGTCGAAAGCGCCGAGCGTGCTCCTCGGCTTGCTCGCAAACAGCAGACGGTGCGCTCAGAGGATGCTTGTTAGGACAAGATGCGCAGGCGTTGTGAAGCTCTGACGCGCTTTCATCACCTTCCCTCCCACCAAACATAGGCAGAGCCTCGTGTCGCCTCCTCCACCACCGCCCGCGGCACGCACAGTGCCCGCTACACCAGCCACGCACCACCCGCCTGTGAACGCCATGCCGTCACGCGTGTCGAGTGACAACTGGAATACGCCGACACCAGCAGCAGCTGCGGGTGGCTGGAGCTGTCAACCTGAAGCAGTCAGTGACTTTGACTACCGTGGTGGCGCACCACCACCACGGCAGCCTCCCGCCGCCGCGTTTCAAGGGCAGTCTGGTGCTCTCCGTGCAGCGCCAGCAGGCGGAGCCCCTCACAAGAAAAGTGTCGTGGACTTTGGGGCTCCTTCTGCTCCGCCGCCTCCAGTGAGCTACGGCGCGCGTGGCGGCACTGCTGGTGCTGGTAGCAGTGTCGAAGTGACGCCTGCGTGTGAGTGCACTGTCGTCTACGACACGACTGCAGTACCGGGCAAACTCTTGCTGACGGGAAACACATATCCGCTGAAGGAGATCATCCTGAATGCCGCATGGTCCGCTGGGTTGCCGAAGCCGCACTATCTGAAGGCACCGCTCGAAGGCTGGGTGGCTTCTCTTGCCGCAGAAGACGCGATTGTGAGTGCGCTGCGTGATGCTGGCGCCACTGTCATTGACGCCGCCATCACGAAAGCGGTGACTGAAGCCGCCATCGCAGCAGCGGAAGCAAATGCAGCCGCCGCAAGAGCAGCAGCCGCGGGGCTCCAGCCTGCACCACCCCCGCCTCGGCCAGTGGTGCATGCGCCAGCAGTGCAAGCCGCGCCTGCGCCGAAGCCAGTAGCGGCTCCGCCGAAAGCTGCGAAGAAGCCAGCGGCGGCATCTGCAAGCGCCGTGTCTGATCAAGCTCTGCGTGCATGCTTGCTGGACGTTCTTGCGGCCTCCGACTTGGACACGGTGACTCCGCGACAAGTCCGGATGGAAGCAGAGCGCCGCCTGGGCACTGATCTGACGGCGTGGAAGAAACGCGTGATTGAGTTGACGCATGCCCTGTTCAATACAGCGCGCGCACAGCAAGAGGAGGCATCCTGCGCCACGGCTGCAGCCCGTCCTAAGGGGCAGCGGCGACGGAGACAGAAACTGATACTTGGCGATGATGACGAGGAGGAGCATGGAGGCGGAGGAGGAGGTGACGCGGATTACAGCCCGCCCGGCATTGGTGGCGACACACGTAAGGCAGCACCTGCGCGCACTCCGCCGCCGCCGCCGCCGGAGAATGACGTGATCGACCTATGCGATAGCGAGTCCGAGGAGAAAGCGCCGAAAGTGGCGCGAAAGACATCGGGCAAGGCGCATGCGGGTTGTGCAGGTGAACCTATCATTGCACTGCTCCTGGACATGGGGTTTGACGCATCACAGGCACGTGCTGCTGCTGAAGCAACCGGCTTCGCTTCAGTGGATGCCGCAGTGGATTGGCTCTCCAACCAGCCTCAAGAGCCACCATCTCAGGCTGCTGCTGCTGATCCCCATGCCGCGGCGAGCATGGCTGCTGCTGCAGCTGCCGCTGCTGAACGCGCAAAAGCGGCGTCTGATAAATTGACAGCGCTCCAGCATGAAAAGGAGCGTGCTCGCCAGGAAGCAGCACGCAATGCAGCCCAGCGCGCAAACAAGGCAGCTGCGCCGCCCGCCAAGAAGCCGCGTATCGGAACTTGCCCGCCACGTGCTGGTGCGGGCTGGCACTACGCGCCAGGCGACGTGGTGTACGCTGGCGACGTGTTGAACACCAGAGGTGGCGGAGGCGGCTTTGGCTGGGAGGGCATGGGCACCACAAACTTGGGCGGCATGGATGACTTCTTCTCGCTGTGATCTTCCTTGTAACGCGTATAGGACGTCCTCGCACCGTCGCCGTCGGAGTGCAAAGTTAAGACGACTCCGCCTTTGCTGCTGCCTGCTTGCGCTTGTACTCTTCAGCCAGCCGCTTCTGCTCCGCCTTCTCAGCGTCGAGACGGGCTTTGGCGCGCTCGCGTGCTGCCGGATTCAGGTCGTAGCCCGGGAAGCCTGGGGGCAGGAAGTGTTAGCGATCACACTCACTTGTGGCTCAGGACTGCACCGCGTCCAGACACACCGTTCCCGAACGCAAACGCCGGCGACGCCTGGCTGACAACGGCAAAGGCCAGCAGCCCGAGTGCGAGGCGGCGGCCCTGGTCGGGCGTGGAGGACGGAGCAGCCACTGTGCTATGGGGCGTCGACGCACTGCGAACCACGCAACACCGGACTGCGACTGGCTGGGGCCGCTGCGCGGACCCCGCGCGCGAAAGAGTGACAGAGCTGAGAGAGGAGAGCATTTTGTTGAGAGCGTGAGTGGCGAGGAAGCAGTCAAGGCGAAAAGGAAGTGTTGGCGTGGGTGACGCGGCAGAATCCCAACGCGATTCTCCGCGTCGCCAAGTCGATCTCCAGCGCATCCATGGTGGGCATCGAGAATCCAGAGGCTGTGCATGCCGCATGGCACGCGCAAGTTGCGAGGACTGCGGCCCAGCAGGGCGGTGCACCCGCACCTCCGACTGACGACGCAGCCTGGTTCCAAAGCGGTCATTCTCGGCGCACGGAGGGGTTGAGACAGCCGTTGCCTGCTGATCCAGCCAGGGCAGCCAGCGGCGTAGAAGGTGTCGTCCGCGACGGCGAAGGAGCTCCACCTCCAGCGCCGCTGCTACCAGCCGCACAAGAGCAGTCCACGCAGCAGCCAAGCCCAGTTATAGCTGTGCAAGCTGACAAACCAGCAGCAGGTGTCGTGAAGAGCGGCCCGCAGGTGGCGGCTCGACAACACGAAGAGCCCACAGTGCCTCCTCCACCGCCTCCACTGCAGATCGCCCGCGCGTCTCAGCAAGGCTTCAACACGCGGCCGCCACCAGACCTGAACGCGCCCATCTTCGGCTCCGCCTTGTTCGACTGGCTGGGCCCGCTCCTGGCCGTTCTCGTCAGCGTAGTGAGCGTCTACCTCTGGCAGCGCTCCGCCGGCATCGTCGCTGAGCGCCGCGCGCCGCCACCGAAGGAGAACCGGTACTTCTCGCCCGTGTCGCGAGTCGCGACTGTGGCTGAGAGGCTGTACGCAGACATAAAGGACCTGCCGCTGGTTTGCCCCCATACGCATGTAGACGCAGCAATGTTCGCGGACCGCACCTTCCGGTTCGCGAGTCCTTCGCAGCTGTTCGTGACGTCGGATCACTACGTGCTGCGGATGCTGCACTCGCAAGGCGTGTCGCTGGATGCATTGGGCGTGACTCGCAAGGCGAACAGGAGCGCGGACCACCACGAGGTCAATCCGAGAGATGTGTGGCGCACATTTGCTGCGCATCAGGACGCGTTCCGTGCGACGCCCACCAGTCTGTGGGTGCGCGAAGCTCTGGCTTCGTCATTCAACATCACGGAGCGATTGACAGCCAGCAACGCTGACAAGCTGTATAGCACCATCGACGCGGCGCTGCAGACGGAACAGTTCCGCCCCATCGCACTTCTTGACGCGTGGAACATCCGGGTGCTGGCCACCACAAATGGAGCCACAGACCCGCTCGCAGCGCATGTGGCTCTCTCGAGAATGCCCTCCATGCGGGGTCGCGTCATCCCCACCTTCCGCCCTGATGATGTCTGCGATTTGCGCCACCCGGAGTGGCGTGCACGCATCGCAACATTGAGGCAACTTACGGGCCTGCCCATCGATTCTTTCGATGGGTTTCTGGATGCACTCCTCGCCCGACGGGCTGAGTTCAAGCGCCTTGGCGCCACCGCCAGCGATCACGGGCTTTCAATGCCGCTCGTGGCGGCCATGGCCCCGGATAAATTGAAGGCGCTGTTCGCTTCCGCGCTGGCTGGCAAGCCAGTGTCTGCACAGGAGGCCGCCGCCTTCATGTCTCACATGGTGCTTGAGCACGCACGCATGTCATCTGTCGACGGCCTGGTCATGCAGATCCATGCAGGTGTGCACCGTGACCACCACCCGGGCATGTTCGCCGCGTTCGGGCCTGACATCGGCGCGGACATGCCGGTGGCGGTGGATTGGACGAGCGGGTTGCAGCCCCTCCTTGCTGAGCTGGGCACGCATCCGAACATGACGCTCGTGCTGTTCACGCTGGATGAGAGCACGTACACGCGGGAGCTGGCGCCACTGGCTGGGTTCTACCCCGCAGTAAAGCTGGGACCACCGTGGTGGTTCCTCGACTCGTTGCATGGCATGCGTCGCTACCTCGACGCTGTGGTTGACACTGCTGGCCTAGCCAATCTGGCGGGCTTCAATGACGATGCGCGCAATGTGTTGACGCTGCGGGCGCGACACACGCTGTGGCGACGCGCAGTGTCTGACTGGATTGCAACACAGCATGTGGCGGGCGTGCTGGACTGGACGGAGGCGCTGCTTGCTGCGCGTGACCTGGCGCTGCATCAAGCGGTGAAGACGTACAAGCTGAGTGTGTAAACACGAGAGATCTACACAGCACGCTAGGCCGCTTTCTTCTTCACCCCTCTCTGTGGTGAGATGATCTCGAACGGGTTAACCTCCCCTTTAGGCGCCACCGTCACCGCCAGCGAAGCAACCTCTCCGTGTGCGCTCTCCACATGCGTCGGGAACGGCGCCTCCTGAGGCAGGCCTTTCCTGAGAGCGTCCCGCACTTCCACCCAATTGCCCGCATGGCCCGGCACGTGTCCCTTCAAGTAAATCAGGCCACGAGCAGCATCAACCTTGTAGACAAGCAAGCTCTGCACTGTATGCCGCGTGTTTCCCATCTGGCCAGGCATCTTCTTGCCTTTGAACACCCTGCCTGGGTCTTGTCGGTTGCCCGTGCTGCCAATCGCGCGGTGACTGACGCTATTGCCGTGACTCGCACCCTGGCCCTGGAAATTGTGGCGCTTCATCGCGCCAGCAAACCCGTGGCCGATGGTGGTGCCACTCACGTCAACGTACTGCCCAGCCTTGAAATGGCTGGCGAACAGCGGCGTTCCAACGGGGAGCAACGCGTCCCGCGTGACTCTGAACTCGACGCAGCGGCGCTTGATGGGCACGCCGGCGTGCAGGAAGTGGCCAGCCAGTGGAGCTGTGACCTGCTTCATCTTCTTGCTTCCAGCGCCCACCTGCAGGGCGTCAAACCCCTCCTTTTCAACCGTCTTGACTTGGACGACCTGAACACGAGCGCAAAAGCGGGAGGGTGAGCGCCAGGCGAGTAGCCCCTAGGGTTGATGGTGGACGGACCCGCAGTGCGACGCAATCCAGCACGCAAACGCGCGCGCACACACCTGGCAGTCATCTAGCCAGAGCACAGTGAGCGGCACGCGCTCGCCCCATGCGTTCCACTCCGCAGTCATGCCGCACTTGACGGCCACGAGACCCACTCTTTGGCTGTCCTCTGTGTCTGCTTCACGCGCACGCAGCTGCACCGCTTCTGGTGGCAAATCCACCGGCTTCGGCTGACGAGGCAGCTGCCATGGCTTGAGAGGCTCCACTACGTTCCGGGGTCGAGGCATGGCTGCTGCGCTGGGAAGTGCGCCTCCATCTACTCCGCTGCCAGCTGCAGGTTGCTGCTCTTGAGACGGCGCTGCGCTGGATGAGAAAGTGCAGAGGCGTCCGAACCAGCAGGTGGACGCGGCGTCTGTGTGGCGAGCGGCTGAAGGGGCAGCGGTGGCCCAGGTGGCCCAGGCTACACGACTCAGCGCGGTGCCGCCGCGACGCATGGTCCCCCGGGTGTGTGGTCAGCAATGATGTGCAGCTCTCTCTGACTGCAGCGCTAGGCCCCGTTCACAAGCGGTCGCTCGCAGGAAAGATAACATGGTGCCACGTCACTGCCAGTCTGCAAGCACAGCGCGCTTCGTCAAACGCGTATCTGAAGTACTCAAGCATCTGGTGCACTTGGCCGCACCTTGTGGCTGTGCGTTCGGGTGTCCCTGGCTGTCCAGGGAGCTGACAAGGCATCTTGCCAGAGTCTGGATCACGCGCTTTAACGCAGAGGCACATGGCCTCGTTGGTTGCGCCACTGCAGTGTGATGGGCGCGAAGTAATAAACGAGCAGGTGGTACAGGTGCGAGGGTGGCTGTGTGCGCCGTGGGTGGTGCCACAAGGTTTCAATCTTGAGCCACATGGTGGGAGTTCTATGCGCACGCCTGCGCGCACATCGGGGCCGCGTGTCCGCAGTCAGCAGCCAGCAGTAGTTTTCCGTGCCCGCTGTGCTGTCATGGGCGCTCACTCGTGTCTTCACGCCGTTCAACCGGCCTCGCACTCTGAACTCTCAGGTTCCGTTTCTCCCGCGAGACGGCGACGAGCACGCCACGTGCGACGCGCTTGCGGTCCAGGCCACACACACGGTGCGTGCCCGCCGTCAACACGCCGCCGGACGCGGCGCGATTGCACCCACGAGGCAACGACGAAGGTTCTGCTGGACTCAGAGGCCAAGTTGGAACGCACACGCAACGCGCACACCCCTGTCTGCATCCTCCACCGCCTGCGCAGACGCAGCACAGCAACCGCGTCGACACTGACACATGCAAACTCACGCACTGCTTCCTTAGGCCACCCAGGTCGAAGTGGATAGTTGCGGTGCCCACGCTCTGGGTGACTCCGCGCAGGCGCAGCGCCTCGCTGCAGGGTGCTCTGAACCACAGACGTGTGCTGCTGCCATGGAGGTGGACGCGACCACGTGTGGCGCCACTTCCACTGAAGACGCTCCTCACACCGCACACCTGTTCTCTACTGCTGCCTCTGGCGAGCAGGAGACGCACACAGACGCCATGCAGGGCGGACACACTGCAGCAGCAGCGGCGGCGCGCAGCGCTGTCGCGTTGCCGCCAGGCGTGCGGAAAGCGCGAACTGGGGGCGGGGTGAAGCCTCGCGTGGTTGTCTGGGCGCATGGCACTGCCACAGTCGCCATCCCGCAGCCAGCGCCTGTGGGGCGGCATCCGCCTGGGCAGTACTACACTGCACGGCCGTGGACAGCGAGCGGCGGCGATGGCGCAGGGCAGCATGGGGTACCTCCGTGCGACAATTGCGGTGCCACGGAATCGCCGCAGTGGCGGAAAGGCCCGCCGCATGCGCCGCGGCTGTGCAACGCGTGCGGGGCGCGGTACCTGCGCACACGCACGCTGGAGCCGTCTTCTGGAGGGCAACACGCAGGGCCCCGGGCAAGGCGGCCATCGATGTCAAATCATAATGGCGTTGCGGTCTCGGCACCGCCGCCGCCGGCGCCGCCGAGTCGGCGTCTTTCACAGAACCTGGTGTCCGCTGCCGCTGCGATGGCTGCGTCTCACGGCGGCGGTGGAGTCAAAAGCGATGGTGGCGAGGATGGCGGCATCGCTGCTGCAGCTGACCCCGCGTCGCCTATGCATGCGCGCACGTCGACGCGTAATGCAGTCGCTGCGGCTGCGCCAGTGCCATTCAGTCCTGGTGGCGCTGCCAACGTCCTACTTATGTTGCTTGGCGTATCGGAGGGCGGCGAAGCAGCTCCTGGTGCTGCCGCTTTTCCTGCTTCTACAGACGCCGCGGCAGCTGACGGGCTGGACACAGCTGCAAAGCGATTGCCCCCTGCAAGGCGGCGTAGCAGCGTCGGCGCCGGCTTGGCAACTGCTCTGAATGTGCCGCCTGGTACTACAACTCACAGAGGCGGCATCAAGCGCAAGCTGGAAGGCCTGCATGCCATAGCGACAGACACGTTGTGCACTCCTGGTGGCGATGCCGCCAAGTTGGACACATCCATCCCGACGCCAGTTGTTGCATGCGATGCGCCTGTCGGTGGAAAAAGCAGCAAGCGCAGTCGCGGAGCGAATGGCGCCGGGTTTGTGCGCAGCGCGAGTGCGAGTGCCAGCGACGACGATCATCTTCCCGCGGGTCCGTCAGTGGCTGCGTCTGGCGCACCGTCTGCTGGTGCTCTCATCCCGCGTCAGAAGACGCATCGGCCGTGGACGTTGGCGGAGGTCCGCGCTCTGGTGGATGGTGTCGCCGTCCACGGCCGCGGCCAGTGGGCAGACATCAAGGCCAGTGCAGGCACAGTGCTTGCAACTCGCAGCAGCGTCGATGTGAAGGACAAATGGCGCAACTTGCTCCGAATTGCAAGCTTGCCGATTGGGGTGGAGCCCAGGCGCTGTGGCGATGCTCTGCCGCATGACCTGCTCAACCGCGTGCGCGCCTTGTCGGCTCCAATGCCCATGCAAGGCGGTGGCTTCGCTGCTCCAGATGGGGCAGCACTTGCAGCGCCAGCAGCTGAACTTCCGCCGCCGCAGGCACAGCCTGCAGCACCACCGCTTATCGATGTGGCTGCGCTGCCGACTGCACCTCTGGAGCACAGTGGTGAGGCTGCTGGTGGTGTGGCGCGCAGCAAGCCGCACTCCCCGTGGACGCTGGAGGAGTCTACGGCGCTGGTGGAGGGCGTCACTTCAGTGCAAGGATGCAAGTGGACAGCAATCAAGGCAATGAACGATCCGCGGCTTTCAAACAGGACCGCCATCGATCTGAAGGACAGGTGGCGAAACCTGCTGAACGCTCAGAGCTCGCGGCGCAAGCAGGATGTGCCTCAGGAGCTGCTGGAGCGCGTGCTGGCGCTGGAGAACGAGTTCGGAGTGGGCAGACGCAAGCAACGCGCCAAGTAAAGCTATTTTGATTGTCATACTTGACGCAATATACTAACCGATGCGTTTCTAAGGCATCCGTCGCTCGCGCCAGGCGCAGAGGCAGGAGGATGATGGCGACCTGCATCGCCACAGCGCGTGTTGGCCGCGTGTGTTCCGTTTAGCGCGATGCAGGTCGCCACACTTGCCTCTAGGAGTCCTCTAGCGAGAGACGTACTTCTTGGTCTTCAGCGTGTACCAGGTCAGCGTGAAAAAGACGAGGAAGAAAATGCAGAGGAAGCCAAAGTTTGCCCACGGCTGCACTGTGGGCGTGTACCACGTGTAGTGCGCCTGCCCGTGGAACTTGAAGTCCTTCAAGCCGTAATGCTGCAGCACCGTCTGGCCGTTAATCCAGACGGGATCTCCCTTGGGGCCGGAGTACTGGTTCACCATCAGCGCGCTCCACGCAAAGCGGATGAAGTCTATGTATGAGAACCAGAACCAGTACGCCGGCATGGTCCGGAAGTCCATGATGAAGCCGCCGAAGAAGAGGCAGAAGGTGACGTAGACGGGCAGCAGCGCGTTTGCAACATCCAGGTTGGGCGAGATGGCAGCCACGAAGTAGGCGAGCGCGATGCCGATGTAAAGCTGGATCATGTAAATGAGCCAGAAGAGTGCCCAGGAGTTCTGGAAGCCGATGGCGAAGTACGTGGCCGTGGAGAAGATCAGGGACGAGCAGGTGGCCACAATGAGCTCATCCAGCAGCTTGGCGCACAGGTAGGTGATCACCGTGTACAGGCCGTCGGCACGCTCGCGCACATACAGCGTGCGCTCAAGCACCAGGCTGGGCACGTAGCTGGCGGCGCCATAGGCCGGAATGACGCACCACATGAATAAGATAGCGCTTTGATTGATGTAGTTGTCAGGCGTGAAGCGCTTGCCGATGCCCCAGAACAGAGTCCACATCAGCGTCGTCATGATGAACTTGTCACCGATGCGGGGACCCAGGAACTCGCCATCCTTGTAGTTCTTGCTCGTGCGGTACTTGAGCATAGTGCGCAGACCCCACCACATGGGTGTCGCCGTCTCTGATTGCGCTGCAAGCTCCTCCTCCAGGTGCTTCGGCAGAGGCGTCGTGTCGCTCATGTACGCGTCCAACTGCTTCACAGTTGTGGCGGCCAGGCTGCTGGAGGCGTAAGTGTCCGCCAGCGTGCCGCTGGTCCCCTCGCGGTCAGCCAGGGTGATGATGTCGACCAGCCACTCCGCAGGGTTCGCATTGCTGGCGGCTGACTTGCCGTCATGCGGCCAGTGCTCGATGGCGTACGACATGGCGGCTTGGCCCTGGCGTCCGAAGTACACCACGCGACCGCGGGTGAGCATCATCAGCGCGTCGAAGAGGCCGAACGCGTACGCGGTGGGGCTGTGAATGGTGGCGCAGATGGTGACGCCCTCACCCACGAGCTTGGCCACGACGCCCATGGTCTCGTTGGCCGTGAAGCTGTCCAGACCCGAGGTGGGCTCATCAAGGAACAGCACGCGCGGGTTGGTGATCAGCGCAAGGCCGATGTTGACACGCTTCGCCTGACCACCGCTGATGCCCTTGGAAGCGGCGTTGCCGATCTTCACATCGCGGCACGGGAGCAGCGCCAGGGCCTCTAGAACAGCCTCCACTGCGGTCCTCTTGCTCTCCGCCGACTCTGTAATCGGACGCTTCAAGTCGCCCGTGTACGCAAGCATCTCCTCCACGGTCAAGCTGCCCAGCAGAGTATCGAACTGCTCCACATAGCCAGTGAACCGACGCAGGAAGGCGCGGCTGGGCTTGGAGCCTCCGAACAGGATGGAGCCGTGCGCCTCGCCCACGGTCTTGCGGCCAGCAAGCACGTCCAGCAGGGTGGTCTTGCCGGAGCCGGACGGGCCCATCTGCGTCGGGTTCGGGAACACGTGAGCACAGCCTCGAGCACTATATGGCGTGCCAAGAAGAGGTGCTGGTTCACGCGCACGCACCAGTGCCGTCATCTCTCCTGGTTGGAAGAACCCGTTCACATCCTTCAACAACCACGCCTTCTCTCCTTTCACCGTGTTCGACTCCACCGAGTACGACAGGTCCTGAAGAGCAGGCGCCAGGAGTTTTAGCGACCAAGCCGAGACCGCAACGGCGGAGTCTAGAACAGTCGCTGCGCGTGTTCATGACCCAGCTGCAGCCAGTTGCGTGGCCAGGGCGAGTCCCACAGACGCAGCAAGCACCTAGCGGCGCAGCGCTTGACATAAAGGTGACTTTGGTGGAGCACATCCAGGAGTTCGGTCCGACAATCCAACGACCCCGCACTGGGGCTCCGCGACAGCGCCATGCGCACCTTGAATGTGATGCGCATGCCCGTCGCCGCCTCCTCGAACTTAGCCATGCTCTCACTGGGCTTGAGGCCGGAGTGCACGGCCAGGCGGTTCGCCAGGTCGATGCTCTTGCGCGGCACCGCAGCCACCTCCGGGATGGAGACGGCAGCGTGGCCATTGGTGGTGGCCATGATGCCTACTTGTATGTGCAGGCAACTCCGCTCCGGCGGAGAGTCCACGAGATTGGAGGCGGGACCGTCGCCAATAATTTCGAACTTTGTCGCCAAGTTCATCGCCCACACTGCATGGAGGACAGGCGCATGCAGCGCCGTGGGGGCTGAGCGACAGCGCTTCCCTGTGGTATTGAAAGACCCTCAACCAGCCCTCTCTCACCACATGGCTGCCGTCTTCGTGGATGTCACCGAGCACGTGCACCGCTTCGACGACGCAACAGACCAGGTGTGCAGCTTTTCGAGCGGCTAGCTCGCGCAAACACACGGTGTGCTTTGCTCACGAGACTCACAACAACGTCTTTTCTCGCTTCTCAAAGGCGGCCTCATGTGACGAGACGGACCTGCTGGCACAAGTCCCCACTGCTGTCGAAAGCCTCGCTGCTCGCGCGTTGACAGCCGCAGCGCGTGCACTGCTAGCAGCAGCTCCGCGAGCACCTGCGCCGGGTCCGGCTCCTGCGACGGAGTCGAAGCCGCTGCTTCTGTGCACCTCCGCCTGTGGCAAGGTGTGTGTTCAAGAACATGAGGTGGAGAGGAGCGTCGCGCCCGAGGCACTGACGTGCGTGCTGCTGGACGCAGGCTGCTGTTGTTGTCGACTCCCGTCATCGCCACGCGTTCCTCTTTTCCTCCTCTGACGACTTCCGCGCGCCAGTGGCGATTGTGGAAACGCCTGCGAGCAGTGACGCGACCGCCCCCGTAGCGGTCGCGTGGTCGCCGAGCCAAGAAGGCGAACACCTCTTGCTGGTCGTAGCCCGTGGACGCGCTGTGAAAGTGATTGATACTGCGGTACGCTCTCATGCGCACTACGCTTGATGGTATCGTTGAATGAGCTGACATCATGCTGATGTGCCTGCAGGGCGCACATGTGAGGAGATGCACCCTCCCTGCGGGCCCTGTGGTTGGCATCGCGTTCGCAGACACACATCTCGTTGCAGTCACTGCAACTGGAGTGCTGCTCACATGGCAATCTGCATCGTCGACAGCGGGCACTGGCGCCGATGTTGTGCAAGTCTCTACGGCACATGGCATTCCATCGGCACTGGTTCTGCTGAGCGGAATTTCACCTGACGCACGGACTTCTGCATCGCCAAGTGTGTTTCATGCACTCATCATCGGTGATGTAGCTGCCGCAGCGCCCACAGTATCGCTTTGGACATTGCAGTGTTCAGGAGATGAACCTGCATCACCACGAATGGTGTGCAGACATAGCGCTCCACCACGGGGATCCACCCGCAGACGACTAGCCATGAGTTGCGCACAGCGCGCCCGGGAGATGCTGGGCGGCATGGCGCTTGTCCGCGGCACCGCTCATGCCGCAACTGATGCAGGCGTCCACGCTTCCCATGTGCACGTCTTCAGTATAGACGGAGATGCACATCAACACCGTGTTGCGTTCTGCGACGCGCTGGGACGGTGCCACGTTTTCAGTGTGGACACGCAGCAGAAGGCAATCCAACGACTCGCCTTGTTTCCAGAGCACACCTCGCCGCGCGCAGCTGCACCAAGCTTATACTGCGATTTAGCTTGGTGGGGCGCGGATCGACTGATGATAGCGTCTTTGGATGGCGCGCCCCCTGCAGTGTATGAGATCCAGGGCGCACAACTCCGGCAATGTTCGCCCCCCATCGGCGACGCTGCCAAGTTTGTATGCTCTCTTGCTCGATTACCACGCGCTGGATCTCGTGCGCGTGTTCTAGCGGTCTGTGGATTTCAGCCGGATGAACCTCCCGGATGGTGCCTTGTCTCGTGCAACGAGAACACTCCGACGGATGCACTCCGCTCACTCATCCGCCATGCGGAATGGACTTCGGCGCTTGAGTTTGCTGAGCAGCATAGCTTGGATGCAACTCTCGTGTATTCCGCTCAATGGGAGGCTGCGAGTCGGACAGGCGGCGCGTTGCTGCAGCACTTAGCCAGCGAGAGCGACACCCACATGGCCGTGGCGCTGTTATTAGACCCAGTCCCTGACCGGCGCTGGGTGGTCGCCGCATGCGCGAATTTCTGCGCTGCGGACGCATCTGTCGCTGTCGTGCGCGCTGTGCTCGCGTACGGCCTCCAAGAGACACAGAGCCGATGCGCAACGGCAAGCGCTTCAACACAGCGGCTCGTGGCAGATGACGCGCTGTTCTTCTTCACACGTGCGAGACTGCAGCTCTTATCAGCCATGGAGCGTGTAGACACGCTGACTGCCATTCATGGAGGCGGGGCTGCCAGCGGTGCCGGAGCGGCGTACGAAGCATTGCGCGACTCGTCGTCTGCGCTGGAAGTCGCGCTGGCGTTTGCAGCTGTCGGCATGTGTCGCGGCGTGGGTACAGTCCTAGCGCGTCATCCGCATGCGCTGGCGGCTGTTGCGTCGCAGCAAGGCACTGGCGAAGAGATTCCCTGGTGGCGTCTTGTTCTTGACGCGTTCCCAATGACGCTGTCGCCTGATTTGTATGCAGATGTGCTGCCCTGGGCACCGGCAATGCGAGCAGCGCGCGAGCCTGCTTTCACACGCGAAGCTGATTGGGCGGAACAAACAGATGTGGTGACCGCTCTGTGGTCTTTTGGCGGAAGCGATGCGCTGAAGAAATCTGCATCATGGTTGATACACGCAACAGAGCACATAGCTGCCATTGCGCATGCGGGGCGAGAGGTGTATACGCCTAGCGCCGTGGAAGCCGCCTCGTGGGTGTTAGCCCGCAGCCGAGCCATTGATGCCAGCTCTGGGCAGACGCAGCACGTGATTGCGCTGCTGAAACACGCCATGGACGGCATCCCACGCATGCCGCCTCCCCACGGCGATAATGTTGACTGCTTAGCGTCACTCATGGCACAAGTGTTCAGCCTTCATACAGCCGCTTGTGACCTGTGGGACGCGCTTAGCTGCGCAGTGCCGGCAGATGAGGTGAACCTTGCTGCTGGCGCATGGGAGCATGCGACTTGCCACGACGTCGCATCCTTAGACGAGAATGCGCGCCTCGACCTGCTGCTTTCAGGCGCCACGCCAGGCACTGTGCTGGACAGAGTCACGCGTATCATGATTTCACTTCGTGCACGCATCGGTGAAACAGCGGCCTTCCAGGCGATGACAGCATGGACAACTCGCGCATCCTGCGCAGGACGGATCGAGTGTGTCGCCGCCTTATTCGCCGATCTCCAAGAAAGCCAACAAGCCAACACCGTGTTTGGCTCTGCTGACGCGGCTGCCCGCGCTGGTATGGATGCTCTATTTGCGAGTCCGCGGACAGAGGCGTCCGCGCTTGATGCTGCCTCACAGTTGGCGCTCGCTCTGCCGCCATCCACATCAGCTACTGTGATCGTCTCCGCCACGCGGCTGCTCGCGTCGCACGGCTTAGCGCCAACGCTGCAGCGTGTACGCGCTGCGTGCACTGATTCTGTCGCCGCGACAGATATGTTGCGCGGTTTGTGCAGTCGATTCGCGAGGCGGCAGCCACAGCCCAGCGATACTGCATGGCATGCGTTGTGCCAAGATCTTCGGGATATCCAAGCAGGAGCGTTCGCGCAGTGCATGTCAGCGACAGAAGTGCTCGCTGTGTTCTTGCAGTTCGGCCCGCTGGCCTGCGGGTCGACTCATGTAGCCAAGCGCTATCTGCCCACTTCATCGACAGCACAATCTGGAGCTGTTCTCCCTGTGCAAGAAGCGGAACTGGTAGTCTATGCAGCTATTGAGACACTGTTACGCGACGCTGGCGATGATGCTGACACTGCGCTGGACCAGGCGTCAGATGCACTTGACCTCATTGCTGGTGCATGTCCGCGAGCAGCTGCTGATATGGATGCGATCCACGCGTACCGCACCATCATGCCGCAGCTTAACGTCACCAACGTCACGCCAGCGCAGCTGTTCGGCGGCGACCGTGTAAGCATCGTGCATGCTGTACTTGACGGCATTCCGCCTGCAGACGTCCACGGCTGTGCAGGTCCAATCCTGGCGTTATCGCGCCGATTGGGCCTGTCTAATACGCAGCAGCGGTGCGGCGTAGAACTTGCGCTGGCTGAGCGTGCGATGCTGTCTGTCACCGATGACACCGCAAGCGACTCTCTCGCGCTTGCACGCGATTTGTGCATCGCTCTCGCTCGCCGTGGATATACATACGCCGCATCACTTGCAGGCCACGTTGCGACGCATGCGCACACGCCGTCAGACGCTGCGCGAGAGCTGCTTGCGTTCGCCCTGGCATCAGAGCGTGATGAGCTTTCGTTGCCGACATTGCTTGATGCCTGGATTGAATTGCAAGGCGCATGCGATGGCGCTGAGGTTGAAGATGAAGACGGAGTCGTAGAAAATAGCACGACTGGCGGAGCGCAACATGGCAAACTGCCATTGACAGGCGCTTCTGCAGCAGCTTTCACTGCCTGGCGTGAGGCGCAGGCGCCGTCTGACGATGTGTGCTACATGCTCTGCGCTGACATCAAGGGCGCGGACATGCCCCATCGCGATGGCGACACGGATGATTCGCTTGCTGACGACCCCTATGTCACACTCATGCTCGCTCTCGCACCAACAGCGGCGCCGACAGCCGCTATCGCCGCTCACGGCACTGGCGCAGCGCTACGCACGGCCATGACATCGCACGTGCTCCGCGCGGCGACAGCGTCCGGGTGCTTGGACCACGCAGCGCTGGGCAAGCCCGCCTTGGAGTTAGCAGCTGTGCTTGAAGCCCGCTCTGATTTACCTGCAGAGGCGCGCACGCAGCTCGCGAGCGCCAGAGCGCTTCATTCAAAGGGTGACACTACAGCTGGTGCTGCTGCCCTCGCACGTGCGGCGCCAGACATAGTCAGCGATGCGCGCGTATTCGCTTCAGGCGACGCCGCTTTTCGCGGTCAGATGCTCATGGATGTGGTCACCAAGTCATTGGAGCTTGATTCTGCGAGCCAGGTGTCTAGAACCGCGTTACCGCCGCGACTGGCTGCGGCGTTGTCGATGGTTCAAACCACTGATCTGAAGCCTATGGATCTGCTCTCTGTTCGCCTGCAAGCACTACTACGCTGCCCTCATGCAGCAGCGGATGAGCGCATCGTTGCTGCACATGTTGACTGCATCTGCACCGCGCTGGCCAGCAACGTGGATGATGCGAAAACTACAGTTGGCTGTCTGCGCACAAACATCTTCACACAGCTCGTGCAACCGAGCGCGCCGCTCCATCCACGCATCTGCACCTATTTCAGCGCACTAGCTAGCCTCTACACCTGCTTCGATGCCGCGGCAGCACAGAGGACGAGGACAGTGGCTCGAGTGCTGCGTGAGAATGTGTTCAACAGCGGCGCCAAACCTGTAGTCGGCTTCCAGGATGTGCATGGTGATGCCATCGCCTTGTTTGTCAGCTCTGATGGCGGACAACCCGAGCATGGTGCTGAGCGTGCACTCGCGCGTGTTGCACATGCGTCAGGCAAAGGCGCAGCATACGTCGCGAGCATCGCACGTCTCGTTGCTGCTCTGCCTTGCCCGCCAGTGGGGCTTTCCCCTGCCGCTTGCGTGAGTGTTGCCACATGGTGCACGCTCCTGCGACCTGGCGGCACCTGGGAAGCTGCGAAAGAGGCTTTGACTTGCATCCCAGGGAGCGTGAATGCCTCCGATGTTTCCGCCGCTCTGCTTCCATTCATCATCCAGTACGAACCAGGAACAACACCTATGGACCCGAAACTACTGCATATAGCTGCTGGAGACGCGGGCGAGGCGGCCGTGAAGAAAGTGCGGGCCTCTATGGGGCTGCACGTTCGGCGCCACATGCTGGAATTCGCGCTGTCAGCCGCAGATGGCAGTCCTGATGACGCTCTACTCCACCGCTTGCGTGACACGTCGACTCGATTTGATGCGGCGAGCGCAGCGATGGACGCCCTCAAGGGATGGTCGAATGCTCAGCTTTGTGATGCTTGGGAGCGCGCTGCATTCATCGATGACGCGAAGGAGAAGTCTCAGCAGCTCGTCGATGCGCTGCAGATTGCTGTATCTAGTGGCAGCACCACGCCATTCAGCGCGCTGGTCACGGCGTCGGAAGCTCTTGCTGCACCTGGACCTGACACTGTTCTCACCGCCATCATGGCTTCTGTCTCCGACGCCTGTGCTGCGCTGGTATCACGACGCGATAACGCACTCCTCCGCGCTGTGGTCACCTGTTTGACGGACCGTCCCGCAGAAGGCGGGGCCGACGCACTAAACATGGCCCGCAATCTTGTTCGAGACGAGTTGACTCGATTCGGCGAGAGCGACATGACGCCACCGGCTGCTAAAGTGGCTGTCTTAGAGGTACTCACTGCCATCGATGGAGGCATCGCGTGGCCCGGGTGGGCGGCGCCGAAGGTGGAGGAGGCACCAGTCGAGCAACATGTGGCTGAACCTAAGCGAGAGGTTGTTCATGTCAGCGAGACGCAGCATCCTGCAAGAGAAGATGCTCATGCACAGGATGGTGCTGGTGATGATACGGGTGATGGATGGACGGACGTGGATGTGGAGCTACCTGTCGAGGAAACGAATACTGATGAAACACCCGCACCAGCACCAGCACCGCTGCCGCCGCCGCCGCCACCACCACCACCGGCGGTAGAGATCCAGCATGTGCGCGCTGCTGAGCCTCCAGTTGCTGTAGCTGCACCGGCTGCGCCGCGGTTCGACGCCTCCGTAGCGTTGCTGGCCGCCCGCACAGCGGCACTAGTTGAGAGCTTGCCCGGCGGATTTGCAGTCGCCGCACACGATGTCTCGTCGATAAATGCCGCTATCGCTCTATTTGCGCGCATCTTGGACGCATGGGATCGCGCAGTGGTTGAGTCTTCGGGCGAGATGGTTCAGATGCCCATGCAAGTGCTTGCGTTATGGGAGCGGAGTGTCGCATGGGCACAGCTGAATGGTCATCATAGCACTCCGCGTGTTCCCAGGCCGCTGCATGCGTTGTGGGCTATGACTGCTCAGCGCTGCCTATCTCGCACGTCGACCAGCGTTGCATTCATGGCCGCGGCTGACACTGCAGCCGCAGAGATGCCTCACGCAGCGTTGCTGGATGCGGATGAAGCTGCGCAGGGAGTAAGCCAGCATGCTGACAAGCCATCCATCGTGGCTGCGGCCTCTGTTGCCTTGCTGTGTGGCCATGCAGATGTGAGCCAGACCGCAATTGAGGCCTTGATTGCAGCCGCGTCCCGTGACGGGGCTAGCATGTGCTTAGATCTGCGATGCGCGACGCTACTCATCGCGTGCGGTGCATTGGACGTCGTTATTGCGAGCCCACAAGGCGTGCAGCTGCTCGCCCGACTCTGCGCTGCCTGCGGCGATGCCTATGACAACGCAAGTAGCTCTGTGACTGACCAAGAGACTGCGCTGGCACTGCTGGCGCACATTGCAGCTGCACTGACGCACGAGAAGCGCGTGCCTGCAGCTGCTGCTGTTGCTCTCAAGGCGACCCGCACACACATGGGCTTGGTTTCCCTGGATGCTGGCATTGCTCTCCTGCCGCGCTTCCTGCGCGCTCAAGCTGGCAGTGCACCTGCTGGGAAGCCTGCGTTGCCGGGAGGTGGGCAGGGGTCAACTGCAGCGTTGAAAGCATTGCGGTTAGCGCTTCCTGGAGTGTGTCGCAGCGCACACGACGCGCTCGCATCCGCCATGACTCCATAGACATGAGATGGTAGTGTGGATAAAACGACACACAACCGCACGCCACCGCAGTGTCAGAGCCAGCGCAAGCGCTTGAATAGGATGACGCCTAGGAGGAGGACTCCGACGCAGCCGGATGAGACGATGTAGAACGCTCTGTCGTCTTCGCGACCGGGAATACCGCCGATGGACATGCTGAACAGGCCGGTGACGAAGCTGAAGGGCAGGAATAGTGCACTCACGACGGAGAGCAAGTAGAGCGCGTAATTGGCGCGCATCTGCTGCAACGCGGCAAGCTCGTCCTTAAGAACCAAAGCGTGCTCTCGGATGGCGTCCAGCGACTCCAGCAGCTGCGATGTTGCGTCCATGGCAGACCTTAGCCTCAGTCGGGTGGCCTCATCGTTGTCTGTGAAGAGCCAGGCGGAGCCCTTCAGCACGAGCTCCTTCAGGGCTTCCCGCTGTGGACCCACCCATCGTCGAAGCTTGACCGCGGTGCGTCTGTGCGCCGCTAGTGCTGCAATGGCCATATCCTGGCTGCCCAGCG
>Ga0164297_10002063_pt1 | contig 20274 bp, 15 predicted proteins | sample GEODES058metaG_FD_113539 | JGI IMG/M metagenome (GOLD analysis project Ga0164297, IMG submission 113539) | Dystrophic lake water microbial communities from Trout Bog Lake, Wisconsin, USA - GEODES058 metaG | ecosystem: Environmental > Aquatic > Freshwater > Lake | place: USA: Trout Bog Lake... | reverse complement strand
GCATCACCGAAGATAAATCATAGTTTATTTCTCCTCAGCAAACAAAGATCCCGAATCATTCAAAATCTGGGATCTTTGTTTAAGCAATACGCCATTTTTTGCAGATCAAATGTTTATTTTTTGCAAAAAAGCACGGCAATTCCTGTCTTTTCAACAATTATTATCATCTGCCGTATCCAACTAAGGAAAAAGCTTCTGGATTTTTCTTGAATATCTACTCTTTCGTTGAAATTCATCAAAAATTGATGAAAAATCTCTAAATAATTACTCACCAAATCGGCCATATCGCGTCAGTTATGCCATATTTTGCTAAAATTTTATTATTATTTCAATAAAACTTGATTAATAATATTAGTTTAGTAGGCTATTAACCCAATATTTCAATTAAAATGAAATCGTATGTATAAATCTCTACGTATTTTTCTCATAGGAGCAATCGTTCTTTCATATAGTCCCCTCTTTGCCCAAAAAATCAGCGGTAAAGTTACCAGCGGAGGCGGCCCCCTGCCGGGCGCCAATGTGCGCGTCATCCCGTCAAATGCGGGTACTGCGACTGACACAGCCGGTCGCTACTCAATTAATTTAAAACCCGGTACTTATACCGTATCTTTTTCGGAACTGGGTTTCGAAACTAAAACTGCCAGTGTAACCTTAGCCACAGGCGAAAGCAAGGTGATCAATATCGATCTGGTACCAGCTGCAGCCTCACTTAGTGAAGTAGTGGTTGTGGGTAGCCGTGGCGGCGGTCGCAGCCGGATCGAATCACCGGTTCCGGTAGACGTGATCAGCATCAACAGTATTACTGACAATACTGCCAAACCCGACCTGATGAGCCAGCTTAATCAGTTGGTGCCCTCGTTCAACTACAACAAACAATCAGGTGCTGACGGTGCAGACGCGATAGACTATGCCAGCTTACGTGGCCTCGGTTTCGACCAGACCCTCGTTTTGGTTAATGGTGTTCGCCGTCACCAATCAGCTTATGTAGATCCGGGAGAATCAGCCCGCGGCCGTGGCCAAAGCGGCACCGACCTGAACGCGATCCCCGAAGCAGCGATTGACCACGTCGAAATTTTGCGCGACGGTGCTTCGGCCCAGTATGGCTCTGACGCTATTGCGGGTGTGATCAACATCGTACTAAAGAAAGACATTAACCATTTGGTAGTTGACGCCGGTATCAGCGGTTACGACGACCAGAAATACAATACCTTAAGTTATACCGATCCGAAAGCCTATTATACAGGGCATAAAATTGACGGAAGAACTTTAAACCTGGGTCTTGACTATGGTATCGCAGTAGGTAAAAATGGTGGCTTCCTGAATATTGGCGCTAACTTTGATGATGGCGGAAAAACTTTCAGGTACGCACCAGACCAGGCTGTCACCCGCGGACGTCGTGCTGCCGGCGATGGATCTATTGTGGCAGGCGGTGCCATGTTTAACCTTGAAGTTCCAATTAAGGATACCAAAACCGTGTTCTACGCCTTTGGTGGTTTTAACCATAAATTCTCCGAAGTATATGCTTATACCCGTAGCTGGAACTATCTTGGTCTGCGCGTAAATCCAACCAAGTTCCCAACCGATCCAACAACAGGCAACCTGATCTACGTTCCGGGTGTAATGCAAATTGATGCTCCGGACGGCGCACCGTTTGATCCTAATAACGTTTATTACAATCCTGAAGAGGATGTATATATCACGGATGCTTCGGCGGCTTTTGGTTTTAGAGGAAAGACTTCGGGCAATTGGGAATGGAATGTAAGCAACAATACCGGACGAAACGATTTCCATTACTACGGGCAAAATACATTCAACGCTTCAACGCCTTACGTGGCGGGTCAGCCGATCCAAACACGTTTTGATGATGGTGGTTTTAACTATTTACAGAATACCACCAATGCTGATATAACAAAACATTTCAGTAACGTATTGCAGGGTCTTCAACTATCATTTGGTACCGAGTTAAGGTATGAACGTTACCAGATCTACGCAGGCGAACCAAATTCTTATAACAATGGTGGTGCTACCTTGCCAACCCATGTTACAGGCTCTAAAGGACAGGATTCTATTGTAATCGTATCAAAAGCTCCAGGTTCTGAAGGCTACCCTGGCTATCAGCCCGGCGACGCACATACAGCTAACCGTGGATCAGAAGCTGCATATGCTGAAGCAACTTTCGACGTAACAAAAACATGGCTGGTTGACGTTGCAGAACGTATCGAGAACTACGATGATTTTGGGTTTGTATCGACACAAAAATTAGCGACCCGTTTAAAATTAACAGACAACTTCAATCTGCGCGGATCGATCAGCTCCGGTTTCCGAGCACCGAGTTTGCAACAAATAAACTTTAGCAATACCAATACCTCTATCGGTTCGGGTGGTGTACTCTTATATCAAAAAACAGTACCGAACTATACCGACGTTGCCAGGGCGGCTGGTATACCAAAATTAACTTCTGAAAAATCTACCAACTATAGCCTTGGGTTTACCTGGCAGCCGTTGAGAAACTTAAATGTAACTGTTGATGGTTATCAGATCGCCATCAAAAACCGGATAGTATATTCGGGCGTTTACAGTGAAGGTGATAGCGCTTTTGGTGACCCAAACACTCCGGGTTCATTGAATAACCTGCTGCTTGCAAATTCAATCCAGCAAGCTGCATTCTTTACAAATGCTGTCAATACCACTAACCGGGGTATCGATATTGTGGTTGACTATCGCAAACGTTGGTCAAACAAACATTTCTACGCTACGTTTGCAGGAAACTTGCAGGAAGTAAATATTGACAAAATTAGTATTCCTGCCTCATTCAGAGGTTCTGGTGGAGATAGCGCTGCATTTTTCTCAGACAGGGAACAATATTTCATGAAATATGCAGCTCCAAGGGCTAAGTTCAATTTAAACCTTGAATATGGCTTTGACAAAATAGCTTTTGGTACGCGTTTTACCTATTTCGGCGACGTGAAAGAACTTGGCTTTGGTGAAGTTAGCGCACCTAACGGCGTATCCGACCCTTACCTGCCTTATGTTCAATTAGACGACGGAAGCGCTTCTGTCCCTGAACTATTTGATTTTAGTCCAAAAGTAACAACCGATATTTATGCAACCTTCAAATTGGCGAAATACCTTTCACTGGATTTGGGCATTGACAACCTGTTTAATGTTCACCCCGACGAAGCCGTTGTAAAAGGCTCTGTTAGCCCGACAAGCGGAACCAGCTCCTTTGGCGATAGCAACTCGGGTGGTTCGTTTGAATCGGTACAAATGGGTTTCAACGGAACACGTTTATTCACCAAGTTGAAATTTACTTTTTAATTAACAGCAACCTAATCCCATTCTATTTAGGAATTCAGATTAAACAGAAAGGCCCTTTAGAATTACTTCTAAAGGGCTTTCTGCTTCTGAAAAAAACCTAAAAAAACTATTAATAAATGAATGTGCTTAGTGGGCCGCTCTTAAAACTAACTGGAATCTGTTCTTCCCGAAAGAGCTGGTGTCTGATTTCAATACCTTAAATTGATAGTTGCCCGTACGTACATTCAAACTGTCTTTAGCATAGGCATCTTTAAGCCAGATCTGAACGTTGGCTGGTATGGTACGTTCGTAGCTGATCTTAAACAAATAGGTGCCGTCGTTCTTAGTATTGATATCAAGCTTGATAGGTTTGTTAGGCGAGTAAGGCAAAGTATTGATAGCAAGATCAGTTCCGTCTGCCGATATGCTGGCCAGGCTAACTTGTCCATAACCTGCAAAATATTCCGCATCTACAGCCGGATCATAATTCTGACTTGCCGCCTTCTTAAACAAAAACATCGTTTCATCATTATTGGTACTGTCCAGCACCAGCTTCAATTTTATCGCCGACAAATTAGCCAGTGTGTCAGCACTTACCGGAGCCGTAGTTTTGGGCGCGGTTGGTGTTGTTGCTACCGGACTTGTTGCTGATGAACCTGTTTGTGCTGCAGTACCAGTTGGTGTTACAGCCGGTGTAACAATACCCTCCTTTTTGCAGGCTGCCAGGAACAAAACCGAGATCAATAATAATGTAGAAGTTTTCATTTGTGATGATGTTTATGTTAGTGTTAACCTAAAGGCAATTTTAGTGCCATCAACAACATTTTATTGATTTACAGTAACTTACAAAGCATCTTTTAAACAAATGGGGTCATAAACATCGGGGATTTAAGTGCCTGAATTGCTGATTTTTTGTGGAATTCAGTGGGGAAAGTGCGCCCCCTTGCGTAAGCGAAAAGGCGTTTAATGCCTATGTGATAGGGTTTTAGGGCAACACTCAGAATTGCTGTAAAAAACTGATCTTATAAATTAGGTGATCCTCCGTTTGCGATTGAATCGGCGCGGTGGCCAGTTGGGTATTAACGCCACGGTTATAGATAAGGTAGATATAACTCAGAGGAGAAAATTCCCATGCCATGCGCAGGTTGTAGCTATTTGAGTTGTTAAGTGAGTTCTTTTGGTATATGCCTGTAAATTGAACGCGCGGATTAAGCGCAAACCGGCCCTGTAAAATAAACAGATTGACCGATTTGGTGGTTTGGTCGATCCCCACGCTCTCAAAATGATTTTGATTCAACTCACCTGTAAAAGAGACATAGGGAATTGGTGCAAATTGTACTTTATAATCGCCGGTGATGAGCCTCCCATTGAAATAGCTTCCGGTTGAAAAGGTAATGATCGTGTTAACTATTTTAGATGGATCGGTCTGGAAATAGATCTGCTGATTGAAATAGTGGTAGCTTCCCGGGCCAATATTTACATTTAGCGGCGAAAAGGTAGATGTTAGGTGCTGCCAAATGGCAATAAATCCATATCCTAAAAACCCGCCATCCCTAAAATTGAACCAAACCGGAAAAACCGGCAGATCGGCCTCAGAAAATTTACCGGTAGATGCGGTAAAGTATAATTCGGGTAAAATCCCCGGGCTATAGGCCAGTAGGAATTTTTTGAAGGGAAGTAAATCGCCGCGATAAAAATAATTTGCACCCGGTGTTGTACTGATCACATCGCTGCGGGAAATAAAACCCATTTGGGGGTCGAAATTTTTGGTAATGACCGATTCTGTCAACCAGATCTCATGCGAATTGGTATTATTAAAATACTGCACAATACCACCAAAGCCCCGTGCACCGGTATTTGTAGTAGATGATTGCGTAGCGATAACATTAAGCGAATTGGACTCATTAAACCGAAAGAAGCCATCAACTGTTGATTCGATATTTGCCGCACCCGGTTGTTCTTTCAGTGTCACCAGCCCGCCAATACGGTCCTGGGTACCAAAATTCTGTGAAAAACGTCCGACAAAAAAATCAGTTGCCGGGCTGCCGTTGTAGGCTTGCTGTCGGATGGCCATTGCTCCATAATTCATTGAATTTGAACGGTAAACAAATCTGCCTCCGCCAACAATTGGGATAGGATTGCCACTGGTATCCAAACCGATATTGCGGCTATTAAAAGGCTGGTAACGCATCGAGCCGCCTGCCTGGTCGCCATTCATGGTTACCTGTACACCAAATAGGGAAGCATTCTCTAAAAAAAACTGGCGCTTCTCGGGGTAAAATACGTTGAAACGAGTGGTGTTGTTCACCTCCTGGTCGACATCAGCCTGAGCAAAATCGGTATTGGCAGTAAGATCAAGGACAGCATTGGGTGTTATTGCCCATTTCAAATCGCCGCCATATTTTAAGCTTTGTGTATGTGGTGGCTCGCTGCTGCCAAAATTGTTATAATGATCTGTAGATGCCAGGATATAAGGATCGACGATAATATTAGGTGTAGGTGGCGGCGGCTGCAAATTGGTCAACAGACCGGCATAATTCATATGCGTTGCCGAAAATATCCGCGGAAATGGGGAAAAGGAGCTGATCTCATTGGTCAAACGCCGGTTACGGTACACGTTAAAGCCCCAACTCTGACTGGTATCGGTACTTTTAGGATAACGCAGGGTCTTCCATGGAATCGCGATCTCGGCCACCCATCCCGAATCGCTGCGCGTAGTGCGCACGTTCCAGAGACCATTCCAGTCTACATCATAATATAGATCGTCGAAAGAAAGCAGATCGCGCTGTACGCCGTAGGCGTTGGTAGCGAAAACGATAGCATTGCGCTGGTCGTTAAATGTATCGAAGGACAGATTGACCAGGTCGTGTTTGGTAAAGTCGAAATCGCGGGCAAAATCTGTCGCCATGATCGCGCGTTTACCCAGTGGGTCCTTACAAATAACACCGATGTACAGATATTTCTGGTTATAAAGTACTTTAACCAAAGTAGCAAAGCGGGAAGGCTTACCCTGATCGGGATCGGCCTGTATAAATTCAGTTGCGCCGGGCGTCAATGACCATTCGGGTTCATTGAGCAGGCCGTCGATCTTAATATTTGTAAATATTTTAACTGCTTTAAGTTGACGCCGGTTAGGGTTAGGTTTGAAGATATCGGCATCCTGTCCCCATGCAAACGTTGCAAAGCAAAGTAAAATTAAGGTGCTGATTATTCTTAATAGTGACTTCATGGGAACAGGGTGGCTAAAAATATAAAAATCTGCGTTAATTAACACAAGGCAGGTGTTTTTTGAGAAGGAGTGTGGCAGCCCGCCCCCCCCCGGGGGCGGGCACATGAACGGCCGGGGGGCTTAACTATTCTTTGAGCGGGACGCTCAAACTTTTTTGTGTTCAAGTGAGACACTTGAACGGGCGGGTAGAAGCAGATAAAAAATAATTTCTAATTTAGCTTTACTAACACCAATTGCTATGAAAATCGCCACTTACAACGTCAACTCCGTCAACGCCCGCCTCCCTATCCTGCAACGCTGGCTTGCCGAAGAACAACCGGATATTGTTTGTTTCCAGGAGTTGAAAGCCATTCAGGAAAATTTTCCCTTGCAGGCTATAAACGACCTTGGCTACCAGGCCGTATGGCATGGGCAAAAAAGCTGGAACGGTGTGGCGATCTTATCAAAATCGGGCGAGATCGTTGAAAGACGGAATGTTCTACCCGGAGATGATGAGGATACGCAAAGCCGTTATATCGAAGCCGAAATAAACGGCATCATCATCGGCTGCCTGTACCTACCCAACGGCAACCCTTACCCGGGCGAGAAATTCGATTATAAATTGCGCTGGATGCAGCGTCTGCAGCAGCATGCGGCGGAGCTGCTGGCTTCGGGAAAGCCTGCAGTTCTATGTGGCGATTACAATGTGATCCCAGCAGAAATTGACGTTTATAAGCCCGAGAACTGGGTCAATGATGCCCTTTTCAGACCGGAAAGCCGCGAGGCTTTTAATAAGCTTATTGATCTGGGCTGGACAGATGCTATCCGCCAGCTTTACCCCGCTGAAACCATTTACACTTATTGGGACTATTTCCGCAATGCATACGCGCGCAACGCCGGGCTGCGTATCGATCATTTTTTATTGAGCCCGCAATTGACCAGCCGATTAAAAGCCGCCGGCGTAAACCGCAATGTGCGGGGCTGGGAAAAAAGCAGCGACCACGGCCCGGTTTGGATAGAATTGGCAGATTGATCGATATTGAGTTGCTGAAGTCCCTTCCCTTTGGGTTGCTGTTTTAGTTCAAATTTTTGAACCATTTCATGCTTTTGATACAGATCATTTTCTACTGTGCCTGATATCATTTCCGCATCCAAATTACCAGCATACTTTTGGGGCATAAAACAGATTTCATTACGATGAAATTTGTTCCCGGTAAAGTTCGCAATCCCAACGGGGTGAAGATTAATTCATGGGTATCAAACCCCGTCGCTGTTTACCGGTTTCAATAGTGCGCGTGTTGTTTTGTTGATTGATGAAAATACCCCTTGCTCCCAGCCTCGGGGTATTTTTTTTGTTTATAGGTACAAATCGGGGTTGAAACGCTTTGCGAGTAAACCTGTAGCCATTGCAAGATCGATCTCTGCTACGGTAACTCCCGGTAATCGATAAAGCTGATAAGCGACACAAAAACCGTCGGGCGCGATAATCGCACTTGCTGATTCAGGAAATCTTGAAGCATAATTTGAAGTAGCAAAGTAAATTGTATTTTCCATAGCCCGCAGCATCTGTGCCTTTTCGTAATAAGGATTGTCTTTGTGTCCCCATTCTTTAAGGCTTGGCCCCTGTGTTTCACTGGCGCCAAAATGTGGATGAAAAACTACCTGCGCTCCACGCAGCGCGGCCCATCGCGTTGCCTCGGGGTACCTAAACCCTTCGTGACAAATAGTGATACCAAATTTTAAGCCATTCAGCTCAAAAAGCTTACGTTCAGTTCCCGCCTCCCATATCTCGTCTTCTGATGGGTCGAGTTGATTTTTGGATTGAAAACCCAATTGTTCACCCTTAGCCGATATGACATGGGCCACATTTAAAAATTGACCATCATCATACCAATCCATGGGCAAAATGATAGCAATTTTGCAGGCAGCGGCAATCTCACTCACCTGGTCTAAAGCCAATTGCAACTGTTCGGCAGTATATTTTTTAGGATGATATTCGGGCGCAGGGTAACCGGGCAAATAGGATTCGGGGAAACAAATAATTCCGGCTAGCTGATCAGCTGCTTCTTTAGCCAATTTTTTTACTTGTTCGATACCATCTTCCAATGAGCTGGGATAGGAAGGTGACGCAACTGCTACTTTCATTTTCCGAAAATAAAAAAATCATAGGAAAAACCGGCGCCGGCCCGGCGACCAGCTAAATCACAGCCTTCTTAAGCACATAAAAATACATATCCCGACTTTTACAAAACCCTGTATTTTCATAAACTTTGATCGCGGCTACATTATCATGACGAACATGGAGGTATGGAATATTGCCTTCAGCAAATATTCGCTTTACCTGGTGATCCACTAATTGTTTCGCATAGCCTTTACCCGTATGGTCAGGATGCGTACAAACGGCACTTACCTCAGCATATTCATAGGCAAGTAAACGCTGCCCGGCCATTGCAACTAATTGATCACCCTCAAATATGCCTGCATAATGCCCAAACTCTATCGTACGCTTTGCAAACGGGCCGGGATTGGTTAGTTTGGTTAACTCAAGCATTTGCGGTATATGTTTTTCAAAAAGCGAAACGATGACAGTATCACCCTTTTCAGACAATACCTGCTTTTTACAAACCATCTGAATTCCTTTAATTACCGCTGCAACCTGCCAGGGTTGGGGGATGCTGATCTCAACTTCCGACATGAACAAGGCCGGTCGGCCGCCCGGATGAATTTCATGCAGCAATTGAAAATTTTCATTGGTATTAACTACCAGCGCAGCAAAGGGAGAAACATCCCCGGCAAAATATTTAACCTTTTCGTTACCAAAACCAAGGCTCTTATTACCAGAATTTAGCGCATGCCATGCGGGACTTGCCAATAGTTCTTCCATCGGCACAAACCTAAATAAAATGGTGCTACCCTATCTATCTCCGCCAATTAAATTAAGCGGCAAAAAAAATAGTATATAATTTATTTTATTGTAACAGAATAGTTACATTTGCTTTCAGTATGATTAAAGAGGTTCCCTAATGCCTCTGCCTATATATAAACAAAACACCCCTTAATAGCAGCTATTCTGGGGGTTTTTTTTGAAGGCAGAGAACTAAATCTTTAATTTATATTTACAACGGAATGAATTTTTGTTGTGATAGAATAATTTGAAACAAAAAGGTGCAGGAAATTGGTTTTGCGCTGTTGCAAATTTTGTAAAGTGAGCGTAATGCAGGTATAAGCTTCTTATGAAATATTTTTAATCTGTTCTGATCGTATTTTTTGTTAAACCTATTTCATTTATGCCTTATCCGCTAAGCAGCAGTAACAACACCCGGCTTCCCGCAATTTCCCGATTTAAATTACTCTTTCTACTGGTATTGATTTCGCTTCTGGCTGCCTGTAAAAAAGAAAAAAACAATATCGTCGTCAGCCCGCCAAAATTTGTGGCAGAAGCTACAGTGACACTGGACGAGACACAAGCCGGCCTTCCAATTTCGCCGAATTTCCAGGGCTTAAGTTTTGAGACCAGCCTGCTTACAAAAAACCCCGAATACCTCAGTATCAATAACAGCACGCTGATCCAGTTGCTGAAAAACCTTGGACCTGGTGTTTTACGCATAGGTGGCGGTACCAGTGACGAGATCGGTTGGGCCAACCATACCCGCCTGGTGAATACCAGCGTAGATACATTGACCACTACAGATATCGACCGTTTGGCTGAATTTTCGAAAGCAACAGGCTGGCCGGTCATCTTCGGTCTCAATATGTGGAATAATGATCCTGTTTCAGCTGCAAACGAGTCTGTTTATGCAACAAAGGCATTGGGTGCAAACCTTTATGCATTTCAGTCGGGTAACGAGCCAGATACCTATTCCAGTTATGGCCCACGCCCGCCTACTTATGATGTCAACGATTATGCCGTCGAATGGGAGAATTATTTTGCTGCTATCAAAAATCAGCTGCCGACTTCAGAGTTTGCCGGACCTGATGTTGCAAACAATACCGATTGGGTCAATCTATTTTGCCAGCGTGAAAACACCAATATAAAATTATTAGATGCTCATTTTTATGTTACAGGGCCCGCAACCAATCCTTCTATCACAAATAACGACATACTGACACCCTCCTATAACTTACCCACCTACCTGAGCAATATGGCTGCCTGGTCGGCCAAATATCACTTGCCCTACCGCATCACCGAAACCAATAATATTTGGGGTGGCGGCAAACAGGGTGTGAGCGATACGTTTGCGGCTTCGTTATGGGCCCTTGATTTTATGTGGCAAGTAGCAGCAGCTAATGGACAAGGCATAAATTTCCATGGAGGGTCCCTCGGACCAAGAAATTTGTATTATTCGCCTATCTTAAATATAAATGGCAATTTTGTAGCGATGCCCGAATACTATGCCATGCTAGCGTTCAGATATGCTTCCAGTGGTGCAAAAGTAGTTAATGTTACCATGAGCAAAACGTCAAGCTACAATTGCACGGCTTATGCTTCAGCTAAAACATCCGGCGAATTCAATATCACTTTGATCAATAAAGACCTGAACACCGACATTTTATTTACGATCAATTTGTCAAAACCTGCTACTTCGGCTTCCGTCATGCGGCTATCAGCACCGGGTATTACAGCTACGGGTGGTGTAACCTTTGCCGGGGCACAGGTTAATTCTGACGGATCTTTTTCGCCTGTAAACAATGAATATCTGCCAATCAGCCAGGGGACAGTTACCGTAAAAATACCTGCCGGAAGCGCAGCTGTAGTTATTGTTCGTTAGCAGCCATATCCTTTTCGTAAATTTGCGGGGTGCCGCCCGTAAACGACAATTCATGGATCAATAAAGCCTCGGGGCAATCCCCTAAAAAGGCCACTCCTAAAAAGCCGGTCAGCCGGCGAAAAAAGAAAAAAACAGGCTGGCCATTAAGTCTTAAGATCGCAATTGCTGCCGCCGCACTCATCCTGCTCTCGCCATTTTACTACGGTTATGTGATCAGGTTTTTTGCTTCAACCTGGCGCTGGGTGAGAGATATTGGAGAAAATCCGCATTACCGCACTTATAAAAGCTTTAACATACGCATACCCGACAAGTACACTATTCATGGTATAGATGTTTCCTATGCGCAGGGTAATATCGATTGGCAAAAAGTAAAATCGATGGAAGATGATAGCGTACGGATCAGCTTCGCTTTTATCAAAGCAACGGAAGGTTTATTATCTGTAGACCCCTATTTTCAGCGCAACTGGAGGGAAGCAGCAAAGGCTGGTATTATCTGCGGCGCCTACCATTACTTTAAACCTTCGAAAAATGGTCTGTGGCAGGCACGTTTTTTTTTGCAAACTGTTAAAGCAGAAAAAGGCGATCTGCCATTGGTAGTTGATGTTGAAGAATTGAACAGGGTGAGCCCTGAGCAAATGCGCAAACAGTTGAAGGATTTTTTAACCTACATAGAAAAGAAAGGCAAAATAAAACCCATTATTTATTCGGGGCTTAGCTTTTACCAGGACTACCTGCAGGGTTATTTTGACGAATACCCACTTTGGGTAGCAAAATATAACGAGGCTGAAATGGCTTCTGTAGGAAGCAAACAATGGCTTATATGGCAACATTCAGACAAGGCAACGGTTACGGGTATAAACCACACCGTCGACTTTGATGCTTTTAGTGGTGACAGTTTAGCTCTCCGCCGCCTGCTGATCAAATAAACCGAACCATCCGGAAATTCAGTGAAAACATATTATTTTTAAATCCTGGAATTGCTGTGATAGTCAAGAGGTTTTGAGCAGCGAAAATCGTTCTGAAACAAAATTTAGGCGCAATGGAAAATAAAGTGAACATCGTTAGCGACCGGGAAATGAAAATTGAATCGGTGCTAAATGTACCCTTAGCCCTGGTTTGGAGAGTTTTTACCGATCCGGTTCATATTGCTAAATGGTGGGGCCCTGCAGGTTTTACCAATACCATCGATAAAATGGATGTTAGACCCGGCGGCGAATGGGAACTTACCATGCACGGTCCGGATGGAAAAAATTATAGAAACAAGGCTGTTTATCTTGAAATAATCCCTTTCAACAAGATTAGTTTTGACCATTTTGCACCAAATTTTAAAACCACTATTAATTTTGAGGTTCAAAGCGATCAAACCAGAATCAGCTGGCAAATGCTTTTTGAAACAGCCGATCTGTTTAACATTGTTTTAAAAACCTTCAAAGCCGACGAAGGGCTTGAACAAAATATTACGAAATTGAAAGATTACCTCGCATCGCTAAGCTAATAAAAACAGAATTTCAGGAATTTTCAGTTGAAGTTCGATGACAGTTAATGGATAAAATTAGGCTTTGTTAAAATTTCTTCATTATTTTAGCATTTAATCAACACCAAATATCAACCAATTCTCTTTACACAAATTCGGGGCACAATGAAAACAGCTAAAATTTTATTCTGGGTATTTACAGTTTTACTGGTCGTTTTGATGTTATTTTCGGCCTATGGCAGTTTATTTACACCAGAACAAACAAAGGCATTTGCCAAAACTATCGGTTTCCCGGCGTACCTTTTTCAACTGCTTGCTGTAGCCAAAATATTAGGAAGTATAACCTTATTAGCACCCGGGTTTAAACGTTTGAAAGAATGGGCCTATGCAGGTTTTACTTTCGACCTTATCGGGGCATCTGATATATTTATTAATAACCACTCGCCTATCGCTCAATGGGCTCCATTTTTAGGAGCAGGTTTTATTTTTATCATTGGTTCTTATTACTTCTATCATAAACTAAATACGGCCGAATAATTAAACTGATGGATTTGGATACGGTTGCTACAGATCTATAAATCATTTATTGAATATTCCGGGTGATAAGAAGCTCGAATAAAAATAAGCGCAATCTTATCTTATTTGATGCATAAAGCGCTTTCGCGCTAATTAGAAAAACGATTTTATAGGTTCCTGCAACAAATACTGGTTTTAATAGTTAATCATTCAATAAAACAACCCAATTGTACCAGCCCATTAACAGACTATCCGGCTATAATGACTAAAATACCCCTGATTTTTCTGCTATTACTAACGCTACCTGCTTTAGGCTTTGCCCAAACGGGCTGGCAATTAGCACGTAAAGATGATGGCATCATGATTTACACGCGCCGCATTCCTTCTGCTAAATTTAAAGAGGTTAAAGTTGATTTTGAGATGGATGCTACTATGGACCAACTCGTTAATATATTGCAGGACATACCCAAACATAATACCTGGAGCTACGGTACCAAACGAACCTATGTGATCAGCAAAAAAGGAAAAGACACCATAATCTATTATTCCGAAATAGCATTACCCTGGCCACTTAGCAATCGCGATGCGGTTATTCAGATCAGTTTTGCAAAAGATACTGTAAATAATTTATTACACATCCGGGCCAAAAGCATACCCGGTGTAATCCCCAAATACCCCGACCTGGTAAGGATACCCAATTCGCTGGCGACCTGGGAAGTATCCCAAATGCCCGGTAAGAAATTAAAAATTGAGTATATTCTTAGTGCCGACCCCGGTGGCGACCTACCCGGCTGGTTGGTAAATATGGGCGCAACGGTTGGCCCCAATAACTCTTTCAGGAAGTTGAGGGAACAGATCGCGAAGATGAACCACCGAAAAAATAGTTAATTAATATTTAATTTTTTCGGTCAGCGATTTAAACTAAAACATTTTTTAGTTAATTTAGTTAAATTGCTGATTAAAGCTAAACAAATGTCAAAGCGGATTTTGATTATCGAAGATGACGAAGACATTTTACAAGTGCTGGAAGCCGTGCTTGTTTATAACGATTTTGAAGTGAACGGCCTTGACCGTACAGATGATATCCTCGGAGCGGTTGAGCAATATGCACCCGACCTGGTTTTAACAGATTATCTGCTTTCAGGCACCAATGGCGGCAAAATTTGCCAGCAGTTAAAAAGTAATCCCAAAACGACACCTATTCCTGTCATTTTGATCTCGGCCTACCCCGAACTGGCAATTTCGCATGGACATTTTGGATTTGATGCCTTTATTGCAAAGCCTTTTGACATCAATGAATTGGTCAATAAGATCAACGAACTTGTCAATAAATCAGCATAAACCAAAAAATAGGAATAAAAGATGGTCAGCCTCTGGTAAAATGCGGCCTGTTTCACCCATTTATTTAATTTAATCGCTATTTTACAATTTCATAAAATAACATTTTTAAACTATCGTCGTTAAGAGCTAGGCAATAAACGCCGGTAAATATTAACTGATAAAACTCTCACTAACCTGGCAAATTTGAATTGAAGTATCGATTTGCCGCTTATACAAAGGTGAAAAGCATTCGTATGAAATACCCCTCATTAACGTTAACTTTCTTTCTTCTTCCATTCTTTGCATTCTGCCAAAATACTATTGTAAGGGGAACAATTACTGATGCACGAACAAACCAGCCGCTGCCATTTGTATCGGTAGGCTTCCCCGGGACTTCGATTGGAGCAACAAGTGATAATAATGGCAAATACCATATCGAAACCGGCAAGTCATACACCCAGTTAAAATTTAGTTTTGTAGGCTATAAGCCGGTTTTACGAACGATAGTGGCTTATAAAGACCAGGTCATCAATGTTAAACTGCAGCCAAATGTGCAAGACCTGGCAACTGTAACGATCAGATCGGGAAAGAAAACAAGGTATCGGAATAAAGACAATCCTGCTGTAGAACTGATCAGGCAGGTTATTGCCCACAAAGACTCCAACCGGATGCAGAGCTATAATTATACCGAATACCAGCAATACGAAAAACTACAGTTCTCCTTTATCAATGTTTCTGACAAGTTTTTTAAAGGTAAACTGACACACAATTACAAATTCCTGTACGACAGTCGGGATACAACAGCACTGCCGGGTAAGTCGCTATTACCAGTATACCAGGAAGAGAAAACAACCCAAACTTTCTATCGTAAAGAACCGCAAAAAACCAAAAAAGTGGTTATGGGCGAAAAGAAAGTGGATGTAGTGACATTTGTTGATGAAGAAGGTGTTAACAGTTACCTCAACAGGATGTACAATGAAGTGGATATTTATTCGAATAATATCTTCCTGATGACCAACCAGTTTTTAAGCCCGATATGCGATGCCGCACCTACCTTCTATAAATTTTTCATCACCGATACGATCGAAGTAAATAATCAAAAATTAATTGAACTGAGCTTTACCCCTCGCAATGGCAATGATATGCTTTTTGAGGGATTGATATTTGTAACTCTCGACGGAAAATTTTCTGTTCAAAAAGCCAGACTATCGATCAACAAAAATATCAACCTTAACTGGGTAAAGGATATGCAGATCGACCTGGATTATGAACAAAATACCGATGGAAGGTATCACCTGGCCAAAAGCAATATGAAGGCCAGTTTCGGTATTTCAAAAAAAGGTGACAAAGGAATCTTTGGCGAGCGGACCATCGCGTACGATCATTTTCTGATCAATACCCCAAGGGCCGACAGCACGTATGCAGGCCCCGACCTGGTTATAGTGCCTGGTGCCATGAACCGCAATGAAGCCTTTTGGGTAAAAAGCCGCGGACGGGATACTTTAACTACTATTGAAACTAACGCCTACAAAAATATTGACAGCCTGCAAACCATCCCTTCATTCAAACACATGATGGCGGCCATTAACCTGTTTGCAGTTGGTTTTATACAAGACGGCCCTGTCGAGATCGGTCCTTTTGGCACTTTTTACAGCTATAATCCGGTTGAACGCTCGCGTGTCAAGTTTGCTTTGCGCACAACCGATACTTTCAGCACCCGCTATTACCTCGACGCCTACGGTGCCTATGGCACCGGCGACAGGAAATTCAAATACCTGCTCAGTGCTGCCTATTCGTTAAATCACCATTCGATCTATAAATTCCCGAACGATTATATCAAAGTATCTACCCAGTATGATATAAAAATACCAGGCGAAGAACTCGCTTTTGAACAGCCCGACCAGATCTACAATTCTTTTACCCGTGGCGTAAATAATAAATTCTTATATAACCAGTACTATAAAGTTGATTATGTACACGAACTGGAAAATCATTTTTCCTATTCATTGGAGTTTAAAAGTTGGGAGCAAACACCAGCCGGATCTTTAAACTTCAGTAACACAATTAATAGTCAACCAAATAACGTTCCAAATATTACCACCTCGGAATTTGCGGTAGGCTTGCGTTATGCCCCACATGAGCAGATTTTTCAGGGTAAACTCTACCGGATCGATATCCCCAACAAATACCCAATTATTAGTCTTACCTACCAGCAGGATATAAAAGGATTATTAGGCGGGCAATACAATTACCAGAATCTTAAAGGTCGGATTGATAAACGCTTTTATCTTTCGCAGATTGGCTATGCAGATGTTACCGTGGAAGGAAGCTACCTTTTCGGGCAGGTGCCTTTCCCTTTGTTGGATATTCACCAGGCCAACCAGACCTACGCTTTCGACCTGGACTCTTATAACCTGATGAACTTCCTTGAATTTGTAAGCGATCACTATGCTGATGTAAAAGTAGATTACGACCTGAATGGTTTCCTATTAAACAAACTACCCCTCATCAAAAAGCTCAAATGGCGCGAAATAATTTCATTCAAGGTGCTTTATGGTGGCTTGCGCGACGAGAATAATCCTGTCAGCCATTCCAATTTATTGCAGTTCCCGCTCAACCAGAATGGCATGCCGCAAACCTTTACACTCGGCAACAAACCTTATGTTGAAGGCGGAGTAGGTATCGGCAATATTTTAAAGATATTCCGTGTCGATTTTATCGAACGCTTCACCTATCTATCAAATCCCGGTATCTCTAAATTCGGTGTTAGAGCAAGTGCCTGGTTTGATTTTTAATAATGCTGTGGCTTCAAGCACGTTTAATTTGGGATTCAAAAAAAACACTTTCCCATTTCTGATCTCAAAGGGACACCAAACAAAACAGCCCTGCAAAAAACTTGCAAGGCTGTTCTATTTTTTTCGGTATTTCTCTTTTTACAATTTCACAAAACTGCGTTCACCTACCAGTTTATCATTATTGTCCACTACCTGCAGAACATAGGTGCCAGGTAACAGGTTGCTCACATCATTCTGCCAGTTAGTTTGGGTAGTGGTAGCCGTCTTAACAATAATACCTGTAGCATTGACGATCTTGATGTTATACGATGTGCTATTGGCATTCGGCTGTGCTGCCAGGTTACTACCAATAGTACCGCCCGGCGAGTTGCCGTTTGTAGTCGAACTTGTACCGTATGGCGGCGTAATAGCCAGGTTGATCTGCCCTTTGGAAGGATTTGGATACAACGAGATATTATTGATCAACGAGTTCGGGTTAGCATACATCAGCGTCACGATATTGGAGTAGGTGATCGTTCCATTCAGATCCTGTATTTGTAACCTGTATTGATTCGAAGTAAGTGGTGCAGTATCCCACAAATTGTAAGTACCAACGCCATTTGATGGTACACCACCAACCACGTTAAAGGTTTTTCCGCCATCTGTACTGCGTTGCAGCGTGAAGTGCGTATAATTTTGTTCATTTTCAGTGAACCAGGTCAACTTAGAACCCTGAGATGTTTTTACTCCTTCAAACTGAAGCAATTGTACGGCCAGAGCCGGATCTTGCCTTAACACTAATTCGAAACGATTTGCTCCCTGGCTTGCAGTATCCGAAGTTATATTGAATGCGTATGAAGAATCGCTGCGCATATCAAGCGAGTCTTTCATGAACTTATCTTTCAACCAAATCTTATAGATCTTCGGAACGGCTTGCATTTCGGTAAGATTGAGGTGGTAGATACCAGCTGCCCGTGCAGAAATATTCAAAGGAATAATGGTTTGCGTTGCCCCCGGCAATGACATTTTATTGATCGCCAACCGAACATGATCGTTTGAGAAGCTTGCCAGTCCAAGTTTACCATTTCCTAATTTATAAGGTGCATCTTCGATAGAAGAGTAGTTCGCACTGGCACCTTCCGGGAAACCGATATAGGTATCGTCTTTGTTTATAGTGTCCATTGCCATCTGCAATCGGATATGTGGCTCAACATTCGGAACCCCCAATGCGGCAATTTGCGATGGCGTACTCATAAACAGATTAAGCCCGGTTAATTGTGCAGAAGTTTTTGCCGATTCGTTGAACATTAGCTGTGGGTTGGTACTACTTGTAGCCAACACAAAGAATCCTTCGCCACTCATCAGGTACCGGCGACCGTGGTTAGTGTATACGCCACCTTTTTGGTAAGTGTCGTAATTTTGTGTCGCAGGGTTAAGTTCGTAAACTGTCGTACTTAAGTTATTTTCATAAATACCGGTAGTTGTGCTGCCGTTATTCAATTGCTCCCAGTCGATAGAACAGGCATAAGGATTACCCACCATATTAAAGCCGCGCACGGTAAAATTAGTGCCTGTACCTGAACCCGTATAGTTGAGCGCTGTTGAAGCAGGTGTATACCATTCAGAAACGACCACATGGTTTTGATTTAGCGTACCAGTTGCCGTCAAAGTAGCTGCTACCGGAGTAGTATAAGTAGTGGACGTTTCGGTGGCTAGCGCCGCCGATGCCCGGTTGCCCCTGAAAAACCAAAGATAGCCAACACCAGCAGGTATATTAAAGGTGCCTGAAGAAGATTGACCTGTGACACCATAGTTATAAGCCGGTGTATTGTTGATGGCAGATACTCCCCAGAAGTTACCGCTGATGAAAGTAGTATTTGAAGGCGTTTGATCCTCGCGGAAAAGGTAGATAGTAGGATTTCCGGTTTTATCAAATCCACCACCGGCAGCACCGGTAAGGTACACACTGTTTTGAATATAATTGATACTGGTTACATTGTTACCGCTTACATTCGCTGTGTATACCGGCGATGAAGTTAAACGGTAGCCCCGGTAGCCTGCTCCACCGGTAACATAACGCTGAACGTTTACATTGCCCGTAATGCTTGGTCCGGACATGGCTAATACCGAAGCCGAACCTGATGCGTCTGAATTGAGCGTCAGGTTACCGTTTGCAGCCAATATGGTAGCCGCGTTAGTGCCGCTCATGGTTAGTGTTCCTATATCAGCCACGTTCATCATACCACTGGCTATCGTTTTTGTACCGATACCGCTAAATACAACGTTGTAGAATGTGGTTCCGTTGCCACCGCCGGCTGCAATAGTTTGTGTTGTACCATTAAAGTTAACCGTCGGGCTGCTTAGGTTTACATAATCGCCTGCATCATTTGCCAGTGTATTGGTAAAGTTTCCGGTGATATTAAGGTTACCCGATGACACAGTTTTGATACCTGTGCCTGAGAAAGCAATACTATAATAGCTGACACCCGATGCTAGTCCGGTAATAGCATTAGTGGTATAAACCGTTTGTGCCGCTCCCGAATATTGTATAGTAGCCCCGGTATTATTGAAAGTTACCGAGTTGGTACCTGTAGCAGATAAGCCGGATAAGGCTGTAGCATTAGCTAAAGACAAAGTGCCCCCGGTAACTGCAATGGTTGAAGTTGTGCCTGCAGTATTGGTAGTTTGGAAATAACCCGTAAGTGTGGTTGTACCACCGGTAACATTAAAGGTTGAATTTTCAGTGTATGAACCTGGCTTTGATGAAGTCAGTGCAATGTTGCCCGACACATTCAAATTACTGATAGACGATGACAAAATACTGGTATAAGCATAAGCATTAGCCGTATTTGAGATGATATTGAGGCTACCCACATTAATGGTACCTGCACCCGATAGGGTTTGTGTATAAGCATT
>Ga0164297_10002062_pt1 | contig 20288 bp, 22 predicted proteins | sample GEODES058metaG_FD_113539 | JGI IMG/M metagenome (GOLD analysis project Ga0164297, IMG submission 113539) | Dystrophic lake water microbial communities from Trout Bog Lake, Wisconsin, USA - GEODES058 metaG | ecosystem: Environmental > Aquatic > Freshwater > Lake | place: USA: Trout Bog Lake... | reverse complement strand
AGGGTGAAACCCTTATTAGTTCGGGTTGTGGGAAGTTTCTTCATGATGTTCTTACGTCTGGCAATCCATGCCCGACATTAATACTGGACGGTTTTTGGTGAATGAATGCTTCAGACATTCGAACAGATGCTCTATCGGGGCATTTGAGCACTTATTGACTTGAACAGGCCAACCAGTGGTTGAATTGAAAGAGAGGTTTTGGTCAGCGGCAACAGTCAAGCCCAAAAAGCAGTTGCCTCATGAGACTGACCCATGAGGCAACGAATGATTCCCACAGTTGTTATTTGTGATTGAGTGCGTTACCCAGATTGAAGACCGGCATATACAGTGCCAAGAGAATGACCAAGACGATCCCTCCAACGAGGATCGTCATCATGGGTTCAATCATGCGCGTTAATTTATCGACGGCATACTCGACGTCACGATCGTAGAATCGATTGACTTCATCCAACATCGTGTCCAAGCTTCCACTGTTTTCTCCAGCCGCCAACATTCTGGTGACCATCATTGGAAACTCGCCAGTTTTCTCCAATTCAGGAGCAATGGGGGATCCTTCCCTGATCTTCACTGTGGCATCCGTGATTGCATCTTGAATGACAGTATTTCCGGCCATGTTGCCTGAGATTTGCAAAGCATGAAGGACAGGAACACCACTTCTCAGGGCACCTGCAAGAGTCTGGACGAAACGGGCAATGGCGATTTTGCGCATCACGTCTCCCAGAATGGGAAGTTTGAGGACTAGCCTATCCAACTTCCTTCTTCCGGAATCAGTCTCAGACCATTTTTTGAATGCGAAGAATCCTGCAGCAGAAAAAAGGATGATGAAGATGAGATAGTGTGTTGTAAAGTCGCTGACGGCAATGAGAAGCAACGTTGGCCCGGGCAATCCTGAACCAAGCTGTCGATAAACCTGGGAAAAGACCGGAACAACGACGATGATCATGACAGCAATGGTGCCTACGCAAGCCGCGACAACGATCTTCGGGTAAGTAGTAGCTGCTTTAACCTTTCTTTTAAGGTTGTCTTCACGATCAAGCTGAATAGCCGCTGCCTCAAGAGTTTCTGCCAAGTTTCCAGTCGCTTCTCCAGATTCCACAAATGCGACGATCAACTTGCTGAACACTTTGGGGAATCGTCCCATTGCAACTGACAACGACTCACCAGCATTGACACTTCGTTCTAAATCTCGGAAAGCGTTTTTCAATACCGGCTTGGTCATCTGAGAACCCACAAGGTTGATGGTCTCCATCATCGGCATACCGGCATGCATCATCGTTGCCAACTGTCTAGTGGCAATGACCATGTCTTGGAGAGTTGGCTTTTTAGCAAACAAATCCTTAGACGCCATCGACTCTTCATCTTCTTGTTGGCCGGTGACACCTTTCACCTGCGTGAGGAACAGGCCGTTAGCCCTCAAGACGTTTCTGAGATCCGCTTCATCGTTAGCTTGTAATTGGCCAGTCGATGACTTACCTGAACGGTCTCTAGCTGTGTATCGATATTTAGGCATCCGTTTTAATCCTCGTCCGCAAACACGCGGATGATCTCCTCGATGGGGACTATGTGATCAAGTGCTTTCTGAACGGCGACTGTTTTCATCGTTTTCATACCTTCAGAGACGGCTTGTTCCGTGATTTCTGGACCTGAACACCCTCGCAAAACCATGTCTCGGATTGTGTCTGTGATCGCCAAAATCTCCATAACACCGCTTCGACCTTTGTATCCTCGACCACCACACCGTTTACAACCGACGGGGCGGGCCAGTTTGGGTGTCCGTCCATCCACAACAGGAATGCCGACCGCCATGGCGATATCAACCGTCGGGTAGTACTCTTCACGACAGGCTGGGCAAAGGCTTCTCATCAGTCGCTGGCCGACGACTCCCACAACAGCAGAGCTAATCAAGAAAGGCTCAACACCCATGTTCTGAAGTCGAATAACGGCTCCAGGGGCATCATTTGTGTGCAACGTACTTAAAACAAGGTGACCTGTCAAAGCGGCTTGAATTGCCGTTTCAGCCGTGTCACGGTCGCGGATTTCACCCACGAGAATGACGTCAGGGTCTTGGCGCACCAAAGTTCGAAGTCCAGCGGCAAAGCTCACACCAATTTTATGGTTGACTTGCATCTGGTTGATTCCTGCAAGTCGATATTCAACAGGATCCTCGATAGTGTTAATATTCTTCGCGGAATCGTTGATTGCTTGAAGGCCAGCGTAAAGCGTGGTGGACTTACCCGAACCAGTAGGTCCAGTGACCAATATTAGACCGTGAGGTCGCTTGATAAATCGCTCAAAAAGCTTGCGCTGATCAGGATAAAAGCCAATACGATCCAAACTCGCCATGGAGTTGGCCTTTTCAAGAAGTCGCATACAAGCCTTTTCACCGTAGACTGTCGGCATTAAGCTCATACGAACATCAAATTCACGTCCGTTGTCGTCCTTGATGCTGAATCGACCATCTTGAGGGCGTCTGCGCTCGGCAATGTCCAGTCCGCTAATGATCTTCAATCGAGAGACACACGCTGCCAAGTGGTTATTGGGCAGAGTCATCTGCTCGTACATAAGGCCATCTATGCGATAGCGAACTCGAATATTATGTTCTTGGGGCTCAAGGTGGATGTCACTTGCGCCTGCAGCAATCGCCCCGATAACGACTCCGTTGACCAACTTGACAATCGGGGCTTCATTCCCCTGATCCAACAAATCGTCTAGCGGTTCGTCTTCTTGTTCAGCATTGGTCGTGATCTCGCTAATCAGGTTACGGACTTTCTCTCGCGCATCGTATGATCGCTTGATAGCATCCATCAGATCGGCGCTTAGGGCCAGACAAGGCTCAACTGGCTTGTTGTAAACCGCTCGGAACTCGTCGATCGTTCCAATGTCCAGCGGATCCGCCATTGCGACGAGAACACGGCCTCCGATTTCTCGGAATGGCAAAGCCATTCGAGCCATTACGGTGTCCTTCGGGATCCTTCCAGAAACTTCGCGATCAATTTCTTCTTCCGCAATGTCGACAAATGGGAACCCCGTGCCTTGCTCAAGGTACGGCTTCACATCGGAAGAGGATAGAAAACCCATCGAGACAAGGATGTCTCCCAAGGAACCACCATGCTTTTGTTGGTGCTCAAGCGCGTACTGAAGCTGATCATCGCGCAATAAGCCATCTCGAATGAGGCGCTCTCCTAGCCGCCCAAGTGAGACTCGTTGTTCCTTTCTGGTCATCATTTTTTTGGCTCTAACATCGGATAGACGAGTAATTCGGCATGGGTTGATCAGCAGGACTCATGTCTGCTGCAGATATTCGTTGAGGATATACCAGTTTTTCGGTTGATTGGCGTCACATCTTCACGTGAGGAGCACAACTAATTTACTGATCACCGTTTGAAGGCTTAACTTATCCTACGGCGCTGGGCAGAAATCACTTCCGTGTTCATACCGGCGAAGTGCAGCGCACCGCTGTATCGACCATGTTCCATCTTGATGCACTTATCGACAATGACCTTGAGGCCAGCATCAATGGCTCTATTTGCAGATGGCAGATCAATGATTCGCAATTGCATCCAGACTGCTTTGGCTCCAACCTCTATGGCTTCGGTGACAATACCAGCCACTTCACTTGATGGCCTGAAGACTTGAACGATGTCAACGGGCTCTGGTATGGATTTGAGGTCTGGATAACATTTCATCCCATCAATTTCCTGACTACGCGGGTTGACGGGGATGACGTGATAGCCCTCATCTCGCAAGTAGCAAGCAACCATATTGCTCGCCTTGGTCTTCTCACTGGACATACCGATTACGGCTATCGTCTTTGCCGAACCCAGTAGATCACGAATAACCTGAGAATTCTGATATTTCTCTCGTTGTGCCTCTGAAAGACTGGTGTTTAGCCTTATATCGCAGACAGCGCCTGATCCAAATCCCATAACAGATCCTCCAACGTTTCTAATCCAATCGAAAGCCGAATAGTTCCTGGAGTGATTCCACCCAAGGAGAGTTCTTCATCTGACAACTGCTGGTGAGTTGTCGATGCAGGGTGAATAACCAGGCTCTTTGCATCGCCGATATTTGCCAAGTGAGAGAAAAGTTGGAGGGACTCAATGAATTTCCTTCCGGCTTCTCGTGCATCCCCAGATGGCGGCTTGATCTCGAAAGCCATGACAGCACCAGGGCCTTTGGGCAAATACTTCTTTGCCAGATCAAAGTGCGGGTGGCTGGCCAAACCAGCGTAATGTACCTTGCCCACTTTGGGGTGGCTCTCCAAATACTCAGCAACTTTGAGCGCGTTTTGGACATGCCGATCCATTCTGAGAGACAGAGTTTCCAATCCCTGAAGGAGAAGAAATGAGTTCATCGGAGAGATGCAAGCACCCGTATCTCGGAGAGTTTCCGCACGTAACTTCACCAAGAAACCGTAGTGGCCAAATGTGTCGAAGAATCGAAGTCCATGGTAGGACGGCGAGGCTTCGGCAATGGTGGGATAGCGAGAGAAATCGAAGTCTCCAGAATCGACAACGATTCCACCAATGCTTGTACCATGCCCTCCAATAAACTTGGTGGCGGAATGAACGATGATCGTAGCACCCCAATCAATCGGTCTGCATAAGTAGGGAGTCGCAAATGTATTGTCGACTACCAGAGGTATGCGATTAGCTTTTGCAAGGCCCGCCAATTGTTCTAAGTCGGCGATTGCTCCACTTGGATTTCCGATAGTCTCGACAAACAGGGCCTTGGTTTTGGGAGTGATTGCCGCTTCCCAAGCCCTTAAATCTCCCGGATCAACAAACGTCACATCAATACTTAGCTTCTTAACGGTATGGGTCAGCTGAGTCATGCTCCCCCCGTACAATTGAGAAGAAGCCACGACATGGTCACCAGGCGATAACAGTGTCATGATTGTGGTGAATTGGGCCGCCATTCCACTGGCTACCGCGACCGCACCTGTTCCATTTTCGAGCGAAGCCATACGCTCTTCAAATACCGAACTGGTTGGGTTGCTAATTCGTGTATAGATGTTGCCGTACTGTTTGAGCTCGAACAGATGAGCAGCTTCATCGGTGTTTTCGAACACGTAAGAGGTGGTTTGGAAAATCGGTACTGCCCGAGCTCCGACATACGGATCGGGGATCTGACCCGCGTGAAGCATTCGGGTTTCAAAGCCAAAGGTTTTTGAGTTTTGCAAAGGAATTCCTTGAGATTCTGGGAGGCAAGAAGTTCAGTAGCGACACATTAGACACGGATAAATCCGGCGACATCCTCGTTGCTATTCAGCTCGATTAGTTCTTCAGGACCCGGTCTCTGAGGGCGATCTCGCACTGGATTCACAACACAAAGAAAGCCTAGCTCTTCGCTATTGGTGGCACGGAACTGATGCCACGTGAATGGTGGAACGTGGACCACATCGTGAGTTTGTATTTTGGAAATTTGATCGCCCACGAGCACTTCTCCAGAGCCCCGAATGATCGTAACCAAATGCGCATGCTGATGGCGCTCAAGTGTGGTGTGGCCATCGACTCCCACTTCAAAATATCGAAGTTCCACTGCCAAGTCGTCAGCTCCATGGAACAGGGTCTGTCGAGTGACACTTTTGAAAATTGTGCCGTCCTCTTTATAAGGATGGACATCAATGCCCTTCCATCGGTAATCGCCTTCTCGGTGTCGAATCATAGTTAAATCTACGAGGAATTATACTGCCCGGTGGGCATGGACTCTGCCAGAGCAAATGACCTAAGCTCAATAGCCCAAAGTTGCGAACGAAACAAGCTCATGGGTAAAGGTTGCTTATCAACTACTTACCCAGAACGATGTAAAGTAGGCTAGCAACAACCAAGACTGCAATCCAAGAAACGGGATTCTGGATCGCCTCCCACATGGCTTGCATGCGCTGCTGAAATGGATCTGGCCGATTACTGAACAGGTGTCGTTCACTTGTGATCACTGATCCTAGATTTGGTGTTGGATCGTGGACGCCCATTTGCTCAGCTGCACTCACAGCTGGGATGGTTGTTGAAAGCCCTTTGCTGCCGCGTGGTAAGCCGATGGAAATCCCGAATGGACTTCTGAATGGGTTCAGCGCTCTCACTCTCGCTAGGCATTCAGAGGCTTCTTTTTTCATTCCGTTCTTCTTGAATGATTTTGCGAGTAACAGCCAATGGGTCTCATTGAAAGGTTGAACGCGAGTTGCCATCTTAAATGCATCAACCGCTGCACCATTTTCGTTGAGCTTTTCCTTTGCAATTCCAAGGGATTGCCATGCAACTCCATTTTCCGGACTGTATTTGACTGCTTGCATGAAGTCAGAGGCAGCATCACTATATCGCTTTGATTTGAGATGCTGAATTCCCCGATTGCACCATGTCTCACCACACCTTGGTTCAATTGTTATCGCCTTTGTAAAGCACTTGATCGCGTCATCGTATTGTCGAAAACGGCTATATGCGCACCCCATTTTGTTCCACGCTTCCAAGTTTCTGGGGACTCTGTTGACAACACGAGACAGCAATGAAATCGCAAAATGATTCCGTCCTGCAGCCAAGAACTCATCCGAACGCTCAATCATGCGATGCCAATCGATATTGTTTTTGTCCGCGTCTGCATCAATTAAGATGTCTGGTGAAGTGAATGCGTCCACATGATTGACTTCATATTCCTTTAGGTCGTCGGGGAAGAAGAGTGCGGAACGCAACCGGTTGAGCCTTGACAGCCTTTTTGGAGCTTGATCCAAGCCATAAGCTAAGGCATCTTGTGGGATCATGACTTCACCGTTTCCGCGATCGACCATCTTTGTTGGCAAACGGTGCATTTGCTTCGGACTGCTACCTTCGGGTCTTGGGTAAATCGTTCTGGTGGAGGCATTTGAGGGAGGGGAGCCGTCAAACGGTGATCCAAGTTGAACGACTCCACAATTGCCTTTGCCTGCTTTTCGGTGATGGTGCCCTTTCGATTTCCATATCGCTTGGGATAGAGGTATCCCCAAACAAAGGTTGAAACTCGATCATCGCCAGTTCGTGATCCGACATGTCGCGCTATCTCTGCTGGGGTTGAGCGAGTGAGTTGGATCGGCAACATCCCCTCACGATCCAAATGATCCAAAAGTTGGAACCAAAGCTTCTCAAATGACTTCATCGTCGCCCCCTAGACCATCGAGTAGCTACCGTTCCAAGGCCCACCAAGGCGGTTCCACCAACGATCATTGATGCCATATCGACGACATACGGCGTTACGATCAGATCCCACAGCCCACCTTGATTTCGCTTGGGTTGCTTAGGTTTCTTCTCTTCATCTTTTTGCTTTGGAGGCTCTTGCTTTTCCGCTTGTGGTTGAGAAGCCAAAGCCTGTTGTTTGGTGCGTGGTGCTCTCTGGGACACCTCATTCTTAGGATCAGGAAGATTGAGTATCCGAATTTCGAACGCGGTCATCAACATGAGGGCCATGAGTAGGGCACCCACAAAGGACAAGAAATACCATTTGAACGGCAGTGAAGAGGTCTTACGCTGCATCAATCTTCACCGGATGTTCCCAAGCGTGGTCCAAACTAGCGGACAAACATTGTGGATCGCTTCGATAAGTGGATCTCGGGAATCGTTCAAGTGCTGCAACGGCTTGCCGATAACTGGCCATTCCCAATAAACAGAATTCCAAAACGACGAGGAGAATTTGGGGGGCAACTGGTTCGAGAATCTTCTCATTCCCAAAGCAAGCAGTGCCCAGATGAATGAAGATGACCGCACATAAGAGCGGGGCGAAGTTTCCGCGAAAAGCCAAGGATCTTAGAAGAATTACAGTGCATGGAATTAGCAGCGTGATCATTCCCAAAGCTATGGGAGTGGGTAGGGACAAGCTTGCTACTCGTACCAACCATCCTATGGCGGCGCCGCCACACCAGACTTGGAGGGAAGCAATTTCATCCCTCAGGCCAGACGCAGCAACCCAAGATGCAATACCCGCGATGAATCCAACCGCTAATCCAGTTGCAGAGATTCCTTGGCCGAGGAATGGGGCAAGATGAGCTCGACTACAGATCATCATGACGATGATCAAAACTGTCACGGGAATCATCTTCGTGAAGGGCTTGATGCTACCCACGAAAGCAAAAGCTACTATCCCGGAAACGGCTAGAAGACCTGCCTTGAGCCCAGCTAAACCACTCATGCTACAGGAAGCAACGGTTAGGGCAACACCTATTGCCAACGCTTGCATCTTAGGGGCCAGTTTGTTCATCCAGCCCCATACTCCTTGATCAAGACCCTTTAGTGGACAGGCATGCAGAATCATTCCGGTGACGGCAGTTATGAACAGACTTGTGGTGACTGGGCTGGAGAATTGAGCTAGGTGTCCAAATCCAGTTCCGGCGATGAAGGCCAAGATAATCGCAGCAAGAACCATCTCTCGATACGATTGATCACTTCTCAGAGCGATATGGTAGCGGATTTCACCTCGATGGGCGTCAAGCAGGGGCTTTCGGCGTGCAACAGCTTGTGCTTCGGCTTGCGAGAAACCGAGTAAGGGTTCCTTCATTGACTCTTTACCTCCTGAATCAATGATGCCTGCCATTCTGGATGGATCCATAGCGAAGAATCCGAACGAAATCGCTTGCCCCGGTTTGGGTTGTTGAGACTCACGAACAAGAGAATTGCATCAGAGCGATTCTCTTGCTGTCTAATCAGTGAGGCCGTAGCATCAGGATTTCTCGATGGTCTGAGGCGGGACAATTTCCGTTCCAAAATAGGAATGTCTCGATGGGGCTGCTTGACCATGACATCGATAACTTGCCCATCTTGGTTAGAGGCCAAGAATCTCACGGCATGTTTTCGCTCGCATAGTTGACGAGATAAGGCGACGGAAAAGCTGATGGCCTTTTCAAGTCGATAGCGCATAAGAACTGCGTCTGGAGCTGCCTCTGGAGGAACGCAAGTATCCAAAACAACACACACCTCGCTGTCGGTGGGGTCTTGAAATTCTCTTACAACCAGTTGATATGGAAAATCGGGCAGACGCGTCGACAAGCTCATACAGACGTTGCGAGGGTTGTCTCCAGGACGATATTCTCGCACGCCGACAAACTCTTCGGAAGCGGCTGGACCAGATGGTTGATGTCCGACCGATCTTCGCTGACCCCTCAACAGATTCTCAATGTTTGAACTGAGTACGTACTCAGTTGGTAGACACGTAAAAGGAAGGTCAAAGGCGAAGTAGAACCGTCGTTGAATCATGCTCCCCGGAAATGAGGTTTCAGCCTGAACTCCCAGTAGGTGGTTTTCACCTCGTTTGCGGCTTGTCAGGTACCACTCAAATTCGCCAATAGTTCGGATCGGGAGGATGCCCAAGAACTTCTTGGGAGATGGCAAAATCAGACCATCGCACATCGTGTGCAACTCGGCGGTCAGAAAGAGGAGGGGCCATCGACTGCTGGGGTTTTCAATTCGAATTCGAATAGGCAGTCTAGCCTCTGCGTGAATCTCACCCGCCATTGAGGGCTGCTCACAGAGGACACCATTTCCAGATGTTAGGAATGCGATGATTGATGCGGTGAGTAACCAGCAAAAGACCAGACTCGCCATGGACATTGAAACGATCGCGATAGGACTCTTGGAGACAAAGGTCAAGCCCGCAGTTACCCACAAAAACGACAGCACGAATGCGATGGTGTTGCCTCGTGCAAGGATCGTATGCGAACGGGTAGGTGCGACGATCTCCATGGTCTCAGCTAGACGTTGGGTACTCGTGTGGTGTCGATGATGCGTTGCACAATCTCTTGCTTCCACTCAGTCGTGTTCATCGTTTCAGTTGAAGAAGTATTGGGTTGAACACGGTGAGGAAGTACGTGGGCAGCCAAGAACTTCACATCGTCAGGAACTACATAAGATCTGCCCTCGACCAGTGCATATGCTCTGCAGAGTTGCATCAATTGAAGTGCACACCTTGGACTTGCTCCGAGGTAGAGCAGTGGCGATTCCCGCGTTGATCTGACGAGGGTGATCACATAGTCCACCAGTGTCTCGTTAATGGCAACTGACGGGACTGCTGCGATCAAGCTCCTGAGATCATTGAGATCCATGACAGCACTAAGTCCAGAAAGTGGATCTGCTTGCTGCCGCTCCATCAATACTCTTTTCTCTTCAATGGCGGTTGGGTAGCCGGGGGTGAGGAGCATCTGGAAGCGATCGAGTTGAGCTTCAGGAAGGTCGTTTACACCGCGATGCTCGACCGGATTTTGGGTGGCGATCACAATAAATGGATCTGGTAGTTGGTAGGTTGTCCCTTCGATACTCACCTGGGTTTCGCCCATTGCCTCCAAGAGTGCGCTTTGGGTTCTCGGAGTTGCTCGATTAAGTTCGTCTGCTAGGAGGATATTGGTAAACACCGGCCCTGGGCGGAATTCTCTCGTTCGAGGGTCAAAATATCCCGTAACGTCAACGGGTAACAGATCTGGAGTGCATTGAATTCTCTTGAAATCGCAGCTTACAGACTTGGCGATGGCGCGGGCAAGAATCGTTTTTCCAACTCCGGGCTTATCTTCCAGAAGGATATGCCCTCGAGAAAGCATCGAGGAGAGGACGAGGCGGATAGTCTCATCTTTGCCAATCACGACCTTGCCGATGTTCTGGATCAGCGCCTGGATATTACGGTTCATTTCACTCATGGGACGATATTTCTCAATGGGGATACGGAACGATTGTTCAGGAGAACAAGAGGGCGGCTACCCAGTAACCATGGGATGGGCCATCGGAGTATTGCCGAAAGAAGTGTGGTCACGAGTAGGATAACTGCTGTGTCACGAAACGGAAGGATGCCTACTTCCTCTTGAAGACGTTGGCCAATCTCTGTGCCCAATAATCCGTTTATCTGGCTGCTGACATTTGCGGTGGCAAAACCGCCTGATAGTAGAGTTACGGAGAGGAAAGCACCGAATAATCGTGTACCAGTTAACACTGCAGCGAGAATGTCCTGTCCTTGGTTGGAGTGATTTGGCAGAATTTTGAGTGTTGACCGAATCATCCAACCTGACCCCAACAGCAAAATAACACCCGCTAATCCCATGAGCACTGCCAGACCAATACGTGTGCCTGTGATTGCCTCCTCATGGAGTGCCGCTGCGAAGGGCAGCATAGCAAGATTAGTAAAGGCTATAAGTGTAAGCCAGTCACAAAGTGTTGCCGTGCTTCCGCAATTGGAGTGAATCGTTAGGCAACGGCGACAAGTTTGGTCCTCTGCCAATTTCTGCCAGTCAAATTTCCGGGTCAAAAAGCTGAAAACAGCGATCAAGAATGTTGCCGCAGAGATACAAACCAAGATTTTTGATCGGTGCTGGTTGGTTAGCCCTTCATCAGGATCCTGAGATTCTTCGACCAAGGGGCCAACTCCGGTTTGTAAGTCGGTACTTGGAGCATTCCCACCAGGAACGACTGACATATCACCCGGAACTGTTTGCGCCGAAGCAACGCCACCTTGGCATAGCAAGATGGCGCAAGCGACCAGCAAGAACCACAGTCGGCGCATGAGCGTAGCGTACACCCGGACATTAACCCTTTTATGTCACTTTTCTCTGCGACGACCGACCACATGTAAAATGTTAAATTTTTAACGGACTTCATGCATAATGCGATCAGAATGATGTTAATATTTTAACGGGAGTGAAGCATGAAGCTATCGGGTTATTTAAGCAAACGAGAGCAGGAGATCATGGACCTCGTTTACGAACGAGGCGAGCTGACGAGCAGTGAGGCCATGGAACTGTTGGGTGGAGCACCATCTAACTCCACAGTTCGTACTCTTTTGCGAATTCTTGAGGAGAAGGGGCAACTTTCTCATCACGAACGAGACGGTCGATATGTCTATGTTCCAGTCGTATCCCAAGGATCAGCGGCAAAAACGGCACTTGAAGGGGTCATGAAAACCTTCTTTAAAGGGTCTGTGGGCGATGTTGTTGCCGCTCTCTTGGATGACGATCAAAAGCAGTTGACGGCAGCTGATTTGGACCGTCTCCAAGAACTGATCAATCAGGCTCGGGTGGAAGGGAAATGAGTCTAATCGTTTGTGAGATATTCCTGCGCTCGCTCGCATTTTGCACGGCTTGCCTAGTGGGCAATTACTTTCTTCGTCGACAGTCAGCAACTATGCAGCATGGATGGACTGTACTAGGGCTGGTCGGTTTGCTGGCACTTCCGCTACTCCATCTGTTGCTAAAAGAATTGCCTTTGGCTATCTTGCCCGCTGAACCAGCTAACCCTTCGGTCCATTTTTTCTTAAACCCTATTCAATTGGGAACAACTTTGACATCTCTTCACACACAACCCAAATTCGACTGGTCTTTGGGCTTGGGCTTGGGTTTTGTGGAGTGGCTTTGGTTGATAGTTGGACTTGGAATCGTTGGACGATATGTTTATGGGTTTTATTTGGTCAAAAAGATTGTGGCTACAGGAAATCTCCTGCCATCGGAGAGTTCTCAGGTAACTCTAGTTCAAACACCCGAGGTCAGTGTCCCGGTGACGGCTTGGATTGGTCACTCGGTAATTTTGGTGCCGATGGACTGGGATTCTTGGTCAGTAGCGACTCAGGAAGCAGTGTTCCTCCATGAGCTGGCCCATATTGAGCGTCGCGATTGGCTGACTCAGTTTCTTGGAAGGCTGGCCTGCGCTGTACTGTGGTTCAACCCATTGGTCTGGGTCATTGCAAATCGATCACGAATGCTGGCGGAATTGGCAGCGGATGACTCTGTATTAGCACATGGGTGGGCCCCCAACCAGTATGCCGAGGTGCTTTTTGAAGTGGTGAAGAACCGTCAGGTACGGATACCCTATGCCACATTAGGAATGGCTCAACGTTCGAATCTAGTTCGGAGGATTGAAATGATATTGGATAGTCAGGTTCAAAGAAATCGTACTTCAGGGAAAGCGGGAGCTTTGGGTTCCTGTTTGTTGTTAATGGTGCTCGTTCCCTCAGCATCACTAGCCTTTGCACATCAAGCCAACTCATCACGAGGACCTACTCAACCTGCTACGAAAGAGCCGGCTATATTGAAGATTTCATGCTGGATGGTTAAGCCAGGCAAGAAGCTTTCGGACCTTGGCTTTAAATTCCAAAAAACATTTTCGCAAAAAGGCCTCGTGTTTACAGTTCCCAATGGACCTGCAGCAGGCTACGTCGAATCCTGGACAAAGGAAAAAGCTCTGGCCTCGAGTCCAGTGATCATGACCATGGATGGCCAAGAGGCCTCTATGACGATCCAAGCCGCAAACAAAAATGAAGAGTCGATGAAATTCATTCCTCATGTCGAGGCGGAACGCAATCTATCGATCCAATTCACCTACACGAATAAAGTTGGGGGATCGACTTCATTCAGTGAAAGCTTTAGTTACAAGACTGGAGATGGTCATACAACGATGTTCGCAAGACGATCTGGGCCGAACAAGCCTCCCGAGGTCTTGGGAATGGTTCAGGTTACGGTCATGAGAAAGGTTCATCGTCCGTAGAGGTGGTCGATCTTATCGCATCTGCAAATTCTGCTAGGGTATTTGCTCCTTTCACGCATCCCTCTGCCAAACCCAATCGGGTCCACACAGAGGGATCAACTCTCACAATATTTAGTTGGTCAACCCACCGCATGATGCGACTTTCTCCAGAGTGGAATAGCTCCTTTGCTCTAGCAAAGGTCTCTGATCGGTAGAGACCACAAAGCGGCTGGAGGCGATTATGAATTTGTGGAATTGCTGCTTCTGAAGAACCGACGACTTGGTGAAGAGCAGTGATTAACTTTGCGTCAAAATTGGGTAGATCACAAGACAGCACCATAACCCATTTGTGAACTGGTGTGAAATGAGAGATAGCCGATAGTGGCCCTTTAAATTCCTGTTGATCCATTAAGAATGCCGCCCCAGAGATTGGAGTCTTGCCCAAAACCGTTATTGGGAAGTCCTTTGCAACGCATGACTGGATGATCCGCTCGGACATCGAAAGACCATTCACCTTAAGTTGTGACTTGTCCGTTCCCATTCGCCTACTCGCTCCACCCGTTAGGAGGATGACTTCAATGTCTGCATTCATAGAATCATTGGAACCGCTGTGATATAGACTTGCTCACGAGAGGCATCGATGAGCAAACTACCCAAGCGCTTTACCACCTTCGTTGAAACCTACCCTGAAATTGGAGCTGCTTATGAAGCCATGTCAACCGCAGTGGCTGATGCGGGCCCCCTTGATGAAAAGACACGTGCTTTGATCAAGTTGGGAATTTCCATAGGAGCCGGTATGGAAGGAGCGACTCATAGTCAAGCTCGTAAGGCGTTGGAAGCTGGTGCGACACCTGAAGAACTCCGTCACGCTGCGCTCCAAGCCCTGTCCACGATTGGTTTTCCGAGCATGATGCGCGGTTATACGTGGGTTGAGGACGTGATCACGAAGGCTGAGAGTGTGTAAAGAACTGCTCGGACTGGTTGCACATTCTGTGCCAAATCAAAGAGCAACCTCAATCCAGGGTTCGGGCATATAACTATCAATGCGGGGCCACTACTATGTTTTCGACCTTTGTCGAAAACATAGTAGAGGAGGGGACTTATCTATCGAGCCTTGAATGATTCAAGTCAGCCCTTGAGAGCGGCGGCTTCGAACTTCTTGACGTCTTCGTGAAGCTTTTGGCGTGATGACTTCTCAATGTACATCATGTGTCCGGCGGGGTAGTACTGGAACGAAACGTGAGCGCGGGATTTGGCATCCAGACCCATATGATTGACCGTGAAGACCGTTGCATTGAGCGGGCAAGCCAGATCGTAGTAACCACAGCAATACAACACTCGGAAGTGCGGGTTGCGGCCGATCACGTTTCGTAGATCGGTTGCAGTTTCGGCGTAGCTTCCTTCTGGCTCAGCCCAAGGTCTAACGTTGCCAGAATTCAGATAAGGGATCTCCATCTTGAGCTGAAGATCATTCTCCAAGTAGTCATTTAGAGATGTCGTGAACGGAGCTGTAGTCGCATCGTCACTGGGGTCTCCACCTGAACCTCTGTCGCCAACTTTCAGCTCGTCGCGGCCCAACAAGCGACCATCATAGCGACCGATCGTATAGCCTTCATCGCGCATAAGCTCCTTGAAGAACTGTCTTTCCGTGATCTTTAGGTTCGAACCGAGAATGTATTTCTTGGAGATTCCCAGATACTCGGAAAGTTTGCTGGCAACGTGGTCCTTCTCCTTATCTGTAAGGCTGTCACCACGCTCAAGGGCGGATGCATACTCTTTGTCGATCCACTCTTGGGTTTCTTTGACCACCGAATCCACATCTTTAAATCGAGGAGCAAGCTTCTTGTGATACCAAGCGGTTGCTGCCATCGAGGGCAGGAAACCAACATACGTGGCGTCGTTTCCGCGCATCCCATCGAGTGTCAGGAAGTTGCTGGTCCCCGAGATGCTCACAAATCCGTTCAAAGCAATGCCTGATCGCCACAGGCTGGCACTCAAACCTGAACCACGAATGCCTCCGTAGCTTTCACCCGCCACAAAGAGTGGTGAATTCCAGCGGTGATGGACGGTCAGCCAGTTCTTAATGAATGCGGTAAACGCTGCAATATCCGGTTGGACGCCAAAGTATTTTGAGGCAAGTCCGGGATTGGCAATTCGGCTCAAGCCAGTGCCTGGAGCGTCAATTAAAACGACATCAGTAAAGTCGAGCCAAGTATCAGGATTATCGACAGCTTGGTATGGGGGGGCTGGGAGAGTTCCATCGTCATTCATTGGCGCTCGTTTGGGTCCAAGTGCCCCCATGTGAAGCCATAGGGTTGCGCTTCCAGGGCCGCCATTGAAGGCAAACGTAACGGGGCGACTATGGGTCTCCGCTCCGTCCTTCAAATAGGAAACCGAGAACATTCGGCATTCGATTTCACCATTTTCGTTCTTTAAAGGAATCTGTGCGGCTACGGCGGTGTAGTTCAGTGATCCGCCTGGCAAGTTGATGGAATGCTTCGTTGTAGATGGAGAAACTTCGATGAGAGGAGCTTGAGCTGTGCCGGCGGGAGTCTCTGTTGAAGGGGTCGCACCACTTCGGGCTCGACCGGCTTGATTTCCTTGCTGGCCCCTCTGACCTCCCTGAAAGCCTCCCGGAGGGGCTTGCGGATCTTGGAGGATAACGGATCCAAGCACGACGGATGCGGCGGAAAGAAGCATAAGCATACAGGCAAGGTTACCGATAATTGGCGATCTTGCCTAGATAGTCAGCTTGTAGAGAAGCCGTTAGCCTGTGAGATTAACGGCTTCTAACTGAAGTAACCCTTACCGGAGCCTTGGATCAATGATTTCTACGGCTCGGGCGCTTCGCGCATTTAGGATATCACTGATGCGGTCTTCAATCGGAGCGGTGACATCGACATCAATCGCCAAGAGTGCTCCGCGTCCAAAGATCGAAATGACAGGGTGAGACATGATGCTGTTGTACTGACTAAACAGCTGAAGGACACCTTCTTCGCCGTTTTCGATGGATGCCTCTAGTATCCTTTCTCCAAATCCGCCCTCACCGATGACCAATCCAATTCCTTTGATGGGAACCTGTTCGATGATCGTTTCCGCAAACTTTAGAACTCGAGTTTTTGGCGAGTGAACTCCCAAGAATCCAGCACTGGTCACTCGATTGATGTCTTCGGCATCTTCTTCTCCCATGCTATGGCCACTTGTCGGGTAGAGCGTCGCCTCCGCCGCCGATTCAGAATCGTCCATTTCCTCGATCGAAGAAACATCGTCGTCGGGTGATGAAGTCTCGATGCCGCCCCCTACTTGTGACTCTCGATCTGGTGAACCTTCCGCCGCTTCCGCGGGTGCAATTCGATTGCTCCCGAACGGCTCAATGACGTTCTCCAGTGTATCAGTGGCGACTCCATGGGAAACTACGCCAAATTTGACCAGAGTGAAGTCCTGCTCGGAAAGGCCCTCTGCAATCAAGTCCGCCAAGGCTAATTCCGCATCGCTAATGTGGGCGAAATAGGATATGACCAGTGGAGTGTTTCTATCGGTTATCGAGCTAACCTTCTTGCTCATCGGATACTCCTCAGTCAACCGTTGTTCAGTTGTCTTACTTACCTTAATGGACGCCAATTAGCATCGCAGGTTCCGACTCATTGAGATTTGATCCTGCTGATTTCGCGGCTCAAACCTGCAGCCTTTCTCTCCGCTGCGTCAATGCTCCAAGTTTTGAAAGAGCCGTCTCTTGTGTATCCGATATAGGGTAGCCACGCGTCTTCTCTCAGCCTCCGTCGCTCATCAATTAACTTGTAAAGCGGATCGGTCGCCTGAGGTTGTTTCGCCCGCACTCCCAACTCCGAAAGTACAGTTTGCGCGATGATCCAATGACCGAGACTGTTGACATGGACTCCGTCCCCGCTAAGAGAGAACTTGGGATCTACAGATCTCTTGGAGTTCACGTAGTCTGCGATAGGATGGTGAAGGTCAATGACTTGAACGTCTGGGGCACCAAGTGTCAATTCCCATTCACTGTAAGCCTTCATCACGTCATCATAATTCTCATACGCGTTCATCCAACTGAAATCAGGAGCCGTAACCGGACGGACGGACGCGCCTGCAGCCTTCGCATCAAACGGAGGCGGCGTGAGCAAAACAGTCTTAACTCCGGCTGCGTGATTGACTTCCAAAAGGCGTTTGATACCCTTCTGAAAGGCTTGAAATCGTTCGTGGCTGAACGGGTGATATATCCCGTCATTGATGCCATAACAGGCGAAAACGACGTCAGGCTTGGTTGAATCCAGAGCTGCCCACAGTCGTTCATGAACACAGGGTCTGGGGAAGGGATGGACGGATTCCGACAATCCCGATGCGGTCTCACTCGGTAACCCAACATTGATCCAGTCGAATTTGGCCTTGGGATAAGCGACGTTCAGGCCATATTCTATGAACGACACGTACTCACCTGCATGAGTAATGCTGTCACCCAAAACTAAGACCCTTTTGCTAACCAAGTCATTGATCTTGAGTTGGAGTGAGTGAGCGTTTTGGCCTATCGTGAGTCCGATAAGGCCAGTTCCAAGTAAAGCAGTTAGAACCATTAGTGAATATCCTAGGCGGTAATTGCTCTTAACAATGACCAATCCTTCATAAATTGTTCATGATTAAGGCGTAGGTTCTTATTGGACCTCATCTTCTCCTCATGACAGACTCAAATCCGAACGAAAACATCGGTCTGGACCTTGGCATTTTCCAGGGAATTACAGTTGTTGGACAGGACCAGCAGAAGGGCTCTGTAACCTTCATTCCCGAATCGGACCGCTATGTGATCACTGGAAGCGGAGAGAATATGTGGGATTCACGCGATGAATTTGTTTTCGTGTGGATGAAGGTGACAGGTGATATTGCCTTGTCCGCCGATATCAAGATTCTTGGCCTGGGGAAGCATTTCCATCGCAAAGCTTGTTTGATACTCAGGCAATCTTTGGACTTCGATGCAATTTGTGTTTATGCGGCAGCGCACGTGGATGGAATGGTGGCATTGCAACACCGAATTCATGCTGGTGGGCCAACTGTCGATACTCAATCTCATATCCGATCTCCCCGTCGATTACGGATAGTTAAGGTTGGAAACTTGGTCACCATGTATGCCTGCCAAGATGGCGTTCACGAGGAATTTGCTGGCACCTCCACACGCATTAACTTGGAAGGCGAGTTTTATGTCGGATTGGGAGTCTGTTCTCACGACCCAAGTGATAAAGAGACGGCAATCTTTTCGAACGTAGTCATTGAAAAGCCCGAGGCAAATGAAGGCATGCCCGTGCTCTATAGCACGTTAGAAAAAATTTCTTATACTCCCAACGGTCGCATCGTTGTCGCCTGCATTCAGGGCCACATCGAAGCACCCAATTGGACACCAGATGGCCACAATCTTGTTTACAACAGCGGTGGAAAACTGTATCGAGTTTCAGTTAGTGGGGGGGAATCGGAGCTAATCGACACAGGTTTTGCCAATCGGTGTAATAACGATCATGGAATTTCACCAGATGGCGAATGGATCGCGATAAGTGATCAATCGCAGCCGCCTCACGAATCGGTGATCTATACCGTTCCAGCGACTGGCGGTGAGCCCAAGCGGATAACAGAGAATGCCCCTTCTTATTGGCATGGTTGGTCGCCAGATGGCAAGACGCTTGCTTTCTGCGGAAGGCGTGACGGTAAGTTCGGTATTTTCACGATCCCGGCGGATGGCGGGGACGAAACTCGCTTGACCATAACAGATGGCTTGGATGATGGTCCTGACTATTCCATCGATGGCCGCTATATCTATTTCAATTCTGATCGGACTGGACTGATGCAGATTTGGCGAATGAAAACCGATGGCTCAGAGCTAACCCAAATTACCAAAGATGGAATGAATGACTGGTTTCCTCATCCATCGCCAGATGGAAAGTGGATTTCATTTGTGAGCTACCGGGCTGAAGTACAGGGGCACCCCCCAGATCAAGAGGTCAAGCTTAGGGTTTTGTCATTAGAAACTGGAAGTATCACGGTTCTGGCCGACTTGTTTGGTGGACAGGGAACGATAAATGTGCCTTCATGGTCACCTTGCAGTAACCGACTGGCATTTGTGAGCTACCACTACATCAAGGGATAAGTTAGAAATCCATCCCTAATTACACTGAGTACTACTCATGGCATGCTCCCATCCGGTTATTACGGCGACCTTGGTCAACCTTGTCATCTCCACAGAGAACAAGGAACCCCTCGTGAATTTCTATCAAACGATATTCGGGTTTTCGGAGACGTATTCTGATGCGACATCTTCGTTCTTGCGGATGGGGAGTTTGAATCTTGTCTTTGTGGTCGTGAAGGATAGGAACCTTGTGACGCGTAATGCCTGTATTGATTTTGCCGTACCTAATCTTGAAGTGGCAAAAGCTGCCTTGATTGATTTTGGACTTGTCGTTGCCGAAGATCAGCCAGGAATTCTCACATTCAACGACCCTGATGGCAACTTAATCGAGATCGTTAACGGCTAGGAAACATGCAGAAAACTCACTCTTTTCGGGGGACCGTGATCCTCGTCGCTCTCGCTATAACGGCATCAGCTTTGGCCCAAAACGATGGACCAAGTCATTTGCCGATTGATCTACCCAAAGGCGCAAACATTTCATTTGAAGCGGAAGGAGAGGGTAAAGAATTCGTTCCGATGATCAAGCGTTACTTGGTCGCCCAGTCGGACGACCCTACAGACAAATCTGGCCCCAAAGTAAAGTTTAAGACTCCACTTGGGGATATGAATCTGACTCTGGATGACCTTAAGCCAATCATCAGTCAAGTTCGATATCT
>Ga0164297_10002061_pt1 | contig 20289 bp, 18 predicted proteins | sample GEODES058metaG_FD_113539 | JGI IMG/M metagenome (GOLD analysis project Ga0164297, IMG submission 113539) | Dystrophic lake water microbial communities from Trout Bog Lake, Wisconsin, USA - GEODES058 metaG | ecosystem: Environmental > Aquatic > Freshwater > Lake | place: USA: Trout Bog Lake... | reverse complement strand
GCCGCTTCAAAACGGGGCATTGCTCTACGGATATCCTTGGCATCAAAGGCGTTGATGTCCAATTGATTTGAACATAAAAAGCCGCGTGCGACAGGACTAAAGGCGACAAAAGTAGCACCAATATCACGACAGGTTTTGAGAACTGCGATCTCAGGATTGCGAGTCCACAAGGAGTACTCGGTTTGAACAGCCGCAATGGGATGGACGGCATGTGCTCGCAAAATGGTGGCGGCAGATACCTCACTCAAACCTATCGATCTCACCTTGCCCGCTTTGACCAAATCACTCAAAGCGCCCACACTCTCCTCAATGGGCACCTTCTTATCCCAGCGGTGGAGGTAGTACAAATCGATGACATCGGTTTGAAGCCTTGAGAGTGAATCCTCACAGTTGCGACGAATGGCTTGGGGACTGCCATCGATCACACGCTTTAGGCCATCAGGAAAACTAACCCCAGCCATCCCGCCTTTTGAGCACAACGTGATCTCTGAGCGATGCGACTTCAGTAAGGGACCCAGCAGTGTTTCGTTGGCACCAAAACCATAAAGCGCTGCCGTGTCAAACAGATCCACCCCCAAATCCAAAGCACGGTAAACCACCTTCGCAGCTTGCTCACTTGAAGGAGGGGTGCCATAGGCATGGCTTAAATTCATGCATCCCATGCCAATGGGATTGACTTGGAATGGGCCGATGGATCTTTTACTCATAGGAAACGCCTTTAAGAAATCACTTCAAAAGTCCAAGGGTTCAATGACCCATTTGAACTTCACAGTCATGCAAGACTTGGTAGCAAGCCAAGACATTGGAGACACTCGAGATGGGCTCACGACCTTCACGAATGGCACCAAAAAACTCCCGGTCTTGTAACTCGATGCCGTTCAAACTCACGGCCACTTTGGAGACATCAATTTGCTCCTCTTTGCCGTTGTACAAGTCATCGTACTTGGCCAAGTAAGTGCCCGTGTCCCCGATGTAGCGAAACCATGTTCCCAAGGGACCATCATTATTGAACGACAAAGACAGAGTACAGATTGCGCCGTTAGCAGCTTTGAGCTGAATACTCATGTCCATGGAAATACCCAGCGTGGGGTGGATAGGACCTTGCAGAGCATTGGCTTTAACAACGGGGCTGCCACATTGGTAAGCGAACAAATCAACTGTGTGCGCAGCATGATGCCACAACAAATGATCCGTCCAGCTTCTGGGTTGACCCAATGCGTTCATATTGGTGCGACGGAAAAAGTAAGTTTGCACATCCATTTGTTGAATATTGAACTCGCCGGCTTTGATCTTTTGGTGAACCCATTGGTGGGACGGGTTAAAACGCCGCGTGTGCCCAGCCATGGCAACCAAGCCAGTGGATTTTTGCAAAGCCACAATGGCTTTCGCATCATCGAGTTTATCGGCCATGGGGATTTCAACTTGCACGTGCTTACCGGCTCTCAAACAAGCCATGGTTTGTGCTGCATGCATTTGAGTGGGTGTACACAAAATCACTGCATCGACCTCTTTGATGGCCAAACTATCGGCCAACTCGGTACTCACGTGATCGATACCATACTTGGCGGCGATTTCCTTGGTTTTTCCCAACTCTCGTCCGACCAAGGAGATCACTTCTACGCCATCGATATTTTTAATGCCATCCAAATGCTTGGAGCCAAACGCACCAGCACCAGCGAGAGCAACTTTAATTGTTTTCATAAAAGCTCCTGTAAAAATTATAAAAAGAAAAAACTCAACGATTCTTCAATATCGCGTGACCCACAGCCGTATTGGACGCTGGCACATGATAAAAACGATGCATTAATTCAACGGGAGGCCCGCCGTTGACATCGGACATGGCGCCTCGGGCTATCAACCACATCACCAACTCAATGCCCTCAGAGCCAGCCTCACGAACATAGTCGATATGAGGGATCGCTGCTGCCGCTTCGGGCTGTTCGATCAACAAATCCATGAACCGGGTATCAAACTCTTTGTTGATCAGTCCAGCGCGGGGGCCTTGCAACTGATGGCTCATGCCCCCAGTGCCCCAGATCTGCACATTCAATGGCTCGTCAAAGCTCTTGATAGCACGCTGAATGGCTTGTCCCAATTGAAAGCACCGTTTGCCACTGGGCACAGGGTATTGAACCACGTTGACAGCGAAGGGAATGACGGGACATGGCCAGGACGAGGGCTGACCACACATCAATGACAAGGGAACCGTCAAGCCATGATCCACATCCATTTTGTTCACAATGGTCAAGTCAAAGTCTTGCTGGATCACCGATTGCGCAATGTGACTGGCCAACTCCGGGTGGCCCTTCACCATGGGCACAGGTCTTGGCCCCCAACCTTCATCGGCAGGCTGAAATTCAGCCGCGCAACCAATGGCGAAGGTAGGGATGAAGTCCAAGCTGAACGCTGTCGCATGATCGTTGTAGACCAAAAAGATCACATCGGGCGTGTTGTCCTTGAGCCATTGCTTGGAATACTCATACCCTTTGAAGAGAGGTTGCCAATAGGGCTCTTCGGATTTGCCCAGATCGAGAGCCGCACCAATGGCGGGGACGTGGGAGGTGTAAACACTGGCTGAGAGGTGTGCCATTTAATGGGCTCCTTTGGGTGAATGTTGTCCCTGGGGTTGACGGTGAGCTTGAGCGTCTCCATCCTCACCAACGACGCGGTTGCCTTGGACGCTGCGACCACCTTTGATCATCATGTCGCGGTACTCCTCTTCGGTCATGCCAGTCATGCTGCCCGCCATTTGCTGAAAGCTTTTGCCGTCAGTGGCACCGATTTTGGCCAGAAAGTAAATATTCCCGCCCAAAGAGATACACCGATTCAAATCGCGATCGATCACAGCTTGTTTTTGCGCTTCACTCATGGGCCACTGATCAAGATAAGCACGTTCATTGGATTTGAATGCTTCTCGATTTTCTGACTTCATAAGCGTCATGCAAAACTGGTTCAACCAGTAGCCCTTGCGGGACTGTTCTGCATCGAAAATAGTTGTGCCCGGCACATCCAAATAGGGTTTATCCAGCGCCATCTTATTTCTCCTCTGGCCAATAGAGTCGTTTGGGATTGGTGACCAACAACTGTTGCTGCAAAGCTGCGCTCGTGGCAATGTGCGGGATGAAGTCCACCAAAAGTCCATCATCGGGCATGTGGTCTTTCAAATTGGGATGAGGCCAATCGGTTCCCCAAATGACACGGTCACTGAATGTATCGACCAAGCGTTTGGCAAATGGAATCACATCATGATAGGCATGCCTCTCACCATTCAAAGCAGCAGGTCCAGTCACCGTCAGCCTCTCGGGACAAGTCACCTTGCTCCAAACGTTGGGGTGCTCGCGCATGAATTTGATGAACAACTCAAACTCAGGACCATCAATGGGTTTACTCACATCAGGGCGCCCCATATGGTCCACAACCACAGTCGTGGGCAACTTGGTAAAAAAGTCCCACAACTCGGGCAAATCCACGGCTTCAAAATAAATCACCACATGCCATCCCCAGTGGGCAATTCTTGCGGCGATTTCCATCAACTCGTCTTTTGGGGTGAAGTCCACCAAACGCTTGACAAAGTTAAAGCGAACTCCTCGCACACCCGCATCGTGAAGGCTTTGTATCTCTTGGTCAGTGACGCTTCTCTTGACGGTGGCAACCCCTCTGGCCTTGCCGCCCGAGTAGTTGAGTGCATCAACCAAAGCTCGGTTATCAGCACCGTGACAGGTGGCTTGAACGATGATGTTGCGCTCAAAGCCCAGGTGATCTCTGAGAGCAAAGAGTTGCTCCTTGCTTGCATCACACGGGGTGTACTTGCGCTCGGGTGAGTAGGGAAAAATATTGCTGGGGCCAAAGACATGGCAGTGCGCATCCACGGCCCCTTTGGGCAATTGAAATTGGGGCTTGCTGGGACCCGTGTACCAATCTAGCCAACCTGGGGTTTTGATAAATTCAGTCATTTTCTTCTCTTCTCGTTTGGGGGTTAAACACAGAAATCTTTGAGGCATCAATCGGGTTTGATCTGCGCTTGCTTGATGAGCCTGTCGTAACGCACTCTCTCTTTGTGCAACAAATCAGCAAATTGCTCTTGGCTGGCCAAAGTGACCTCTCCGCCCACAGAGCTCATCTTCTCTTTGACCTCGGCACTTTGAAGTGCCTTTTGTACTTCATCATGCAAATAGGCCAATACCGCTTTGGGGGTGGCTTGTGGAGCCACAAGTCCGTACCATACTGAGGCCTCAAAACCCGGAAAGCCCTGCTCGGACAAGGTCATGGCATCGGGAAAGATGCTCGAGCGCTTGGCTGATAAAACCGCCAAGATGCGCAACTTTCCACTCTTAACATGGGGCAAGACCTCCAAAGCATTCATGGCCAAGAGTTGGACTTGACCACCCAACACATCCGTGATGGCTTGTGCTCCGCCCTTGTAAGGAACGTGGACCAACTCTACGCCAGCTGCTTTGGCAAAAATCTCCATCGCTAGATGGGGCGTGGAGCCGTTGCCTGGGCTTGCGTAGTTCAGCGTCTTGGGGGCACGTTTGGCACGCTCGAGTAGCTGGGACATAGACGCCGGGGCCGACTGGCCCGCAGAATCTTGTAGCGTTGAGGCGGCGATCACGACTGGGATTTGCCCCACCAATGCCACCACACTCAAGTCCCGCTCTGCATCAAAGGGACTGGGTTGATAAAGGGCCATGTTGGCGGCCAATGCGTTGGCTGCCAACATCAACGTGTAGCCATCGGGTTCAGCTGCAATTGCCGCCTTGACCGCTATGTTGGTCCCCGCCCCTGGTTTATTCTCCACCACAATGGGCACCCCCATGGAGGAGGACATGCTTTGCGACAAGGCTCGGGCAACGATGTCCACGGCCCCTCCTGGAGAATATCCCACCAACACCTTGATGGCACGGCTTGGATAGTTGCCCAGCTGTTGAGAGTTGCCCTTGCTGGTTTGAGCAAAGACCCAAGGGCTCGACAACAAGCCCAGACAAAACGTTGCCAAAACGGCGGTGCGACTAAAACTGCGCTGCAAGCTGTTCATCTCATCCCTTTAGGTCAACGGGTTAAAAAAGGTCTTGGCTAAAAGCACTGAAGATCAATCAACGTATTTAAGACCGGCTTTTTCCAAAGGCTCACGCATTTTGTACATATCAAGGCCCAAAACACCGGAGGCCAATTTTGCGCGTTTCTCGCCCTCATTGTCCTCGCGTGCTTGTGCCGCTTGGGCGGCTTGCTCAGCATGTTCAAGGGGTACCACCACGACACCATCGTCGTCAGCCAAGATCACGTCACCTGGGTTGACATTGACGCCAGCACAGACAACAGGGAAATTCACATTTCCAAGCGTTGCTTTAATAGTTCCCTTGGCGCTGATGCCTCGACTCCAAACAGGGAAACCCATGGCGGTGAGCTCATTGACGTCTCTCACGCCCGAATCAATGATCAGACCCTTGGCACCTCTGGCCTTGAAGGAGGTTGCCAACAAATCACCAAAAAAACCATCGCAATTGACTGCGGACAACGCGACGACAACGATGTCGCCTGGGTGAATTTGTTCAGCCACCACGTGCATCATCCAGTTGTCTCCCGGATGCGCCAAAACAGTCACCGCACTGCCCGCAATGCGGGCACCTGAATAAATGGGACGCATGTAGTTTTGCATCAACCCCACCCGACCCATGGCTTCATGAACTGTGGCGACACCAAATTTCTCTAAATGCGCGATGGTGGAAGCTTGGGCGCGGGGAATATTTCGCTTGACCATTCCCATGTTATTCATGCTCATTGTGTTGTCCTTTAATATTAGTCAATAGATCTTGAAATCAAATAGTCCCAATCAAACCTTATCTCTCAAAGGCCACGCGCTTTTAGCGCTGCATCCAATCTTGGGAAAACTCGGCGCGCATTGCCTTCGAAGATTTGGTGACGTTGTTCATCATTCAAATTCGGAGTGGACAAAATGTAGCGCTTGGTATCATCGTAGTAGTGGCCCGTTTGGGGATCAATCCCACGCACAGCACCAATCATCTCACTGGCGAACAAAATGTTTTTGACATCGATCACTTCTGTCAATAAATTAATTCCAGGCTGGTGATATACACAAGTATCAAAAAAGATATTGTTCATCAAGTGCTCGCTCAAGAGTGGCTTTTTAAGCTCTTGTGCCAATCCACGGAAACGCCCCCAGTGATATGGCACTGCACCACCGCCATGGGGAATCAAAAAGCGCAACGTGGGAAAATCTTTGAACAAGTCCGATGTCAAGCACTGCATGAAAGCTGTGGTGTCAGCATTCAAATAATGTGATCCTGTGGTGTGAAAGCAAGCATTGCAACTGGTCGAGACATGGATCATCGCAGGGATATCAAGCTCAACCATTTTTTCATAAATGGGGTACCAATGGCGGTCACTCAAGGGGGGAGAATTCCAATGGCCTCCAGAGGGATCTGGATTCAAATTGATGGCCACAAAACCATACTCCTTCACGCATTTATCGATCTCTGCCAAACTGGTCTTGGGATCAACTCCAGGGGATTGGGGCAGCATGGCAGCACCCATGAAGTTATCGGGGAAAAGTTTAGAGACACGGTAGCAAAGTTCGTTGCAAATGGCCGCCCAAGTTGAACTCACTTGCAAGTCCCCAATGTGATGGGCCATGAAGCTTGCTCGTGGACTAAAAATGGTCAAGTCACTTCCACGCTCACGCATGAGTTTTAATTGGTTGTTCTCAATACTCTCACGCAACTCATCATCGCTAATCTTAAGCTCCGACACTTTGGGCATGAGTTGGGGGTCTTTGATCCCTGCAATTTGACGGTTTCTCCACTCCTCCAAAGCCTTGGGCGCGGTGGTGTAGTGACCATGCACATCGATGATCAGTGGTTTTTGTTGACTCATGGCGAATATCCTTTGGCGTAAAGAAAGTAACTAAAAAAAGGGACAAGACGCACCCCCTTTCAAGCATTGGCACGTCAGCAAGCCTGCTTACATGGAAGACTGCTTCAAACCGATGCGAAGGGACCTCGGGGAGCACAGCGCCCAAGGCTAAAGTGAAAAAATATCGACTGAATGGATTTTAGGGTTAAACCAGTACTTTTAAACCAAAAAGGACACTAGCTGTTATAACAAATTTGCATATCTTGAGATAAACTATGCAATAAAAGGTAGATCACCAAGATTGGATCAAAGTATCAGGAGAAGGTAGCCTTGGAGTTAAAGCAACTGGAATCTTTTGTCCGAGTGGCTGAGTTGGGCAGTTTCACCAAAGCCTCCATTGCAATGGGGTTGGCTCAACCGTTATTGAGCCGACACGTGAGGCAACTTGAGGTCGAGTTGCACCAAAACTTATTGATCAGAAACGGGCGAGGCGTCTCCCCCACTGCATCGGGACTCAAGATGTTAGAGCATGCGCGGGGCATTTTGCACCAAGTGGCTCTTGCCAAGGAGGAACTCAGTGGAACCGTAGGCACGCTCTCTGGCCCTATCTCAATTGGGCTCCCACCCAGTTTATCCAAGCTCATCACCGTCCCACTCACCAAAGCATTTCAAAAAGCCCTTCCACAAGCCAAGCTGACCTTGACGGAGGGCTTTTCAGCACCCATGTACGAGAGCTTGCGATCGGGACGCATTGACATTGCACTTCTCTACAATCCCGCCCCGACCCCTGAGCTAGAGCAAACCTTGCTGCACGAAGATGACTTGATCCTCATTGCGAGTAAACAACCGATCCAACACGTCCAAGCGTTAAAACCCTTCAAAGGCTCTTTAACTTTGAGAGAGTTGTGTGAACTTCCACTGATCGTGCCCAGTCGACCCAATGCATTTCGGCTCCTCATTGAAACCGAGATGCAAAGAATTAGTAAAAAACCCAATATTGTTTTAGAGATCGATGGCATCAACGCCATTTTGGAGTTGGTGAAGGAGGGGCTGGGGTTCGCTGTATTGCCCACTTACACCTTGAACCAATTTCATGACATTGGCGCCTTCACGACCCATGCGATCAAGTCACCTCAACTGCGCTCGCAACTGATGCTGGTCTGGTCGGCCAAGAGGCCGAGCACGGGGACACAAAAAATATCACTCGAGCTGACTCAGAAAATTATCTTAAAAGCGCTCGAGTAGACCAATCACTGCTTGGCGATCCCCGCTTTTTCGATAACACGAGCCCAGACTTTAATTTCATTCAAATACCACTCCTGTGCCTGGGCTGGTGTGGAGACCTTGGGGTTGATGTTGAGCTCTAGGAGCTTTTTCTCAGTCACTGGATTTTGAAGCGCCAAGTTGATCTCTTTATTGAGTCGATCGACCACGGCCTTGGGTGTTTTGGCAGGGGCAGCCAGTCCGTTCCAAGAAGCGGCGATCAGCCCCTTCACGCCAAGCTCTTTGGCTGTGGGAGTATCGGGCAAAGCCGCAGAACGTTGCTCACTGGTGAGGGCCAAGACTTTAAAATTTTTGGATTTAATTTGGGGCAAGACGGGACCCAGAATTTCTGTGGCCACATCAATTTGACCGCCCTTTAAAGCCGTCATGACTGCGGGGGTGCCGTTAAAAGGGATGACTTGAACGTCAAGTGCTGTCGTTGACTTGAACAACTCGGCGGTCAAATTTTGAGTGCTACCGATATTGATACTCCCCACATTGAGAGCACCTGGATGACTCTTGGCATGTTGAATCAACTCGGTAAGCGAATTGAACTTGGAGTCTGAGTTGACCAAAATAGCAATATCAAAGGTTGCCAAGAGTCCCAGGTTGACAAAGTCATTAACAGGATCAAACGGCAAAGAGTGCATCAAGGATGCGCTCACAGCGGTACCGTTGGAGATTAAAAATAAGGTGTAACCATCGGGCTCTGATTTGGCCACGAGGTCTGCAGCCACGACCCCACCCGCACCTGGACGGTTATCGATGACCACCGATTGACCCAAGCCCTCGGACATCTTTTGAGCCACAATTCGAGCGGTGAGATCAGCCACACCACCAGCGCCAAATGGCACCACGATTCGAATTGGTTTGACAGGATAGGACTGCGCATGCAAGGCACTGGAGGCCAAGGCAAATACGCTCAAAACGGACAAAGCACCCACTACCAACTTCGTGAACTGTCGAGCCCATGAGTTCAACATGCATGAGTTCAACATGAGTTGATTCAAACTTGGTAATGCGTATTGATTGATCTTCATATTTAAACCCTTGGTTAAGAAACACTGTACAGTGATAGACAACTCTCTCAGCGTTTGACACCCAACAAATCGTCAAGCAAATCCGGTCTTCTTAAAAGATTGGGGGCAGTCTCCTGCAGCACCACCTGCCCGCGATCAAGCACCAAAGCTTGATCTGAAATGGCCAAGATCATTTGAGGGTGCTGCTCCACAATGATGGCTGTCATCCCTTCTTCTCGAGTGATTCGCCGTATCGCAGCCAAAATTTCTTGCACAATGATCGGAGCCAAGCCCTCCAAGGGTTCATCGAGCAACAGCAGTCTTGGGTTGACCATCAACGCACGAGCAAGCGCCAACATTTGCTGCTCACCCCCGGAGAGTTGATTACCTAGATTGCCTTGTCGCTCGAGAAGTCTTGGAAAAAACTCATATGCTCTCTCTGGGCTCCAGGCATGTGGAGATTGCACTTGGCGGTAAACCGCAGTCAAATTTTCATGCACCGTGAGCGACTTAAAAATATCTCTCTCCTGGGGCACCCACCCTATCCCGCCGCGACTCAATGAGTTGACCCTCTTATAAGATGGCCAGTGCTCAATGTGTTGCCCATCCAAAGTAATCTCTCCCGAGTGCAAGCGAGTCACCCCCATCAAGGTATTGATGAGAGTGGTTTTACCCACCCCATTTCTACCCAGTAAGGCCAGAGTCTGTCCTTCTGAGAGCGAGAAGGAGACGTCGCTCAAAATGACCGATTCCGCATAACCTGCGACCAATCCATTGACCTTTAAGATTTCGCTCACGTCAGACCCCCTGGATGGCATCGGCGCCCAAATAGACTTCTTTGACTCTGGGGTCATTGGCTATTTCTTCATTACTGCCCTCACACAACAAGGTGCCGTTGACCAACACCGTCATGCGATTGGCGAAACTAAAAACCAAGTCCATGTCATGCTCAATGAGCAAGATGCAAACATCTCCAGGCAATTGACCCAAGGTGCTCAAAATCTCGTCTCTCTCGCCTGCAGGCACCCCAGCCACTGGCTCATCGAGCAGCAGTACCTTGGGCTCACAAGCCAAGGCAATGGCAATTTCAAGTAAACGCTGCTTGCCGTAACTCATGGTGCTCACCCGCTCATGACCAACATCACCCAAATGGAACTGCTCAATCAGTTGATCCACTCTAGATAAAACCAACGGGTCCTGCCCCAAGGGAGACCACCATTGGGAGCCCAAGCCCATGTGCTGAGAGACCACCCAGGCCAAAGTCTTGGCGGGGGTCATCGAGCCAAACAGTTGATTGATTTGAAAGGTACGAACCATGCCGCGTTTGACACGTTGATTCGAGCTCAGACGAGTAATGTCTTGACCCAAGAGCTCAATCGAGCCCGAGCTCAAGGGCAACACTCCCGTGAGCAAATTGATGAGCGTGGTTTTCCCAGCGCCGTTGGGGCCAATCAATGCATGTCGGGCACCACGAGGTAGCGCCAAACTCACGTTTTGAGTCGCTTTGATGCCCCCAAAATTTTTACACAAATTATTGGCTCTAAGCACCACTTCGGACGTTTGCACAGAGGGGTTGATGGATGTGTTCATGGCCGAATACGCCTTAAAGGACTGAATAACTTTTCACGCCCCACCAATACCAAGATGATCAGCAAGAGTCCAATCCAAAACATCCAATACTGAGGGGTGATGGAGGAGAGCTCTTGTTGTATCAATTTGAATACCACAGCGCCCACCACGCCCCCATAAAGCCAACCAGCGCCCCCAATGACCAACATCAACATCACATCTGCCGATCGCTCAAAGGAGAACACATCCAAGGAGGCAAAACCCGTGGTTTGCGCAAGCAACGCGCCCGCCAAAGAAGCAACGCAAGCGGACAAACAGTAGACCGCCATTAAGCGTTTCGCAACCGACAGCCCCACCGACTCAGCCCTTAACCGGTTATCGCGAATAGCGGTGAGCCCCACGCCAAAGGGCGAATTCACCACGCGACGCAGGACCAACAACACCACCACCAAGGTTAACACTGAGTATGTTGCAGCGACTTGACCGATCAAATCGAACTCAAATTTGCCCAACACCGGGCCCATCAACACTCCTTGGAGGCCATCAGCGCCCCCAGTCAAACCACTCAAACGGTTCGCTAACTCATACCCAATCAACGACACGCCCAGGGTCACCATGATGCGTGTCAAATCAGTTCCTCGCAAAATAGTCAAGCTAAAGACCAAACCAAGAATCCCGCCCGTCAAGACAGAAAACAATAAGCCCATGAGCGGGTCGGGTATCCATAACTTTGCGAACAAGCCAGCACTATAACTACCCCATCCAAAAAAAGCTGCGTGCCCCAAGGAGACTATGCCGCTGTAGCCCAAAATCAAATCCAAAGATACGGCAAAAAGTGCGGTGATGGCTATTTCATTGACCAGCATGGCGTGGGAGACAAAAAGCCACGGGCATGACAATAAGGCGACCAAGCCCAGCCACTCCCATGGCTTGACATTGGCTTGGCTCTTCAAGCCCAACACACTCTTTGAGCCAGGTGTTCCAGATGTCATCATTTGGAGCCTCGAACAAAAAGGCCTTGAGGGCGCCAAAGCAAGATCAAGATCATCAGTACATAGACCACAAAGCCCCCCAATTGGGGAATGTAGTATTTACCAAATACATCGGCCACCCCCAAAAAAACAGCTGCGCAAAGCGGACCCGTGATAGAGGATGTTCCCCCAACGGCCACCACAATCAAAAAGTAAATCATGTATTTCAAAGGGAAAAGCGGTTCTATGGACAAAATTTCAGCCCCGAGCGCGCCTCCCAACCCAGCCAAGCCAGACCCCACTGCAAAAGTGATCAAGAAAACACGGTTGACCCGAATTCCCAAACCTGAAGCCACGACAGGATTGTCAACCGATGCGCGAAGTTGAGAGCCAAATCGAGTTTTTGACAAAATGAGCTGAAGCACCACGGTGAGCACCGCACACACCGCCACAATGAAGAGTCGGTAGTGACCGACTCCAAGCACCCAAGGGGCCTGCCCCCACTCCTCTCGACCCTGAAGCCAGGGTGGCAAATCCATATTTTGTTGAGACGAGCCCATTAAAAAATCCATTGCGGCCACCGACATGAAGGCCAGCCCAATGGAGAAAAGCACCTGATCCAAATGGGTTTTACGGTACATATGCCGGTAAAGTGTTGACTCCAACAAGGCGCCCAAAAGAGCAACTGTGATGAACACCAACGGCAAACAAATTAAAAATGGTATCTCCAACTGCTTGGACAATAAGACCATGGCGTAACCGCCCACCATGGCAAATGAGCCGTGGGCAAGGTTGATGAAGTTCATGAGACCCAGCGTAATCGACAGTCCCACGGCCAAGACAAACAGCAGCATGCCATAAGCCACGCCATCAAATAAGAGCGTTAGCATGACGGGGTACCTGAGAAAATAAAAAGTATTGAGGAATTTTTCATGAAGCCTTTATTTTAGTCGCGGGAGCACTCCAATCAATTACAAAAATCAAAAGAGTCTAAAAAACCAATGAAATCAAACCTTTTGAACTATAAAGACAAGTCTTTGAGCAACTCGCTTAGACACAATCAAATGCCGATCGCTCAATTGAGCACTCTCTATTAAACACAAACAATTGAGCACTTTTAAGTTACCTTCAATCAACAATATTTTCAATCGACTGCCTCTCTTGGGGCAATCGAGAAGAAAGTTGGTTTAACATTCCCGAACTTTAAATTGTGGAGTCACCATGTCAATGCCTTTAGACAAAATCTTGCCCGCCCGTTTTGACCATGTGGGAAGTTTTTTACGACCCGAGTACTTGCTCACCGCCCGAGCACAGAAAGCCAAAGGCGAGATCAACGCCCAACAGTTGCGCGAAGTCGAAGACCGAGCCATCAAAGAAATCATCCAGTTCCAAGAGGATGTTGGACTCAAGAGTATTACCGATGGAGAGTTCAGAAGGACCTATTTCCATATCGACTTTTTAGAGCAACTGGGCGGTGTGAAAACTGACATCCCCGTCACCATCAAAAAACCCGACGGTAGCGAAGAGTTGGCGCCGCCCGTGATCAAAGTGGTGGACAAAGTCGTTCATGCAAAAGATATTCAGCGCGCAGATTTTGAGTTCTTAAAGGCCAATGTCAGTGCTGGCAGCACACCCAAGGTCACCATCCCCTCCCCCACCATGCTTCACTTCAGAGGCGGACGTGCAGGCATCAGCAAGGTGGCATACCCCGAGCTTGATCCACAGTTTTATGACGATGTCGCCAAGGCATACGGGGACGAATTGAGGTCACTGGCAGCGGCGGGTTGCACCTATGTGCAAATGGATGACACCAATTTGGCGTATTTGTGCGATGACAAAATGCGCCAAGCTGCGTTGCAACGCGGAGATGACCCTGATGAGCTCCCCCACCGCTACGCCGCCTTTGTCAACAAAGTGGTCGCGCAAAAGCCTGAGGGCATGACCTTGGCCATGCACTTGTGCCGTGGTAACTTTAAAAGCACCCATGCAGCATCGGGCAACTACGAGCCCGTGGCCCAAGCCCTCTTGTCTGAGATGAACTTGGACGCTTACTTTTTAGAGTATGACGACGACCGCAGTGGAGACTTTAAGCCCCTGAGGTATCTCCCTAAAGGAAAAATTGTGGTTCTTGGATTGGTAACCACCAAATTTGACACCATGGAGACCAAAGACGACATCAAACGAAGAATTGACCAAGCTGCTCAATACGCCCCCATTGAGCAATTGGCACTCTCGCCACAATGCGGCTTCTCCAGTACCGTTCACGGCAACAACATCGCCGTTCAAGCTCAGCGCAACAAACTGAGACTAGTCATCGAGACCGCTCAGGAAATTTGGGGCCATTAAGCCCCCCCTTGAAGGACACTCCACCCAGTGGGGAAACCCAAACTGGGTGGAATGCTCCCCCCATAGTTCCGCGATCTTGGCAAAGCGTTTATTTCTAACTTGGAGATGGCTTAGCTGAGTGAACCATTTTGGTGCCTCCCACAGTCATCCAAAATCAAAATAGCAAAAGCCAAATTTCAGTTAATTGGGCAAATTAGGCCCAAAAAGCCCACACAAATACCTAAATTGTGGGGTAAATCGAATAATTTCCTCTTGAAATACCCCAAACTGCCCTCAATTGATGGTTGAGTTCAGTTTTTATATCCGCATCCTTATCTTCACCATGTCTGATCAGTCACAACCCCTTGACCCTGCCGCACCCGCGCCCGAATCTTCACCCGCCTCCCATGAGCAGCAAGCTCATGCGTCGGATTCCTCCCAAGCCCCCCACTCGGTCGATGCCTCACTTGAGGACCCATTGAGCAAGGCTTTGGCCGATGTCGCGGTTCTCACGGCCAAAGTGAGTGAACTCCAGGACCAGTATTTAAGAGGACAGGCCGAGGTGTTGAATGCTCGGCGCCGGGCAGACGAAGAAGTCAGCAAGGCAAGAAAATTCGCCTTAGAGTCCTTCTCTGAGAGCTTGTTGCCGGTGATTGATAGTTTGGAGGCCGGGTTGGCCATCAAAGAGGCCACCCCAGAACAAATTAAAGAAGGTGCAGAGGCCACGCTTCGTCAACTCAAGAGCGCCTTGGAGCGCAACAAAGTGATTGCCATTGACCCTGCACCGGGCACGAAGTTTGACCCCCATCAACACCAAGCCATCAGTGTTGTGAGCGCAGACCAAGCGCCCAACACGGTGGTGAGCGTCTTGCAAAAGGGCTACTCCATTGCTGACAGAATCCTCCGTCCAGCCCTGGTCACTGTCACCGCAGCAGCTTGATGTGAACCGAGCTCAGCATTTTCAATTTTTCGGGTCAGGCTTGTTTTAATTCAACTGATCCCCATATCAAAATCAACAGTTTTTTTATATTAAGCGTGGGAACTCAAATCTCACGATCAACGGAGTATCAAAATGGGCAAAATCATCGGTATTGACTTGGGAACCACCAACTCATGTGTTGCAATCATGGAGGGCAACACCACCCGCGTTATTGAGAATTCTGAGGGTGCAAGAACCACCCCATCCATCATCGCTTACCAAGAGGATGGTGAGGTTTTGGTCGGCGCATCTGCAAAGCGCCAAGCGGTGACCAACCCCAGAAACACCTTGTACGCCGTCAAGCGTCTAATTGGTCGCAAGTTCGAAGAAAAAGAAGTCCAAAAAGACATCGATTTGATGCCCTACACCATTGCCAAAGCTGACAATGGCGATGCATGGGTTGAGGTGCGCGGCAAAAAACTTGCTCCCCCCCAAGTGAGCGCCGAAGTGCTTCGCAAAATGAAAAAGACTGCTGAAGACTACTTGGGCGAGACCGTTTCTGAGGCTGTGATCACCGTCCCAGCCTACTTCAATGACGCCCAGCGCCAAGCCACCAAGGACGCGGGACGCATTGCCGGTCTAGAGGTCAAGCGTATCATCAACGAGCCAACAGCTGCTGCGCTTGCCTTTGGTCTAGACAAGACAGAAAAAGGCGATCGAAAAATTGCAGTTTATGACTTGGGTGGCGGCACATTTGACGTCTCGATCATTGAGATTGCCGACGTGGATGGAGAAAAGCAATTTGAAGTGCTTTCAACCAACGGCGACACATTCTTGGGCGGAGAAGACTTTGACCAACGAATCATTGATTTCATCATCTCTGAATTCAAGCGCGAACAAGGCGTAGATTTAGGCAAAGACGTGTTGGCTTTGCAGCGTTTAAAAGAAGCTGCGGAGAAAGCCAAAATTGAGTTGTCCTCGTCTGCTGGCACTGACATCAATTTGCCCTACATCACGGCCGATGCCTCTGGCCCCAAACACTTGAACATCAAACTCAATCGTGCCAAATTGGAATCCTTGGTCGATGAATTGATTGAACGCACCATCGCTCCTTGCCGCATGGCGATCAAGGATGCGGGCGTGAGTGTGGACCAAATTGATGACGTCATTTTGGTGGGGGGTATGACTCGCATGCCCAAGGTTCAAGACAAGGTGAAAGAGTTCTTTGGCAAAGAGCCCAGAAAAGATGTGAACCCTGATGAAGCCGTTGCTGTGGGCGCTGCCATCCAGGGTCAGGTGCTCTCAGGCGATCGAACCGACGTTCTGCTCTTGGACGTTACACCACTCTCCTTGGGCATTGAAACCTTAGGGGGTGTGATGACCAAGATGATCACCAAAAACACGACCATTCCCACCAAATTTGCTCAAACCTTCTCAACGGCAGAGGACAACCAACCGGCGGTGACGATCAAAGTCTTCCAAGGTGAGCGCGAACTAGCCTCGGGCAACAAAATGTTGGGCGAATTTAACCTTGAAGGTATCCCCCCATCAAGTCGTGGCACACCTCAAATCGAAGTGTCCTTTGACATTGATGCCAACGGTATTTTGCATGTGGGCGCCAAAGACAAAGGTACGGGTAAAGAAAACAAGATCACCATCAAAGCCAATTCTGGTTTGTCTGAGCAAGAGATTCAGAAAATGGTTAAAGATGCTGAGCTCAATGCGGGCGAAGACAAGAAGAAGCTTGAAATCGTTCAGGCCAAAAATCAAGGCGACGCGGCATTGCACTCCGTTCAAAAGAGTTTGACTGAGCATGGTGACAAGCTTGATGCGTCTGAGAAGGAAGCGATTGAAAAAGCTTGTAAAGCATTGGAAGAAGCCCTCAAGACTGAAGACAAAGATGACATCACAGCCAAGACAGAGAGCTTGATGACGGTCAGTCAAAAATTGGGTGAGAAAGCGTACGCTGACATGCAAGCTCAAAACGCGGCAGCCCAAGCGGCTGGTGGCGCACCCCATGACGGCGGGGCACATGGTGCTGCCAATGCGGGAGCGGCTAAGGATGACAACGTCGTTGACGCAGAGGTCAAAGAAGTTAAAAAAGGCTAAGCCCCACTAGCCATATCGGCAAGCACGCCGCGTCCTAGCCTCACTGTGAGGTGGGCGCGGCTTTGTTGTTCAACAAGGACACTCAGACATCATGGCAAAACGCGATTTTTACGAAGTTCTCGGCCTGAGCAAGTCAGCCAGCGAGGAAGAGATTAAAAAAGCTTATCGCAAACTGGCGATGAAGTACCACCCTGACCGCAACCAAGGTGAGGCGGCCAAGGAAGCCGAGGTTAAATTCAAAGAGGTCAAGGAAGCCTATGAAATGCTTTCTGACTCAGAAAAACGCAGTGCTTACGACCAATTCGGTCACGCTGGGGTGGATCCCAACATGCGCGGTGGTGCTGGCGCTGGATTCGGTGGCTTTGGAGACTCCTTTGGAGACATCTTTGGAGACATCTTCGGTCAAGCCCGACGTCAACAAGGGGGCAGACAAGTCTACCGTGGCAATGACTTGAATTACGCCATGGAGATCACGCTGGAGGAAGCGGCCAAGGGTAAAGAAACACAGATCCAAGTGCCAAGTTGGGACTCCTGTGAGGTCTGTCATGGATCGGGCGCCAAGCCAGGCACATCGGCCAAGAATTGCGGCACTTGCGGTGGCTCAGGTGCTGTGCAAATGCGCCAAGGCTTCTTCAGCGTTCAGCAAACTTGCCCCCACTGCCGAGGAGCAGGCAAGGTTATCTCTGATCCTTGCAGTCCCTGCCGTGGTCAAGGAAAGATTCAGTCGCAAAAGACTCTGGAGATCAAGATCCCAGCGGGTATCGACTCTGGCATGCGAATCAGGAGCACTGGGAACGGTGAGCCTGGGGCCAATGGTGGACCAGCGGGCGATTTGTACATTGAAATTCGAATTCACAAACACGATATCTTCGAGCGCGATGGGGATGACCTGCACTGCGCTGTGCCCATTAGTTTTACGACAGCTGCACTGGGGGGTGAAATCCAAGTCCCCACACTTCAAGGGGAAGCGGCAATTGATATTCCTGAAGGCACGCAAACAGGCAAACAATTTCGCTTAAGGGGCAAGGGGATCAAAGGCATACGCTCAAGCTTTAATGGTGACCTCTATTGCCACATCACGGTTGAGACACCCGTCAAGCTCACGGAGCACCAAAGAAAGTTACTCAAAGAGTTGGATGACTCACTTCGAAAAGGCGGGGTCAAGCACTCTCCCAATGAAGGCGGGTGGACTGAAAAATTGAAAGCATTTTTCAATTGATCCTCTAACAAATCTTTTGTCTCGGTAAGCCCCTGGTCCACAAAACCAGGGGTTTTTCTTTTGGACGAAGACTTTTAATGGCTCCCTTTGCAGTGAGCCCCAGTTCCCCTCAATGGGGATAAACGCTATTGAAAAGAAGACTCAGTTGAATTAAAAATTGTCTTTTAACATTTTTAAACCAAAGGCAATCTTATGAGTCAAGTCCATCCGCCAGAGCTCAGCTTGAAAGAACGCGATCGCCGATGGGCTCGTGTGAGGGGCTTGATGCGAGAGCATCATCTAAAGGCACTCTTGGTGGCTGGATTTCGCTCAAGAGAGATGTATGAGAGCTATCTGAGCGATGACTACAACGAGGGCTGCGTTCTATTCCCCTTAGAGGGCGATCCGGTCGTGATCACTTGGGCGCACTTACGTGTGATGCGAGCGAGGTGGTCCCAAGAGCGAGGACATGCACTCTGGATCCCGGACTACAGAGTTGCCACCAACGGACATGCTGTGGCCGAGTGGTTCAAAGACCTTCATTTGGATCAAGAAAACTTGGGCGTTGTGGGGCTCACCTCACAAGCGCCCACAGAGGCTTATGGCGCTATTCCAGCCAACTTTTGGATGCAACTCACGGAGTCTTTGCCCAAAGCGAATTTTAAAGACGTCTCAGAACTCTTTAGTCACCTGATGCTGGTGAAGTCAGCCGAGGAATTGGAACAAATACGATATGCCGCCCATGCGGCGGAGGTTGCTTGCGAGGTGGTGGCCAAGTTGGCCAAACCAGGTGTCGGCGAAGAAAAAATATTCGCACACGCCTGCATGGCCATGCTCGAATTTGGCATTGGCTTGAGGTACCCCGCTTTGGTAATGAACTCAGGACCTGCCACACTCTCATGGGGACCGCCCAGGTGGAGCACACGGGGAGAGCCACCTAGAGTGCTCCAACGCGGTGATTTGCTTCAAACAGAACTCATGCCCATGTGTGGCAATCAAGAGGTCCAAGTTCAGATGACAGTCGCATTGGACCCCATTGACAGCATCAACCAAGGGTGTGAAAAAGTGGCTCGTCAATCCTATGATGCAGGCATCAAAACACTGCGCCCAGGTATTACCTTTCAAGAGTTGGTGCAAGCGATGGAGGAGCCCCTCAAGACCTCAGGTCACTGGGCTTACACACCACTGGTTCACTCCATTTCACCGCATTTTTTGGCAGGTAGGAGTCAAGTGAATACTGAAAAATTGAATTTGGGCGTAACCTTCATGGGCAAACCCTCTGCACCGATTCGCCAAGCGGTGATTGAGCCAGGGATGGTCTTTGCTTTTGAGCCCAATGCATGCTGGGAGAGTCACCGCGTGAACATTGGTGGCACCGTCGTGGTCACTGAGCAGGGCTGCGAGGAGCTCAACACGATTGCCTGCCATGTCACCCATGTGTGAACGCCTCGCAGCAATTCTCACCCCACTGGAGTTACCTCTCAAGGAGTCAGTCATGAAGCGTTTTATCTCCAACCCATTACGCTCAGCCGTCAAGTCGTCAGGGGTTTTATCCTGCCTAGTGATGCTGGCGATGTTCGCCCCGGCCACTCAAGCTCAGAATTACCCCAAAAAACCCATTGTGGTGATCGTGCCGGCCACGGCGGGTTCAGCGCCTGATGTTCGCATGCGTCAAGTCGCCCCCAAGATGGGTGAGTTTTTGGGCCAACCCTTGATCATCGAAAACCGTCCCGGCGCCAACGGTGCCATTGGTGCAAGAGAAGCTGCCAAGGCAGCCCCCGATGGTTATACCCTTTTGCATGCCAACATCAGCAACTTGCTCAATGATGTTTTCACAGCAGAGAAAGGGACCCGTTTGGCAGAGGACTTACCCGCCATTGGTGACATCGAATCTGGCCCTTTGATCTTGGTGGTGAATCCCAATGTTCAGGCTAAAAGTCTGAAAGAATTGATTGATCTCGCCAAATCCAAGCCCAACGCACTGACCTACGGCTCAGGCGGATCAGGCGGACTGATTCAACTGATGGGCGAGCGTGTAAAGCTTGC
>Ga0164297_10002059_pt1 | contig 20297 bp, 20 predicted proteins | sample GEODES058metaG_FD_113539 | JGI IMG/M metagenome (GOLD analysis project Ga0164297, IMG submission 113539) | Dystrophic lake water microbial communities from Trout Bog Lake, Wisconsin, USA - GEODES058 metaG | ecosystem: Environmental > Aquatic > Freshwater > Lake | place: USA: Trout Bog Lake... | reverse complement strand
GGATCGGAAGCCAATTTTGCCGATCTCATGACGAAAAAGGCGCATGCTCTGGGGATGGCTCACACCAATTATGCCAACGCATCGGGATTGCCCAATCCACGGCAGATCACAACCGCGCGCGATCTCGTGACTTTGGGCAAGACGCTTCAACAGCGCTTCCCAAAATATTTTGCCTATTTCTCACTCCGCTCTTTCGATTATGACGGCAGCACGATTGCCAATCACAACAAGCTTCTCGGTCGCGTCGATGGCGTGGACGGCATCAAAACCGGCTACACTCAGACCTCGGGCTTCAACCTGCTGACCTCGGTTCACTCCGACGACAAGGCGCTGCTTGCCGTGATCTTGGGTGGACGTTCTGGACCGTCGCGGGATCGGCGTATGGCTGAGCTGATCGACACTTATATCGACACAGCGTCGCCCGCATCGGGGACTGCGGGTGGCAAGAAGCGTGTCGCGCAAATGGACACTGCGTCCAATGAAATTGCCCAAGGCGATGCGGACAGTGGCACCCAAGTTCTCAAAGCCCCTTCGGCTTCCAAAAGCGCGGTGTCCAGCTCGGTCACGAAGGGTGACACGGTCACTATGGCTGCATCCGCCTCGCGAAACTGGTGGATTCAGGTCGGTGTGACCAAGGATGAAAAATCGGCCAAAGCGCTCCTGGCCGAAATCAGCCAAAAAGAAACGCTTGCGCCCGGCGCTGTCGCCGCAACCGAAAAAGTAAAAGTCGGTGGCCGAGACATGTGGCGCAGTCGCTTTGTGAAAATGACGGAACCGGACGCGGCTGCAGCCTGCGCCCGGATCAAAAAGCGTGGCCAAGCCTGCTTCGCTTCACGGAGTTAATTCAAAGACTTGGCGCAGAAACTGAAACTGAGACGTTAACGATGGCTGTTCAGCAAGACATCCTTGGCCATGTTGACTCGGGTCGCGAGATACGTCGTGCCCCCTTGGTCGGGATGCAGTTTCTTCATGAGCGTCCGATGCGCCTCGCGGATCTCGTTTTCGCTCGCGCCCATCTGAAGCCCCAAGACATCGTAGGCCTCTTGTTCGGTCATCGCGGACGATCCGCGCTGCGCGCCCTGCCCCGTATGCGCGTGACCCTCGACTGCTTCACGCCAACCGGGAAGAACGCGGTCGAGATACGTTTGAAATAATCCGTAACCAGACGGATCGCGCAGCTTCAAATCCCGCGCAATGGCGAGCAAGGCCTCAGGCGCGAGGCTGGAAAATAAGACACCCGCATAAGACCCTTCTTTCAGACGTCCTTCCGGCTTTCCGGAGAGACCCGGAAAGATTTCGACGGTTCCAAGGCTCTCCGTTGGAAAGGGCTGATCCGGCACATACCACGGCCAGATTGGTATCCGGTACCCCATGAGCCACACACCCAAGGCAATAAGCGGAATAGCGATGTCGATCCGTCCCTTGAGGCCCAGCAGGATCGCAACCGCAATCGCCGCCAGTCCACCTGCTTTGCGGCCATAACGGGCCAGAAGCGTGGGATCCGCCTTGATATAAGAGCGGATCAACCAACCGCCGAGAACCAATGCGACAAGTCCGAGGAGCAATGGCAAAGACGCATTCCTTCCAAATCACAGATGTGTGATGGCGAGTGGATCACGGCGCTTACAAAAGGCCAAGCTCCGCTAACTCACGCCGCAATGTCTCGGGCATCGCTGTTGCCCCTTCGCCAATCCCTGACAGATCTCGCCCAACTGCGGAGGGTTCCAAATAGCGCCAGCCTTGAAACGGACGATAGGGCCGGGGCGAGACCGGAATGACGGTTTGGTCAAGCACAATCGCGCAACGGCCAATTCCATCAGCTCCCGTGACCGCACGCAAATCGAGAATGCGCTGACGACAGGCCATTTGCCCACGGATGACCCAGTAAAGCGAGCCGCCGTCCAGAATTTCAGCCACCCGCTTCGGCATCATGCGCGTCACATGGACTTGTTCATCCTTCTGCCCCGCGGCGCGACGGGCAGCTGAGCGCTCGATGATCCACGCCTCCAAATCAGCGATGGAGTCGCAACCGACGCAAAGTTTGACAAGATGAAGGGCCATAGCCGCACCCTAGTCATCGCGCCGTATGGTGCAAGCCACCCGTTTGTCGCGGGGCTGTGAAGCCTGTGGATCGCCCTATTCGACGGGCGCGCCAGCCTTTTTCCAGGCTGTGAAGCCACCTTCGATATGCGCGACGGGCTTTAACCCCATGTCCTGTGCAGCCTTGGCCGCAAGCGCGGACCGCCAGCCTCCCCCGCAGAAAAAGACAAATTGCTTGTCCTCGGCAAAGATCGGCTTGTGATAGGGACTCTCCGGATCAATCCAAAATTCAAGCATGCCGCGCGGGCAGTGGAAGGCGCCCGGCATTTTGCCCTCGCGCTCCAATTCCCGCGGATCGCGGAGATCGACCAACACGGTGTCGTCGCGGCCCAAAAGCGCTTGGGCGTCATCGACCGACAGTGTTGTAACCGCTGCATTGGCCTCGGCGACCAGCGCCTTATATCCCTTTACGATTGTCTGTGGCATTGCCATGATCCTTCAATCTTGTCGTTATCCTATTTGAAATCCATCTTGCGGCTTGCGCGGCGCAAATCAACCGGGTGATAGGAAGCTTATGTCTGATTTTTCGCTTTTCGACGGTTTCGCCTTCACCCTTTTTTGCCTCGCTTGGGTGCTTTATCACAGCCTTGTCGAGCACAAACGCGCGGGCGAAGAAAGTCTGAATGGCTTGATGGACCGCTATCGCGCTCGCTGGATCTGGCAGATGGAGCGGCGACAAGAGCGCATTTTCGACACCCAAGTGCTGTCAGGCCTGCAAAATGGCACCGCATTTTTCGCGTCAACCTCGTTGTTCGCCTTCGGAGGTGCGTTTGCTCTCCTGCGCGCAGCCGATGATGTCTTGAAGATTTTTGCGGATTTGCCCCTCGGCATCGTCACCACGCGGGCGATGTGGGAGACGAAGGTTGCTGGGCTCGCGCTGATATTTGTCTATGCTTTTTTCAAATTCGCGTGGTCTTATCGCCTGTTCAATTATGGCGCGATCCTGTTGGGCGGGGCACCGCAGGCGCATGACTCTGACACGCAAGAACGTGAGAACCATGCCAATGCGTTAATCGCCGTAATCACCGAAGCCGGACGGGAATTTAACCGCGGGCAGCGCGCCTTCTTCTTTGCGCTCGCTTATGCCGGTTGGTTTGTGTCGCCTGCCGTCTTGATCATCACCACAGCGGCGGCTGTGGCTGCGATGCTGCAACGGCAATTCCGCTCACGCTCGCATGCCGCGATCCTCGCGCTCGCCAAACGGGATGGCGATTGACCTCGCCGTCAATCGAGGCCATGCGAAGGCATGAATAACGCGAATCCCTCTGATCAATCACCAGCGTCTGCCCCCGCGCCTGCGCTCGAAAATCTGACCGAGACAGTGATGCGCTTGGCCCGCGAAAGAGGGCCTGAAAAGACCTTTTGTCCCTCAGAAGCCGCTCGCGCATTGGGCGGGCCGCATCCGGATGGATGGGGGCCATTGATGATGCCCGTTCGCAAAGCCGCCATTCTGCTGGCCGATGAAGGCCGGATCGTGATTTATCGCAAAGGACGCCCGGTTGATCCGCATGATTTCAAAGGGGTTTATCGGCTCGGTCTGCCACGCGCAGACTAGTGTCCCTTAAGGCACGGGGAAAAGCTGGTCCGACTGGCCAAGAAGCCATGCGGTTGCCAGACCGAGCCATTCGCGACTGGCGAGATCAACGAGAGCCAAACGGTGAGAGGCTTCCGAGCCGAAAAACGACGCTGCTACGCCTCGCGCCGTGAGATACCCAACCGGACACGCCACCAGACGAAACCCAGCATGGCGAAAAAGCCCCATCGCGCGCGGCATGTGGAATGCGGAGGTAACCAACAGCCAGCGTCCTTCAGGAACGCCGTTCAAGAGCTCGCGCGTGAAGACCGCATTTTCAACTGTATTGCGTGAGCGACCTTCAAACGTGACACGATTGGCCTCCAGCCCAAATTCGGTCAGATGTTTTTCGAGGATGGCAGATTCTGAAATCGCGTCGCCCGCAAGCGCGCCATAGCCCCCGGAATAGATGATCTTAGCCTGCGGATAGCGATGCGCGAGATCTCCCATCGCAATCAGGCGCGGCCCCGCCACATTCAAGGACAGCATCCCCGATGCCGCACTTGCCCAGACATCAATCCCTCCGCCAAGGACAATCACACCGTCAACAGGCCCGCTCTGAGTGTCACATGACTGAAACCGCGCTTCGAGCGGTGCCGCGATCCATTCGCCGACTGGAAGAAACCCGCAAATGACAAGACCAAGCGTTGAAACAGCGACGCATCCGCGACCAAAAGCTCGCAAAGCGGTGCGACCACCGCGTCGCATCATGATCGCGGCTCCTGTGAGGCCGATGATGATCAAGAGGTTCGACGGAGCAAGCAGAAACCACAGCAGTTTTGAGGCGACAAAATACATTTTGTGTCCGAATAATCACCAATCATGCGACGCCACCCTATGCCAACTTTCCTTCGCCGCAAGAATCCATCAGTATTTCAAGACATAAGGATCAGCCCTGATCTGGCAAGAACACAAGGAAACCACTGACATGGACCCGACGAACCGCGCGCTTGTTCTTCACGCCGCTCATGATTTGCGCATCGGTTCGGCTCCGGCCGCGCATCCGGGTCCGGGGGAAGTCGCTGTGGCCATGTCGCGCGGCGGCATTTGTGGGTCCGACCTTCATTATTACCACGATGGTGGCTTTGGGATGATCCGGGTGCGCGAGCCCATTATTCTGGGCCATGAACTCGCGGGCACTGTTACTGAGGTTGGCCAAGGAGTGAGCCGTGTGAAAGCCGGCGACCGTGTTGCGATCAATCCAAGTCTGCCCTGCGGCCTGTGCAGGTTTTGTACGTCAGGCCGCCCGATTCATTGCACGTCGATGCAGTTTTTTGGCTCGGCCATGCGCTACCCTCATGTGCAAGGGGGGTTTCGTCAGCACCTTGTTTGTAGCGAGGCGCAAGCGGTTCCAAGTGGCAATGAAACACCGCCCGAGATTGCCGCCTTTGCTGAACCCCTAGCGGTCTGCCTGCACGCGATCCGGCAGGCAAAGTCCGTGGCCGGTGCGAAAGTGGTGATCACCGGCAGCGGGCCAATTGGCGCGCTTACTCTCTTAGCAGCCCGCTATGCGGGAGCGCGTGAAATCGCAATTACCGATATTGCCCCGAAACCGCTCGAAATGGCCTTAAGGCTGGGAGCCGATGCCACGATCAATGTCAAAGATGCGCCGGACGGGCTTGATGATTTGGCCCGGGATAAAGGGCAATGTGACATCGCCTTTGAATGCTCGGGCACGGCCTCAGGCTTGGCGCAGGCTGTATCATGTGTCCAACCGGGCGGCACAATCGTTCAAATCGGCTTGGCGAGTGACTTATCGATCCCGATTGCCCAAGTTGCGGCTAAGGAAATCGCGCTTGTGGGGAGCTTTCGATTCGATCGAGAATTTAATTGGGCCGTCGATTTATTACGTCAGCGGCTTATTAATGTCATTCCGCTGCTGACCGCGACGATTCCCTTTGACAATCCGAGAGCGGCCTTCGAGCTCGCTTCTGATCGCTCCCAGGCGATGAAGGTGCAACTCGCATTCGATTAATTGTCCAAAACACGCCATAAATCCGGCAGGTTTTTTCGCGATTGCGACACGAGGCGTCGGTTTTGCCCCGTTTTTGCCTTATTCTCAAAAAAATCCGATTCTTTTGCTTGTATCCGGACGGTTCATCGGCAACGATAGGTCGTCGGCTCAGCGCAGTCTGGTCGTATGGGAGGACGTTGTCTGCGGCATTTGGGAGGATGCCCGCGCGCCGCAATCAATGTCGTGGAAGAAACAACTCTGGCAAGCCGTCCGTCCCGAACGGGATCAGGGGGGCCGATACCAAAAGGGGATTGCCGTGGAAGAGTACAACAAGCTGAAACATATGTTCGACAAGGGTGCCTTGTCCCGTCGTGATTTCATGAGCGGCGTTGCGATGATTGGCGCCGGAATGGCCGTTGCGCCGTCGCTCCTCGCAGGGACAGCGCAAGCAGCAACACCAAAGGTCGGTGGCAATTTCATCATCGGCATGGAAGGTGGTTCGGCGACCGACTCGCTTGATCCCCGCACTTATGCCGACTCGGTCATGATTGGCGCTTCGCTTGCCGTTTACAACGGGCTCGTCGAGTTCGATGCTGCTGGCAATCCGACCGGTGAGTTGCTCGAAAGCTGGGAAGCAAAGCCCGGTGCAAAAGAGTGGATCTTCAATGTCCGTAAGGGGATCAAATTCTCGAACGGCAAGACATTGAATGCCGACGACATTCTGTATTCAATCGCGATCCATCGCGGCGAAACGAAATCGCCTGCGAAGGGCATTCTCGCTCAGATCACGGAAATTAAGAAGGTCAATGACAATCAAATCGCTATCACGCTCGAAGGCGGCAATGCCGACTTCCCAGTGATCCTCGGCGATTACCATTTGGTCGTTGTTCCGGACGGTTTCACTGACTGGCAGAAGCCAATCGGCACGGGCGGCTACACGCTCGAAAGCTTCACACCGGGTGTTGGCCTGAAATTCAAGCGTCGTGGCGATTATTGGAAGCCAGGTCGCGCGAATTTCGAAACGGTCGAAATCCGCAATATTCAGGACGTTGCTGCACGTACAGCGGCGCTTCAGTCGGGCCAAGTCCATGCGGTTAACCGCCTTGACCCACGCACGGTCAATCTGTTGATGAAGGACAAGAAAATCAATGTCGTTCGCACGAAGGGCACGGGCAACCGCTTCTGCTTCGTGGCGCGCGTCACTGACTCGCCTTTCGACAACAAGGATCTGCGTACGGCGCTCAAATACGGCATCGACCGTCAAAAGATCATCGATCAGGTCTATAGCGGCTTTGCGACACCAGGCAACGACCACACGCTCGATGCTTTGAACCCGTTCTACAATACGGAAATGCCGCAGCGTAAATATGATCCAGAAAAAGCCGCCTTCTATTTCAAGAAGGCTGGCCTTGCCAATGCCAAGATCGAATTGCAGACGTCGGAAGGCGCCTGGGGCTCGGCGGTGGATTGCGCGCAGCTCTATCAAGAGTCGCTCAAGAAGGCTGGCATTACGCTTGACGTGAAAAAAGTGTCTGCAGACGGCTATTGGGACAATATCTGGCTCAAGCAGCCTTTCTGCGCCGTGTATTGGGGACGTCGTTTGTCGGCCGACCAAACCTTCACTCAGGTTTACGGCTCGAAGTCGGACTGGAATGACTCGAACTGGAAGCGTCCAGACTTCGACAAGCTGATCACGGATGCCCGTGCTGAGCTCGACCAGAAGAAGCGCAAAGAGCTCTACTGGAAGGCTCAGGAGATGATCTCGGACGATGGCGGTATGATCTGCTTTGCGATCACCGATTATCTCGACGGCGTTGCGAAAAACGTCATGGGTGCCGAGCCACATGCGCGTTACGACCTCAATGACGAGCGTATCGCTGAAAAGGGCTGGTTCGCTTAAGTTAAGCGAATTGGTAGCAAGAAACTGAAATAAGCGAGGGCGGTCCGATGTTAAAAACCATTATCATTCGGGTCGCCCTCGGCATTCTAACACTCTGGGCGGTGTCCATCCTGATTTTTGCGGCAACGGAAATTCTTCCCGGCGACGTGGCGAGTGCTGTCTTGGGTCAGGGGGCAACTCCCGAAACTTTAGCGGTCTTTCGTCACGAACTTGGCCTCGATCGCCCTGCCTATGTGCGATATTTAGAATGGTTCTTTAATGCGTTGCATGGCGATCTGGGCATCGCAATGACCAATAAGCGCGTCATCATTGAGGTGATCGCTCCGCGCTTGGCCAATACGTTGTTTCTGGCAGGATATGCTGCTCTGATTGCCGTTCCTACCTCCGTTGTTTTGGGCATTGTTGCGGCGATCAATGAAGGCAAATTTATTGATCGTTTCGTCAATATTGTTTCACTTATGACAATCTCAGTGCCTGAATTTTTTATCGCTTATGTCTTGATCCTTTTTCTCGCTGTTCAGTACGAGGTATTCCCATCCCTCTCGACGGTGTTCCCGGATATGGATTTGTCCGAGAAGATTTATGTCACCGCCCTTCCCGCCTTTACGCTCACGATGCTCGTGATGGCCCATATGCTCCGCATGACGCGCACGTCGGTGCTCTCGATCATGTCGCAACCCTATATTGAGATGGCGTTTCTAAAGGGTTTGACGCGGTCGCAAGTTATCATCCGTCATGCTCTTCCCAATGCGGCAGCGCCGATTATTTCGGTGATTGCGCTCAATCTCGCCTATCTGATTGTTGGCGTCGTTGTGATTGAAGTTGTGTTTGTCTATCCCGGCGTTGGTCAGTTTATGGTGGATGGCGTTGCCAAACGTGATCTGCCTGTCGTTCAAGCTTGCGGTTTGATTTTCGCAGGGGCTTTTGTTGGGCTCAATACGCTCGCAGACGTCCTTGCGATCATGGTCAATCCAAGACTGAGACATCCGCGGTAAGGATCATTCACTATGAAAATTTTCGGCTATAAGCCACCGGCAACGGCATGGGTCGGGCTCGCAATCATCGCGGGATTCATCCTCATTGCCCTATTCGCTGATGTGATCGCGCCTTACTCGGAATCAGAGTCTGTTGGGCAGACTTGGGATGACCCATCTTGGAGCTTTTTACTCGGCACAGACAATATTGGTCGTGACCTGCTCTCGCGCCTCATCTACGGCGCCCGCATGACCATTGGCGTCGCCTTTGTGACAACAATCTTGTCGTTTCTCATTGGCACAATTGCGGGATTTTTAGCCGCCGTTGGTGGCACAGTGATCGATCAAATTCTGTCACGCATTGTCGATGTGATGCTTTCGATCCCGCTTCTGATTTTCGCGTTGATTATTTTATCGGTGTTCGGCTCGTCGATCTTCACCTTGGTGATGACCCTCGCCATTCTCGACTCAACCCGCGTGTTTCGTTTGGCGCGTGCGGTTGCGACCAACCTTGTCGTGATGGAATATGTCGAAGCGGCCCGATTGCGTGGCGAAGGCCTGTGGTGGATCATGCGGCGCGAGGTTTTGCCCAATGCGCTGCCGCCGATGATTTCTGAATTTGGTCTGCGCTTTTGCTTCAACTTCCTGTTTGTGGCGAGTCTGTCATTCCTCGGCCTTGGCATCCAACCCCCTTATGCCGATTGGGGCGGCATGGTGCGTGACAATGGCAAGGCGATCAGCTTCGGCATTCCAGCACCTCTCTGGCCAGCGCTCGCAATTGCGACCATGACGGTTGGCGTCAATCTGGTGGTTGATTGGATCCTGTCGATCAATTCGCGTCCTTCCGGCGCATCGGCGGAGATGTAAGATGACCGAGATATCCGCCGAGACAATTTTGAAATTGACAGATCTGCGCGTCGAAGCGCTGTCAGGTGCCGTTCTTGTTGACAATGTATCGCTCGAATTAAAACGCGGCGAAGTCATCGGACTGATTGGTGAATCAGGCGCTGGCAAATCGACAATCGGCCTCGCATCCATGGTGTATGCACGTGCCGGATGCCGCATCACGGGCGGCAAAGTTGAGATTGATGGCGAAGATGTGCGCGCGATGGATGCCGATGGGCGGCGCGATCGGCGCGGGCGACGCATCGCCTATATTGCACAAAGTGCAGCCGCTTCGTTCAATCCCGCGCATCGCCTGATGGACCAAGTGATCGAAATGCCCGTCAGTCATGGATTGATGGGTGTCGCGGAGGCCAAGGCCTGGGCGCTGGAACTTTTCCGTGCGCTCGATTTGCCGAACCCTGACACGTTTGGTGACCGCTATCCGCACCAAGTTTCAGGCGGTCAGTTGCAACGCGCAATGGCTGCGATGGCCATGTCGTGCCGACCAGACATTCTTGTGCTTGATGAGCCGACGACGGCGCTCGACGTGACGACGCAGATTGAGGTTTTGGCGCTGCTTAAAAAGCTCATCCGCGACTATCATATGGCAGCTCTTTATATCACGCATGATCTTGCTGTTGTCGCGCAAGTCGCCGACCGGATCATGGTGTTGCGTCATGGCAAAACTGTTGAGCTCGGCACAACCGAGCAAATTCTGCTGAACCCGGCGATGGACTATACCAAAGCGCTGGTGGCGGAACGTAAAGCCGCTGACAAGCTCGCAATCATCTCCGCAGAAAGCCATGACAAACCGGTACTTGAAGCCACAGGTGTGACGGGCGTCTATGGCACATTCACGGCTGTCAAGAATGTCTCGATCTCAGTGGCGCGTGGAGAAACTGTTGCCGTGGTCGGTGAATCCGGATCTGGCAAAAGCTCGCTCGCGCGCTTGATTGTCGGCTTGCTCCCCACGAGCACGGGCGAAGTCAGGCTTCATGGAAGCGTTCTTCCCCCTGCCCTCAAATCGCGTGACCGTGAGACATTGCGGCAAGTGCAACTCATCTATCAACAGCCCGATGTAGCGCTGAATCCGCGCCAGACGATCGGCGAGATTATTGGGCGCCCTGTGCAATTCTATTTCAACCGCTCGACGTCTGAGGTGAAAGCGCGGGTTGCAGAATTGCTGCGCCTTGTGGGTTTACCGGAAGATTATGCCGGGCGTCTCTCCACTGCGCTCTCAGGTGGGCAGAAGCAACGCATCTGTATCGCCCGCGCGCTGGCCGCCGAACCCGATGTGATCATCTGCGATGAGCCAACCTCGGCGCTTGATCAATTGGTGGCCGAAGACATTTTGAAATTGTTGAAACATCTGCAAGACACGCTCGGCGTTGGCTATTTGTTTATTACCCATGATCTCGGGATCGTTCGACGCATCGCGCACCGCACTGCCGTGATGCTCAAAGGCGAAGTCATCGCGCAAGGGCCCACCGCGCAGATTTTTGCGCCGCCCTTCCATCCTTACACGGAAAAATTGCTGTGCTCTGTCCCAGAGATGCGGACGGATTGGCTCGATGAAGTCTTGGCTTCACGCGCTTAAGGCGACGCCCGAAGCCTATCTGACAAGGCGCTTCCCAAAAGCGCCATAAACAGGCACTTGAACGGCCATTTTAGGGGCATCTGATATGGCCAAGCCACCACCCATTGATCTCAAAAAGGCACTTGAATCGGCTAAGAACAAGCTCGGCCAAAAAGTGCCGGCACCCGCTCGCCCGAAAGCAGACGACGGTTTGTCGCTCGAAAAATTTGCAAAAGCTTGGATGATGTCCAAGAATTTCCCGAAAGCGCATTAGTGCACGACAACGATCGCCAAGGCCATGGCGCGGGAACAGTGCACACGCAACGCACAATGTCTGTGGAATTCACTTGTGGAGTGGCGGAGACGATGGGATTCGAACCCATGATACCCTTATGGGGTATGCTCATTTAGCAAACGAGTGCCTTCAGCCTCTCGGCCACGTCTCCGGTATTGGCGATATGCCCCAGGATGAACCGCTTGGCAAGCCGCGCGAGGTCTTATGGGCGGAGAAAGCCCAGAACATCTCACGTCACCCATGCCCTATGCGGAGCCTGCCACCTAGGCTGGGTGTATTCCAGCGGCCAACAGTTAAAATGCTCTGCGATAAAATAAGAACGGCCGGACCCCAGGGTCCGGCCGATTTCTCGCAGATGTTTGATATAATCCGCATTGGAAGCGGAATGGTGCGGCCAAGAGGACTCGAACCTCCACGGGTCTCCCCACTAGCACCTCAAGCTAGCGCGTCTACCAATTCCGCCATGGCCGCAGAATTCTGCCTTACATGGGTAAATTCCCTGCAAGGCGGCCTCTGTAACAGAACCGATCCGGAGCGACAAGCGATAGCGGGAAAAATTCTCGCTTCCAGGGTCACAAGACCGGATAACCCGCGCTTTTCGCTCGGATGGAGAACTCAGGATGCAGACGCAGCGGTCTAAGCTGCCTGTTGGGCCGGTCTTGTGGCCTTCAACCGGTCCAAAACCTCAATCAGAATCCGATCACCCTTGACGACAACGCGCCCGCGCGCGATCAAACGGCCATTCGCGAGAATTTCAACACTGTCATCAGCGCTTGGATCAAACACAATGGGCGAGCTGCGTTTCAGAGCCAGAGCATCGCGGATAGACATACGGCATGACCCGAGAACAACGGATAATTCGACGGGAATGGACTCAACGCTCATGTCTGGTCGCCTCGGATGCTGCAACTGATTTAAACTTCAAACATTTCGTGGTTAATTTTCTATGAATTCGCGCCTTTATCATGAACCAAAGCCCCTCTTTCGCGCTGATCAGGCCGCGATTGAATGGCGTCTGACACCGGGGCTGACTGGATATGAGAGTGCAGTCACGGAGATGGAAGCGCGCGCCGCAGCGATTGCTGAGGGCCGCGCATCCGAATTGATTTGGCTGGTCGAGCATCCACCGCTCTATACCGCCGGGACATCAGCTTTGGATGCGGATTTGCATGACGCGCGTTTTCCCGTGCATCGCACCGGGCGCGGCGGGCAATTTACCTATCACGGCCCTGGACAGCGGGTCGCCTATGTCATGCTCGATTTGAAGGCGCGTGGTGGCGATGTTCGGCGCTTTGTAGCGGCGCTCGAAGGTTGGATCATTGCGGCCTTGGCCGAATTTAACGTCACCGGCGAAAGGCGCGAAGATCGGGTTGGCGTTTGGGTGAGGCGCCCGGATAAGGGCGCAGGGTATGAAGACAAAATTGCCGCCATTGGCATCCGCGTCAGGAAATGGGTTTCATTCCATGGCATCAGCCTGAATGTCGAACCGGAGCTCTCGCATTTCTCAGGCATTGTGCCCTGCGGCATTGCCGACCAACGCTACGGCGTCACCAGTCTGGTTGATCTCGGCCTGCCCGTGACGATGGACGATGCCGATGACGCGCTCAAACGGACTGCTGAGAGGGTTTTAGGCCCTATCATCGCGTAATCCGCGATGTCGGCGCTGCAAAAAGCGGCGTGCCCGGCTTGCGCTTCGGGGGCGCTCCTGTCGCCAGTTCTTCACTATAGGACTCAGGCAATCCTTCATCGCGCGCGAGAGTAGCCAGCGCCTCGCGCTCTTCGCGGGATGCAGGCGGCAAACCCGCTGTCACACAATGCATCATGGCCCGCTTCGCACCGCCATCAAGAATAACGGGCTGAATAAGCTTCGTAACCGCGCCACCGCGCTTGCCGTGGTAGCGATCGATGAGCTGCATCGCCGCGAGCGGAACATCCCATACAATGCCCCAAACCTCACGGCGCGGATCACGCTCAATGCTGCCCGCACCCCCTTTGAGAGCTATAAACCGGTGACGGGCGAGACGCCCGGGCCCGAGCCGTTTGGCACTCTTAGCCACGTCGAGAAACGCTTTTGAACTCAGATCATCAGCATAAGCGAAATAAAGCGGCACGTTCAAACTTTCCCTAACGGAAACATCTCAGTAAACTCTTGCCGATTCTATCGGGAGTTGTTGGTGACGGCAAATCTCGCCGGAGATGTGCCGTTTCTCTCTCCCTGATGGTTTAACATGACGAGTGTCTCCCGCATGGTCGCGCCCCTGCCCTCCGCCAATCCCCTGAACGCGTTGCCGCCCCATCTCGCGCAGAATCCGCGTGACGATGCGAGGTGGGCGGCTGAAGCCACGCGGCTTTATCAATCCAAACGTTACCCAGAAGCGGTCGAGTGCTTTCGAATGGCGTTGCGGCTGAAGCCCGATCACGGCCCCTATTTTGCCGATCTTGGCATTGCGCTGCGTGCGGATCAACGCTTAGGCGAATCGGAAGCCATGTTGCGTGAAGCGATCAGGCGGATGCCCAGCAATCCTCTGCCAGTGTTTACGCTCGCCAATCTTTTTACGAGTCAGAGGCGCTGGCCCGAGGCCGAGCAAGCCTATTTGGCGCTCATCAAAGTCAATCCAGAATTTTTTGCAGCCATTGAAAATCTTGGTTCTCTTCTCATTGAGACCAATCGCCCTGCCGATGCCGAAACATTGGTCCGCGCTTATCTTGCGCGAAAGCCCAATGATGCTTCGGCACTTTCGATGTTGGCGATTACACTTGATCGGCTCAACCGCTTGGATGAAGCGCTCGACGTTACGATCAATGCGCTCACGATTGCGCCACCCAAACTCCTCGATATGCGATTGGCATCCTATATGTCGCTTGTCGGGCGAACAGGACGGCTTGATTTACGCAAAGACGTGATGCTGCGTATTCGCGCTGCACTTGATGCAACATTGCCGGGTGATGATCCGCGTCACTGGCATGAGACTGATCGCAATGCGCTAAGGCGTTTTACTTTTCTCTTTCCCTATTATGGCATGCCGGATCGTGATCTTCTCAAAGTGCATCGTGCCTTGGGGCTTTCCATTGCGTCCAACTTCAAGCCTTTGGTCGCTCCGCCGCAACCCAAGCCCGGGCGTATGCGCGTTGGCTATCTCTCCTATAATTTCGGCAATCATCCGATTGGCCACCTCTTATCGCCATTTTTTGAAGCGCATGGCCATCAAGAGCATGAGCTCTACTTCTATTCGCTTCATCAAAGCATGCAGGATGCCAGCGGCTATGGACCAAGGCTGAAAGCCTGCGCCGATCACTTTCGTGATTGCCGCGGCGCGTCCGACATGGATCTTGCGCGGATCATCCGGGATGATGATTTGCATATTCTTATTGATCTCGACGGTTATCTGCATGGCGGGCGTCCAGAAGTTTTAGCGACACGTCCGGCGCGCGTTCAAATTCACTGGTTGCAATCGCTTGCTGGATGTCCTGCGCCTTATTTCGACTATACGATTGTTGATCGCGTGATCGTGCCCGATGATGAGCGCGAGCAAGGCAATGGACCTCTGATCCGCTTGGCCGATGCGTTTCAATGTGGTGAGCGGTTTGAACTTCTCGCAGCACCGCCCACGCGCTTAGAACTCGGACTTCCCGAAAGCGCATTTGTATTTTGTGCATTCGGCAATTGGCTCAAAATCGACGAAACGGTTTTTGAATGCTGGATGCAGATCTTGAATGCCGTCGAGAACAGTGTTCTCTGGCTCACTGAAGGGCCGTCGCAGGGCATGGTCTCAGCGATCCAAAACATGGCCAAAGCCCATGGCGTCGATCCTTCACGGCTCATCATGGCCAAACGAACGGATGCGAAAGAACCGCATATTGATCGTCACCGCGCGGCCGATTTGTTTCTCGATACCTTTACGTTCAGTGCAGCAACAACGGCAACGGATGCGCTGTCCGCTGGTCTTCCGGTGTTAACAAAACGCGGGAACACGGCACAAGGCCGCTTGGCAGAAAGTCTCGTCCGCGCAACGGGCCCAACGGCGCTGATTGTTGATACAGTTGAGGACTACATAGCCACAGCCATTCGCTTGGCTCATGATCGCACAGAATTGGCTCATCACCACAAAGAGCTCGCCGACGCGCTCCGCACGGCGCATCTCTTTGACGCACCGCGCATGGTGGCGCAGTTCGAACAGATCTATCGTGAAGTCTGGCAGCGCTATGCTACCGGAGAGCGGCCGACGCATTTTGATGTTGTGATGTGAAACATCACACACGGACTGCGCGCCTTGCGGCACGACTCTTCAGAAGCGAGCCAAGAAATCCGCAAGAAAGCCCCTATGGAGGCACGCGATCCAATCGGATCACCGTCAGGCAAAATCCATAATCACAGCATCAACGGCGAGACTATCGCCCTCTTTGGCGTAGAGCTTGGTGATCTTACCATCGCGTTCTGCGCGCAGCACATTTTCCATTTTCATGGCTTCAACAATGCAGAGAATTTCACCGGCTTTCACGTCTTGCCCTTCGTGAACCATGAGAGATTTCACGAGACCGGGCATGGGGCACAGAAGATGTTTGCCTGCATCGGCTTCGACCCGCTCGGGCATCAAGGCTTCAAGCTCGGCTTCACGGCGGGTAAAGACGCGGATATCGGCCGCAGCCCCCGCATGGGACAAATGCACCCCGTTCAATATCGGACGAATTTGCATCGCAATCATACGACCCGCAACCTCGCCGTGCCAAACGGGTTGCCCAGGCTGCCATTGGGAACGGACAGTAACATCATGACCACTCTCAGCCATGCGTAATGCGAAATCGCCGTCATGGTCTGTTATCGTAACCCGCACACGTGCATCGCCGATTTTCACGACTCGTTCGCGCTCGAACCGATGCGGCGCTTCTGCGCGCATTTGACCTGATATCGTGCGCTTCCGTTCATTCAAGCGATGGTCAATAAAGGCTGCAACGGCAGCAAACACATCGGCCAAGTCGCCTTGGGGAATGCTAGGCAAAAAGCCCGCCGGAAATTCCTCCGCAATGAAGCCTGTCGATAAGGCGCCTGACTGCCAACGCGGATGGGCCATCAGGGCTGAGAGAAACGGAATATTGTGGCGGATGCCTTCAATAGCAAACGCATCCAATGCTTCTGCTTGAGCGGCAATCGCTTCCGCACGTGTGGGTGCATGGGTGACGAGCTTGGCGATCATCGGATCATAGAAGATCGAGATTTCACCGCCCTCATACACGCCGGTATCATTACGCACAGTGATGCCATTGGCTTCGCCTTCAACAGGCGGACGATAGGTGACGAGGCGCCCCGTGGACGGCATGAAATTACGGGTTGGATCTTCCGCATAAACACGGCTCTCCACAGCCCAGCCTTTGAGGGTCACATCGCTTTGTTTGATTGCCAACGGCTCGCCAGCAGCAACGCGGATCATTTGCTCGACGAGATCCACACCGGTTATCAGCTCTGTCACAGGATGCTCAACCTGCAACCGGGTGTTCATCTCAAGGAAGAAGAAGCTCTTGTCTTGGCCCGCAACGAATTCGACAGTTCCCGCGGAGTCATAATTCACCGCTTTGGCAAGAGCGACTGCTTGCTCGCCCATGATTTTACGCGTCGCTTCGTCCAATAATGGCGACGGTGCTTCCTCGATCACTTTCTGATTGCGGCGCTGGACTGAACATTCGCGCTCGCCGAGATAAATCACATTGCCATGCTTATCGCCGAGCACTTGAATTTCGATATGGCGCGGGTTGACGATGAATTTTTCAATGAAGACACGATCATCCCCGAAAGAGGATGCGGCTTCGGACTTGGCGCGCGCGAAGCCTTCAGCCACTTCATCCGCCGACCAGGCAATCCGCATCCCTTTGCCACCGCCGCCCGCCGAGGCTTTGATCATCACGGGATAGCCAATCTCATCGGCAATTGTGACAGCGTGATCGGGGTTCTCGATGACGCCAAGATAACCCGGCACGGTGGAGACCTTGGCAGCGTTGGCGAATTTTTTCGACTCGATCTTGTCGCCCATCGCCTCGATGGCTTGGGGATTTGGGCCGATGAAAACAATGCCCGCCGCCTTCAGCGCTTCCGCAAAGGCCGCGCGCTCCGACAGAAAGCCATAGCCTGGGTGAACCGCCTCAGCGCCCGTGTCTTTACAAGCCTGAACAATCTTCTCGATCACGAGATAGGATTGGGCCGCTGGAGCTGGACCGATATGCACCGCCTCATCAGCGAGCTCGACATGCAGCGCGTCTTTATCGGCATCGGAATAGACCGCGACCGTCTTGATCCCCATTTTGCGGGCGGTCTTAATCACGCGGCAGGCAATTTCGCCGCGATTGGCGATGAGGATCTTCTTGAACATATCTGGTCCCGTAAGAGGCGTATCTCAGGACGTTCTAGAAGCAATCGCGGCGGGGGTAAACTAAACCTTAGGCCTGTCTGCCTGCCCGCTGCGCAATCACACGGGACGCGCGCGCGGATGCTAAATGGACAATCTCGGAGGCAACGCTCCCCAAGACGAAGGGCGGCCTGAGGTCGGCAAAAGCATCGGCAATCTTCTGCCAATCTGGCGGGGGCCCCTCAAGGGCTGCGATGCGACGCTCCAGCGACGGCGGCTTGACCGACGCCTCTTCGCGCAAGACTTTCAAAAGAGCGCGGGACAAAGGTGTTGGGCCCGTGCTGTCTAGCCCTAACCGGAACGCCAGCCATTCGATATCCGCTTCAATCAAATGACCATGTGGGGCGCGGGATCGCAAGAAATAGCCGGCCATCGTTTCGACGAAAAACGCAGCCCAGCCGCGTCCGGTTTGCCCACCGTGGCGCTCAAGACGGATCAAATCACCAGCTTCCACGGGCGTAAGCGGCCCGCCGCCAATCAAATCCTTGAGATAATCGACATCAGCATCATTGACGCTTTGCTTGGCGATGAGATCGGAGACAGTCGAACGGATACGGCTGTGAGACATGATGAGGCTCGAGAAAATAATGATGGCCGCAGTGTGGCGCTTTCAGACAAGCAAAAGGTTAATAGCATCAAAGCAATCGGAATTCTGGTTAATGTGTGGTTTCAGAATTGCCGACAATCTGCTTTCTGCTAGGAGTGCTGCACGCCACATCTGGCAGCGTTGGACCCTCATACCATGACTATTTCCGTTGTTATCCCGGCCTGTGATGCCGAGCCAACCCTGACCCGCGCGCTCGAAAGCCTGTTTGTGCAGACCGACGCGGATTGGGAAGCCATCATCGTCTCAGATGATGGGCGCGATTACAGCCAATTTTTGGCGGGACAAGGCATAACGGACCCCCGCTTGCGCTTTGGCGCGACAGGGCAAATTCGCTCCGGAGCCCATAACGCTCGAAACGCCGGTTTCCAATTTATATCAGGGTCTTATGTCACACATCTTGATGCAGATGATGAACTCACGCCAGACCGGTTTGCGACACTTCGTCCGCTGGCCGCCCGGCATGGGGCGGCAGCTGACAATCTCCTCCTCATCCACGATTCCACCGGTGAGCCCATTCAAACTGTGATGGGCACTCCGGCAGAGGATGTGGCTCTGACGCTGGCCGATTTTATGCGACTTGACCATCCTTTGGTTCCGCTCATCCGGCGTGACCACCTCATCCCGCGCGTCAAGGGCGTCGAGTTTTCCGAAGATGTCATCGCCAATATCCAATTGATTGACCAAATCGGCGCGCTGCCTGTGACAGCGGCATCATCCTATATCTATCGGATCAGATCCGGCTCCATGGCCAATAGCGCGGGATCGTCAGCGGCGTTCGAGGAAAACTACACCGCCTTTATCGAGCGGCTTGAGACGGGCGATGGCTTCGGCTTGAAACAAGAAAACCGATTAATTGCGCGCGAGGGTTTTGAGAAAAAACGCGCGCTTAACCGCGCCTTCATGGTGGCCCAAGCCGAAGAGCCGGACCTCACCTTCGCGGAGTTTGCGCGCCGATAGAGTCAGCTTTCGCCCCGCCCCTCACAACGGAATATTGTCGTGCTTCTTCCAAGGCCGCTCAGCCTTTTTGGTGGCGAGCATTGCGAGCGCGCGGGAGACGCGGCGGCGGGTTGAATGGGGCATGATGACTTCATCGATATAGCCCCGCTCCGCCGCGACGAAGGGCGAGAGGAAGCGGTCTTCGTAATCCTTGGTGCTTTTCGCGATCTTATCAGCATCGCCGATGTCAGAGCGGAAGATGATTTCGACTGCGCCCTTCGCGCCCATCACCGCGATTTGAGCGGTTGGCCAAGCATAATTGATATCGCCCCCGAGATGCTTTGATGCCATCACGTCATAGGCTCCACCAAAGGCTTTGCGTGTGATGACAGTTACGAGCGGCACAGTGGCCTCACCATAGGCAAAGAGCAATTTCGCGCCATGTTTGATGAGACCGCCATATTCTTGCGCGGTGCCGGGCAAAAAGCCCGGGACATCAACGAAAGTGACAATCGGAATTTCAAAAGCGTCGCAGAACCTGACAAAGCGGGCCGCTTTGCGCGAGGCGTCTGAATCAAGCACCCCCGCGAGCACCATCGGCTGATTGGCGACAATACCGACCGTGCGTCCCTCGATCCGAGCAAAACCGGTGATGATGTTCTTGGCAAAGCTTGCCTGAATTTCGAAGAAATCACCCTCATCGACCATTTTGAGGATCAGTTCTTTCATATCGTAAGGCTTGTTCGGATTATCAGGCACAAGCGTGTCGAGCGACAGGTCTACGCGGTCGCCCTTGTCCGACGTAGGCCAATGCGGCACGCCATCGGTGTTGTTTGCGGGCAAGAAATCAATGAGCCGGCGCAATTGCAACAGCGCTTCGACGTCATTGTCCCAAGCGCCGTCGGCCACCGAGGATTTCGAGGTGTGGACTTTCGCACCGCCCAATTCTTCGGCCGTCACCGTCTCATTGGTCACGGTTTTAACGACATCGGGGCCGGTCACGAACATGTAAGACCGATCGCGCACCATGAAGATAAAATCGGTCATCGCGGGTGAATAGACGTCGCCGCCCGCGCATGGCCCCATGATCAGCGAGATTTGC
>Ga0164297_10002057_pt1 | contig 20305 bp, 19 predicted proteins | sample GEODES058metaG_FD_113539 | JGI IMG/M metagenome (GOLD analysis project Ga0164297, IMG submission 113539) | Dystrophic lake water microbial communities from Trout Bog Lake, Wisconsin, USA - GEODES058 metaG | ecosystem: Environmental > Aquatic > Freshwater > Lake | place: USA: Trout Bog Lake... | reverse complement strand
TCTTTAACTTCTCTCAGTACATTCAAGATAACGTAGAGGAGTCTTTGTCTGGGGTGAAGGGGGCCAACTCCGTAAAGGTTATTGGACCCAACTTAGAGCATTTAGAGAAATATGCCTCACAAATTCGAGATTTAATGGCTGGTATCCGAGGTGTTGAGGATCTAGATATATTCAATGTCATGGGTCAACCGAATCTCAATATCAAAATTGATCGTGAAAAAGCCGCTCGTTACGGTTTGAACACGGGAGACATTAACGCCGTTATTCAAGCTGGATTAGCGGGTGTGAGCGCCACTACTGTTTTGGAGGGACCACGTCAATTTAATCTATCCGTAAGAATGGCTGAACCCTTTAGAAACGATATTGACAAAGTCAAGCTGCTTAAAGTCGGTTACCAAACCGCGAGCGGAGCAATCGCTTACATCCCCTTAGGGCAACTTGCACAAATTACGTTGGATACAGGCGTGGCCTACGTCTATCATGAATCAACTGCTCGTTTTATTCCAATCAAATTTAGTGTTCGTGGACGTGATTTAGGGGGTACTGTTGAAGAGGCTCAGGAATTGATAGAGAAGAGTATTAACTTAGAGCGCGGGTACCGGATTGTTTGGGCGGGAGAGTTTGAGGATTTGCAAAAGGCAAAGGCCCGTCTTTTCTTAATCGTTCCGCTTAGTATGGCTTTGATTATTATTCTTCTCTACTGTTTGTTTAATTCATGGAGAGACAGCTTTTTGGTTTTAGCGGGGCTCCCTTTTGCAATTGGTGGGGGGATATTGGGTTTATCAGTCTCAGGACTAGATTTCAGCATCTCGGCTGCAATTGGCTTTATTTCGTTGTTTGGAATCACCATTATGAACGGCATATTGATGACCACTTACTTTAACGAAACTTTCGCAGGCAGCAACCTAAGCGTTATTGACTCCATGTTTCATGCCGCTAGTCAGCGCATGCGTCCTATGCTCATGACCGCTTGGTCTGCTTGTATAGGATTATTCCCCGCTGCTATATCTCACGGTATTGGTAGCCAAGTACAAAAGCCCTTGGCCACGGTTGTTGTTGGTGGGTTGTTGATTGGTCCGGTAATGCTTTTGATAGTGGTGCCAGCCCTTTGTACTCTTTTCATAAAAGAAAAAACAACCACTAAGGCTTGAAGCGTGTAAGCAAATTTGAGATTGACCAAGTTATTAACTTTAAGCAAATGTCGAGGACTTTAATGAAAAAGCAATTGATTGTGCTTATCCTGATATCTAACTGCGCTGCTTGTGGTCAAGTGTGGGGGGCAATACCTTCTCGCCCAAATGCAACCATCACGGGCTCTAGTGTTCAAAAATCTGCGCTTCCCACTGCTGCTTCAAAAACAAAGTCTGAAATAGGAGGAGCGAGCAGCGCAAATCAAAAATCTATTGGAACCCTTGGGGGACCCAATTCACCTTACACCCCTTTGCAAGGATCGTCATCGCCCCAACCCAAAGCGGTGCAAGCTCCAAAGTAAAAAATATTGACAGGTCTGATTTACTCTTCCTTAAGAATGTCAGATTTGCTAATTCACTGAAATTTTTCCTCTTTATGTTAGAAATACAAAAATTAGATTTCTTGGTTAGAGTTAATGGTTTCATTAACCTCAATGCATCTATAACAAGAAGTGTTTGGTGGTTAATACTTGGCTCTGCGGTGCTACAAGTATTTAGTGAATATTTGCCATTTGTCGCCTGGTTTACTTGGCCGTTTTTAGTTTATATATGTGCCCAAGCCGTACAAGATGAGGGCGGTGCTGAGCTGGGCAGGGTGCAGTACTTAATGCAAACGCTAAAACACCTTAAATCAAAAGGTGAGGTCTTAGTTGCTTTGGCGTTATACGGGGCACTGAGCTTGATCATTTTTAGAGGTTTGATGGAGGCTTTGAGCTGGGTCCGAATGGATTTGGATTTTTTGCCTCACTCCGTCATCACTTTGTTTCCCTTTACTTTTGCAGAAGCTTTCTCAGTGCTGTTTATTGCAAATTGTGCTTATAAGCTTAATATTGACGATAGCGATCCTTTCAAAATACTCTCTTTGTCGATGAAAGATCTGTTTGTCTCTCCGGTATCTACGCTTATCGTTTTGTTTGTTCAGTCTATTGTTTGGACTTTTTGCGTGATTAGCATTAGTTTTTATTTTCAGTCACCCTTGATCTCAACGTTTTTAGGTCATGCGCCTTTTATATTATTCGTTTTGATCTGGATATGTGGACAGCCAATTGTCGAGCAAGATAAATCTTGGATAGAAAGTGTGCAATGATTGTGAATATTTTTAAAAAATCTGCTGCTCATGCAGCCATCTCCGCTGCTATTTTGGCTTTAAGTGCCTGTGTGGTCGGTCCTGAGTATAAAAAGCCAGAAGCCATTAAAGCGGACTCATTCACAAGAGATGCCTCCTTCGAGGGAAAAGGCAGCACCTCCATTAAAGTTGATTGGTGGAGAAGCTACAACAGCCCAGAGCTAAACAAGCTGATTGAATTGGCCTTAAAGCATAATTCAAGTATTCAAGCTGCTACGGCCAATTTAAAAGTAGCACAACAAAATACCATTGCACAACAAGGTTTTTATTTTCCCAGTGTCTCTATTGGTACGAGCAGAACTGTTCAAAACAACGGTGCTGCTCTATCTACTCCGACGATCGTTAATCCAGGTCCCGGAAACGCTGCTCCTACTTACTCGGTCAACAGCGCTGGTCTGAGCGTTGGGTTTGTACCCGACATTTTTGGGGCTAACAAAAGGGCTGTCGAATCGCTCAAAGGAATTGAGAACAATGCCAAATACCAGTTGGCAGCTCTTCAAATCACAGTTGTAACAAATGTAATTCAGGCTGTATCGCAAGAAACCACGCTTAGGGAGGAGTTGCGTTTGGCTGAGGCCGCGGAGCGGGCTGCGTTTAAACAACTTGAGCATTTTCGCAGAATGGCAGCCATCGGCTACAACAGCGGGGTAGATTTAGCACTTCAAGAAACTTCTTACGCGGCAGTTGCTGCGCAGGTGCCAACAATTCGAAAGTTGCATGAGCAAACCATCGATATGCTTAATGTGATGTGTGGTGAGTTACCTAGCTCCAAGTTGGGGATACCCAATATAGAGGCGCTAAGCATCCCAAGTGATCTGCCCGTTGCTGTGCCAAGTGGTTGGATTGATAAACGGCCCGATGTAAAAGCAGCCGAGGAAATGGTCAAATCCAGTAACGCCCAAATTGGTGTGGCAATTGCAAATATGATTCCACAAATCTCGATAAGTGGTTTTACTGGGGCTACAGCTGGTGCATTTTCCTCGCTTAAAGACACCTTAAACAGAAGTTGGTCCTCCACAATCAGCGTTAATCAGAACTTATTTGCTGGTGGTTCGTTGTTGGCGCGAAAAAGGGCAGCGGAGGCAAATTTGGAGTACTCCTTAGATCAATACAAACTTGCTGTATTGACGGCTTTTCAAAATGTCGCTGACACGCTTTACGCGATAGATCAAGACAAAAGAAGTTTTGAAATTGCCCGCGGTAGCGCAGAGGCCAACAAACGGATCTATGAATACACTCAAATCCAGTTTGATAAGGGCTACGCATCCGAGCCCATGCTTTTGAGCACCGAGCAGTTGTACTTGGCCTCTGCGATAAATAGAATGCAAGCCTACGCTTTGTACTTGGGGGATACTGCCGCGCTTTATCAATCCCTAGGCGGAGGCTGGCCAGGTCCGACGCCTCAAGCGACTAAAACAAGTACATCAGCGCCCTCAACTCCCCCCTCAACACCCACTCCTGCTACCGTGTCAATCAAATAAAGGCAGCTAAGGCTATACCTCTCCCTTCTGTAGTCCTATTTGTTTACTTGGAGGCGGTGCAAGCAAGCCTATTTAGAAGGAGCAGCACTTGTCAAGCGCTCAGCGGGGAAGGGGCGAAGGTAGCGCAAACAGTCGGTGCCAGTTGAGTTCAACCAGTCGCTGTAATTGCTCTCCTCCAAAATGACGACCATTCGTTTTTCTTCATCTGGTTTATGAAAATTTTTCATAAAGGGGTGCTCGTCAGCATTAATGGTCAGCATGCTAAAACTTCTGATAATCTCTCCACCCTCATTTCTCCAGCCTGTCCATATGCCAGCAATACCCAACGGCTCTTGGTCTTGACGTGTGATGCGAGTGCTTATCGCTTGACCTGATCGCCAATCGGGCTCATAAATCGCCTCTGCAGGAATAATGCACAAGCGTCTCAAGCGCCATGCATCCTTAAAAGCCGGCTTATCAGATACTGTTTCAGTTCTTGCGTTATAGGTATGTCTGGCAATCTTAGAGTCCTTGGACCAGTGGGGGATCAAACCAAAACTTCCGATCAAAGCCTCAGGCGCATGGTGATTTGAAGGGTCAACGGGCTGGGAGAGTCTAATGAATGTAGCTGGGTAAGTTGGCCAGACGTCACCCTTGGCTTGTTCGGGGGGACTTACATTAAATCTAGATTTAAGCCGTTGTGGATCTCTTACAGACTCAAAATGCGCGCACATATGCTTGGGTCTAGGCAGATAAAGATTTCCAAATCTCGCGCTCGAGTTGCGTTGTCTTCGCCTCATTGGATATCAGTGCAGTTAGCGCTCGTGCGTTCTCTCCCAGCGCGAGACTTCTAAGGGCACTAATTTGAGTTCTGTAGGACTCTAGTGTGAGCTCGGGGGACATGTTTTGCGGTGCTAAACGAGTTGAGGGTTCAATACCATCATCGGTGCTAGTTCCAGCGCTTGCACTTTGATTCTCCAACTCAACTCTGGCAATAATCTCCTCAAAGACAGCCTGGGAGAGATGTAGACGATCTGCCTCTAAAGCCAAATTTTCTCGCTCTTCATCAGTAAAGCTGTCATTTGTGACGAGTTTTCGGACTTGGTCTTCAAAAAGGTTTCTGTCCAAACGCAGTTGGTCTGTAAAAGACGAGGCCATCAAACCGGCTGGGATTGCGAAGATACCAATACCCACGAAACTCACTATTACGGTCATGAACCTGCCAAGGGGGGTGATAGGCGTAATGTCTCCATACCCTACGCTGGCAAGCGTTACTACTGCCCAGTACATTGAGGTTGGGATACTCTCAAATTTATCGGGTTGCGCGTCGTGTTCAAATAAGTAACCCAGGCTGGCTGTGAGAATGATCATCAAAAACATCATAAATGCAGCTGCAAGTAACACGTATTTCTCGCGCTGAACGGCCTTAACAAGTGTGTTTAGCGTGCCTGTGTAGCGAGTCAGTTTTAGTAATCTAGTGAGTCTAAAGATTCGCAGAAACCGAAGATCAAGTGATTTTGAAAGGAAGATATCAATATAAAACGGACAAACTGCTATTAGATCAACGAGCGCGCTCGCAGAGGTCATGTATTTCAATCTACCTTTAAAAGGTTTTTGGAACTCCTCCAACTCGCAGCAACTGTAGACTCGCAGTACGTATTCGACAGAGAAAATAAAAACCGTTATGAGGTCTAGGATATGAAACTCAGCAGACCAAACTTGATTTACCTCTTGAACAGTCTCAAGAACAATACAAACCACGGAGACCAAAACGGCCAAAATAACGACGCTGTCAATGTATTTATTGACGTTGTGGGAGTGAGGTGTGGTGTTGAAGAGTGCAAATACCTGCGCGCGCAGGGTTTTGTTGCTATTCTCCCGCTTAAATTTTAGAAAATTGTGAACTACGGTCATTACCGATTCATGGAATTTTCTAAAGATCAACATGTTAGAGCCAAGGAGAAATTATTTGAAATCGTAAAGGTGTTCTATCGATTAGATTTAGACCCTAACGGGCTAATTCTATTTTGAATGCAAACCGTGGAACTCTTCATGCGCTATGGCGTCTTTTGAAACTTTTAGCGATTCGACTACGTCGTTGAGTTCGATATTGCCGTCCGGCACAGATTTTAGCGGAGCGATCGCAGACTCCTGTAACTGTGGCCCTTGCGTAACTGTGGACTGTGAGGGCGCCACATTTGTTGCGCTTGTGGGCTGGGGTGGGAGCGGTGTTATGGAAGAGGGGGCCGAGGCGGATGGCTTTGAGAGTGCTTTTCCCCTGCGTTCCTTAGCCGCTTGAGCAATAACGGTCAACTTTTGTTGGGATTCTTTGAGATGGTCAATAGAGCTTATAAGAAGATCAACTTCTTCGTATTTGCTGGGTTCTTTAGACTCGGACATGCTCTCCCCCCTCAGGACATCTAGATGAGTATTATGCCCCTGATTTTACTAAGTTCTTGAGGTACCCCTCTTTATCCGTGTCTAATGCGTCTGAGAATGCCCCTGAAAATAGTTTTGCAGCCCTAAAAAATAGCCTGGTGGGTACGCCGTGTCTGTAAGGTAACTTGTAGTCGGAGACCAGAACTGGACTTTTATCAGAAGCAATAGCGCGAAATTTAATCGCCAAGACCTTAGCGCTTGCTGATGCCACGACTTCATTAACCTGCTCGAGTGTTACTCCCTCTCTTGCATACGCTCTAGCTATCAATACCAAATTTCTTGCCTCAGCATCAATTCGTGTTCTAAAGGGGTATGACCCCCCGGACAGGACTGAGATTTCGCCATTGGTATCAATCTTGGACATAAATCCTGATTTTGTGAAAAAACGGTCTATGTTGTTTGCAGTAACGTCAACAGGTTTCCATGTCGTGATGGTTAAATCTTCCGATTGGCTTCGGGTCTCCTCTATCAGCTCTAAGATGTGAGAGGCAATCCTGCCGACATCTTCGCGTTGAACTTTGAATTCCTTGAGTAAAACGCGTTTGAAGATTTGTACGATTTCCTCAAACTGTCCCCCGCCGATACGCACATCTGGAGGTGCGGTTTGGATTAAATTTTCACGGTAAGTGCGATCTGACTTTCGCAAAATATAGGGCATGAAATTGATCTGATCTTTGTACAACTGCTCTATATTGGAGTTAAACAGAAAATGTCGGACCTCTTGCTTGGCAACAACCTCCTCGTGTAGGACAGTTAGCATCGACTTTAGTCCATCGACTCCGCCGTATTTATTAAATAGATCCATCATCTGGCTCACCCCTTTATATACGGTACTCACCATTCAAAAATAATTTATTCACATGCACCCTATGATTAAAAGTGGGTCAATCTTTTAGAGCAATGTATATTTGCAAGTAATAGCTTGTCTTTGTTACAGAATTATTTATTGCACTCTCGTAATCATTTTATGAGTCATGTATATTTTTTACTCAATTTTTAGATTGTAGTCGCCATGATTACAGTAATGTAATCAGATCGTCGCTTATTTGTGAATAAGATTTGTTGATTCTTTAATACGCAAGGACCACTTAGAAAGCCTATGGTTTACAAAATAACCCACATGAGGTTCTCACTTGGTTGGCTTGCCGTACTCTCTTTTTCATGGCTGCCCACCCTCTTTTCCCCACTTGTATGGGCAGGTGGTTTTGTGTGCACTGGGAGAATTAACCAACAACAAATCTCACCTCCTCAGTCGGGGTTTGCAACTAAAAATTTTCTATACGAGGAGGATCTTACAGTGTCATTTGATGAGAAAACCGTTGTCATCTCTGATCATTCAAACCTGCGATCTAACAAATACCTAAGCGAAAAAGGCGAGCTCAGCGAAGGATTTAAGTACAAGATTTGTTCAAAAAGCAGTCGTGAAATCACTTTTAATAATTATTATTGCAATCCCTCGTTGGCAGCGAAACTAAATAGATTTGAATACGCAGATTTCACATTGAATTTATTAAATAAAAAATTGCACCTGAACTCCGATGTACGTTACCCACTTGACGGCGTAAATTTTGTACAACAAGGAGACTTTAAGTGCCGAGAGTATCGTTCTCTTTTTTAAGTACGAAAATATTTTTCTTGCCGACTTTCTTTAAATGAGAGCGGAGAATTTTATAAATATCTAAATCAAAATCAGGCAACGATTGTTCTAATCTTTCCTCTAAAGATGTTTGATCTTGTGCACAACCCAGATAGATCCACCTATGAAATAGATGACTCATCTCCCCCTCCCTTATGGCGATGGGTCCACTGAAGGGCCAAATAGCCAGCTCCAAAGCTCTCAAAGCAGTGGTGAGTTTTAGGTTGTGTATTTCTTTGCCCTGCAACCCAATGCAAGCCCCGGCACATGTTTTAAGCTGGTATCCAAAACAAGCTCTGCCGGGCAAGGTTTTCTCTAATCCGAGCATCGCCTCACAAAGCGCGTTGGTTGTCGCTATTTTCTTGAGCACTTCAACGGCCTCTCTTTTACTTCGAAAGGGGCCATATATCTGGCTTTGAACACCAGGGAGTAAGTCCTTTTTTGATATTAATGTGGGGTACAAGTAGCCGCTTTCATTCACATCTAGCTTCCAGGCGCAAAGGTCGCTGGCTCTGCGAAGTCGCACATTCATGGTGGGCAAGTGCTCCTTGACGAGTTTTGACTCCAACAGCAATGCTCCGAGTTCACCACTGGTTTCAATCCACTCAATGTGTTTGATTCGAAGCGATAACTTTGCCTCCTTGCGCTGAGTCAACGAATTTTGAAAATGACTGAGCACTCTGGTTCTTAGTGTCTTGCTTTTGCCTATATAGAGGTATTCTTGTTGATCGGCGTAAAAGATGTAGACCCCAGGTGTGTCAGGAATTTGGTTGACTAAATTTGAGTCAATATGCGGTGGGAGGCTGGTTTGCTTTAGAAGTTGAGCGACAGCCGCGTCCATATGAGCTTGACCAAATTTAGCTAAACACACCTGCCAAAACTGCAGCAAAATGTCAGCGTCACCCATGGCTCTGTGTCTTGAAGAGCATTTGAGCCCATGTGTTTCAATAATAGTGTCTAAGTTATGGCGTTTTTGGGTCGCAAAGAGCAAGCGCGACAACTTTACAGTGCAAATTACCTTGGGCTTGAAATCTATGCCACTTCTCTTGAAAGCCTCCTTTAAAAAACCATAATCAAAGCGAGCGTTGTGGGCGACAAAAATCTTGCCCTCCAGCTCCTTGTAAAGCGTGCTCGAAATTTCCTCAAATGTGGGTTTGCCTTGAACCATATCTGCGCTGATGCCAGTCAACGCCGTAATTCCTGCGGGGATATAGCTTTGTGGATCAAGGAGTGTTTCAAAGCGTTTGGGCTCAGCAGCCTTGTCCCCCAAGCCAAGGGAGATAATTGCGATCTCAGTAATACTGTCTCGAGCAAAGTGAGATCCTGTAGTCTCAATGTCCACAAAAGCTAGTGTGTTCAAAATGGGGTGACCTCACTTTTTATAATTGAGGATAAGGTATTCATTTCTTAATTTTGTCGTTTATCAATGCCCATCGTTCGTGGTCTCGCCATTCGCCGTTAATTCTGAGGAATTTTGGACTGTATCCCTCATACAAGAGACCAACAGACTTAGCAAGCCCTATGGATGATTTGTTGTTAGGTTGTATATTGGCCTCTAATCTGTGGAGTTTGAGCTTGTTAAAAGCCTTGTCAATAATGCGCACCAAAGCCTCTTTCATGTAGCCTTTTCCCTGAAAGCCCTCAAATGCGTAGTAGATGAGGTAGCCACATTTAAAGTGACCCATGAAGATATCTCTAATCTCGATCACTCCTATTAGGGCGTCGTCACTTATTCGCCTTACAGCGTAGGCCTTATCCTCAGGACGGGAGATATCAGCTATGAACTTAGTAAATTCCCGACGGGTTTTGATAACCTCAATCCAAGGTTTTAAAGTATCAATACTTACTTTAATAGCTTTAAGAAACTCCTGTTCGTCTTTGGCTTTTAGTTTTGCGATATAAATCTTGCTTTTAGCGGGCATATTTATTTTTCGAAGGTTTTAAGATGGGGTACCAAGGGGGAGGGGGCTGTAGCCAACCTGATGAGTATACTGACCTGTAGTTTTTGATGTGTTTTTCTTGTGTATATTCCTTAAGATATGAGAAATTTTCAGAGCTTAAAACTGGGACGGGGTTACCCTAATTCTTGTTTTAAAGTTCAATTAAACGATATAGTTAACAATCTTGATCAAAATGGAACGATCAAAAGAGAAAAAATGAAAGTCAACTCAGTCAGTCGTTTGAAATTAATTGTTAGCAAGGCAAAAAAGTATGAGTGATAGTGATTTAGGTCGTTTAGAAGATCTCCCTTTGGAATACCGTGAGGCGTTGACAAAACAAAATTTAGTCCCCTTATGGCCCAGCTTGCGCGGTGTTCTACCCCCACTCAAGCCCAGACCGCTGACGACGCCTACCTTTTGGTCCTACAAATCGATAAAACCGCTGCTGCTCAAGGCCGGGGAGCTCACCCCCATAGAAAAGGCCGAGCGTCGCGTATTGGTCCTTGCTAACCCAGGTCATGGGCTAGACAAAATGCAGGCGAGTCCAGCCATCTATTTGGGTATGCAACTCTTGTTGCCGGGGGAGTGGGCGCCCGCTCATCGGCATACACCCAATGCGGTTCGAATGATTGTCGAGGGAGAGGGGGCGTACACGACGGTTGACGGTGAAAAATGCCCAATGAGTCGTGGAGACTTAATCCTTACTCCAACGGGCCTTTGGCATGAGCATGGGCATGATGGGGATGCGCCAGTCGTTTGGTTAGATGTCTTAGATCTGCCTTTGGTTTATTACACAGAGACGTCCTACCATATCAACGGCGATCGTCAGGCAACGGACGCGGTCAGAGGAGACAAAATATACAAATACGGGGGGGTCGTGCCTACTCGAGATTTTGAGCGCAGTTCAAAGTCGTATCCCATGATTAGGTATCCCTGGGTTGATGTCAAAGAGTCTTTGCTTCGCCTTGGTGCTGAGGATTCGGGACTTGAGACGGTAATGGTTACGTACGTAAATCCCGAGACAGGAGGGGATGCGGAAAATATTCTAGGTTTTTACGCCTTAATGCTAAGACCTGGGCAAGCGCTCACTTTGAAGGCCCGCTCCCCCTCTTGCGTCTATCATGTGATTGAAGGTCAAGCCCAAGTGAAGATTTTGGATAAAGCCTTTGAACTGAATGAGGCTGACACTTGTTGTGCACCCGGTTATACGGCGGTAACCTTGGTTAATCAGGACAAAGTTAATCCAACATTCCTATTCATGGCTGATGAATCCCCACTGCACCGCAAATTAGGTGTCTATGAGGTCAGGTGAGGGCTGATAAGGGCTGGTAAGGTGAGCAGCAGGGGTTTAAAGGGAGTCAAGCCAATACCTTAACCCCGGTTTGTATTGCGTTTTGTTTAACTATTTTTTGTATCCTGAAATCCAATGGAGAGTCTTATGTCTTTAATTCTTAAAACCCGAAATGCCAATATTTTGAAATGGTGTGTCTGCGCTTTCATCGGTTTGATGAGTCTGGTTGCAAGTGCCCAGCAGGGATCAACTTTTCCCACTAAACCAGTAACCATCGTGACAGCTTTCGCCTCCGGAAGTGGACCCGACGCTGTGCTGCGTCAAGTAGCTGAGAAGCTAAGCAAGCTTTGGGGGCAGTCGGTTTTAATCCAAAATAAACCCGGTGGTGGAGGCTTCATCGCGATTGATTCCATGGTCCGTTCCCCCGCTGATGGCTACACCTTGATTCAACTCGATAGTGAGCATCTAGCTGCACTCCCCCACCTCTACAAATCCAAAGGATTCGTCACCTTAAATGCATTAGATCCTGTGGCTCCAATGTTTAGGACGCCATTTCTAATTGCAGTTGCTACCGACTCTAAGTGGCAAAACATGAAAGACTTAATCGCTGCCGCTAAGGCTGAGCCTGGCAAAGTCACCTACGGATCATGGGGGATCGGTAGTCCAGGTCATTTGGGGGGGGAGGAGTTAAGCTTGCTGACCAATACAGAGATGACACATGTGGCTTATAGAGAAGTCTCTCAGCTCTTTACCTCCGTTGGTTCTGGTGATGTGCAGTGGAGTTTAGGTAGTATTCCGTCCAGCCAGGGTATTTATAAGGCTGGGAAAATCCGCTACATAGCTGTCGCAACCGCCAAAAGGCTCCCCATCATGCCCGATGTTCCAACGGTTGCTGAGGCGGGTGGACCTCAAGGCTTTTTAGTTAACTCATTTGTAAGTTTGCTTGCTCCAAAAGGGGTCGCCCCAGAGCTTAGGAGCAAAATCAATGCTGACGTAATCAAAGTACTCGCCGATCCCGAGATCAAGGCTAGGTTTGATGCCTTCGCATTTGAGGGGCTAACTTGGACGCCTGAGGAGATAAGAAAGAATGCAGAGATTAAGGAGAAAATCTATCAAAAGTTAATCGAGCGTAAAAATATTAGCTTGGATTGACCTCCCACATTTGACTTCGTATTTGGACGTCTAACGAGGTCTTAGTCTATTGGAGCGGGCGAAGGGAATCGAACCCTCACTATTGGCTTGGGAAGCCAAAGTTCTGCCATTGAACTACGCCCGCCCTTTGGACAAAAGTATAAAACAAAAAAATAATTCTTAGATGCTTGAAGCCCCTTTCATCACTGGACTTTTTCGTTTTAAGAATGCTCTTTGGCTGACGAAGAGGGGCCTCTAATGGCTGCGCGTCAGCCACTCCCCTGTATCCCTCATTCAGAAACAATACAGTACCAAAATTCGCTGTACGTTTGGTGAGCTCTATCCTGATGGGTTTGGTTATGGGGCGAGTGTAGTTTTTGCGACTGAGTTACTGGCTTGACGGGGTGGTATCGCCCGTTGAGCAATGAGATCGTGGGATTAAGGAAATCCCTAATTCGTCACCCCGGTCATTTGCAAACAACTCATGGGCGTTTGCTCAGTTTCGATGCTGTTCAGTTCAAGCGATCGTTTTCGCTTAAGGCATTGAACGCATGGGTGATGAGATAAGTGCTTTTGGCTCGTCAAATGGCGCGGTGTGTTTGTTTCTTAGAAGTGAATAGATATAGTGCATTTAAACGCTTGATTTCTTTAGATTTTTTGAAATATATTTGCATTCAATGTTGAAGCCTTTATGCTTTGTCAGTGGTTGTGTTTTACACACCTTAATGTGATTAATGTAATTGTGTTCGGTGCTTGAAGAGCTCGCATTTTGATAATCATCTCTAATGCAGTGTGATTAACTGATTGCTTTAAAAAATCTCTAAATTCGATGTGTTGTTTTTCTAAAAAAAAAGGAACTGATTTTTTTGAATTTCATTGAATTATTTGTTACACTCCAAAAATAAGATGAGCAACCTTTGTTGACAATTAATCATAAGTAATTGTTTTGAAGTTTGTTGAAAGTTTGAAGGTGTGCGCAAAGACGATCTTCTTCCTTCAAGTTTTTATATTTGCGAATCTAGTTTTAAAGGCAGAAAACATTGATCTTTTCAGTTATTAGGGTTTTGCGTGCTTTTTGACCACTGCGCTGAATGCCAACGTTGTTGCAATACCGAGCGGGGGGAAGCTCCCCTTGAAATTACATTGACTGCGACAGAGAGCAAACGTTTAGGCGAATTTTGCGTCGACGGTAATTGTCAGTATTTAGGCAATAAGGGATGTACTTTGGGTGATAAAAAGCCCTTCAGCTGCACTCTGTATCCGCTCTCCTTTAATCCAAAATCCCGCAGTTTTTCCTTCGACACTGAATGTCCACTTATGCCGGTCTATTTTGAGCAATTAAATAGTCCCCAAAGCGAGGCATCTTTGCATTTATCACAAGTTGCAGCGCAGATCCAAAAATTGGAGAAGGCTGACCCCGAGTTCCTTCAGACCAATTATGAAATCGACGTCGATTATTTCGACTTGAAAAAGCTCCCCAAAAACCCTTTAACTAGGAGTGTCTCCAAATGAGTGAAGTTTTAACCTCAGTGAACAAACCCTTGCAAGCTGATGCCGTTGCAGCAGAATCCAGTGCAGCGCCAGCCAAAGAAGCTGTCACTAAAGTAAAGCGCATCAAGCCAGCACTTCGGGTCAAAGAGGTCGGCTATCAAAGTTGGACATCCAAAAATTTAGTGGTCAAGAGCGACCACAACAACATTCGCTACTACACGACCCGTTGGGACGCTCTTTGCCCCTACATCGAGGTCACTGAGGAAATGCTGGACATGGCGCCCAAGCCTTTCGTGGTTTATGCTATCCCTCCAGATAGCCCCTTTGGCGTTCCAATTAATGATAAATACGGCTTAGTCAACGTTGCCGATGAGAATTTCTGGGCTGATGAGCGCAGAATTCGTAAGTTCAAAGAGCTTGATAAGCAGTACAGGAATTTCGAATATTCTGAGGAAGTCATCCCTGGTTATGAACTATCTGTATCCGATATCTTTGAGATGGGTGGGGAGCATTTTGCGAACTACTGTATCGATGACAGGGAAGTAGAGGGCTTTATCGACTACATCCGCAAATTAGATGTGTTGATCCTTCGCGTGCACGATAGTGAGGGAGAGTTGGTACTAACAGATGTATCCATCCTCTTGCCAGAATACAACCAAGTTTATGGAAGTTTTTGCCAATGGAACAGAGATTTTAAGAATAAATCTCCTGGCATCTATGCTTGTTTGCTCGCAAGCCGCTGGGCGGCCAAGAATGGCTACAAATTTTACAATTTGGGACCCGTTGATGACTATGGTTATAAGTCCCTCTTTGTGACCGAATATGAGCCCATCTACGCCTTAGCAATCACGGATATGGATCATCCACTGGTGCTTGATCCTACGTCACCTATAAATATTGACTTTAAGCCCCATGAACTTAATCAAATTTACAGGACCGTACCTGAGCAAAAGATAGTCAATGCAGCAGGTTAAGTGTTGATGAGGGGGCAGTTTATTTCACCCCCCCCTTATCTCTTAGATCGGTAAGTGTTAAAAATAGTCCCAGTCATTTCTGTTAACTGGGACTATTTTTATTTGAAGGTGTGCTTTTCACCGAACGTGATATCGTAGTCCATCATCAACTCTTCGCCAGTTTTGATGGCTTTTAAAGTAACGAGTTTGTCGTTCTTTTTGAACTGAACATTGGGCTTTTTGGAGTGGTTGAGGTAAACGGCCAGATCCATTGAATTAAGACCCATAGACGGGACTAAGAATTTATCTTTATCGAAGTAGCAAAATATCTTCATTTGCTTCTTTACACTAGCGGGAATCCCTTTAAGTTCCTTATGAGTGAAGGCGACATCTTTGTATTTCAACTTGCTCTTGAGCGGGTTGACTCCCTTGGGTATAGGCTTGATGGCGAAGACGCCGATGCCGTGAACCTTGGACACCCCTAAGCGGCAATACACCTCCTCGTTAAGGTGTTCTAAGAGTTTCTTTTTAAGGTCTGACATAGATGAATTCCAATGATTTATGAAGTGCTGGTCCTTGCAAGGCTGCAAGGCAAGTGGTGATTGTAGTCAAGGCGTGGCGCAGATGGGTGAAAATTTCAAAGGATCTTGCAAATTGACAACTTGAGCCGCGCGTAAAAGTACGCAAGGCGGACCCTCCTTTTAGACCCCAATTTAGTCCCACGTTTAACCCCGTCTCATTAAGGCTCTCCCGGTGGTTAAAGTATGATGGGAGGAGCACTCGGGGGTAAGATTTTACGGTCGGCTTTTTAGCCACCCCGCAGTCAATCCACTTTGGTGCAGCCCAGTACTCTGAGAAAATAGATTGGGTGCAATTTTAAGTAGGAATGGCTCCTTAATTGTGCGAACCGGCAAGCGCACTAAATCTAGGCGGTTAGGGCGCCAAAAAAGTTTCTAAAAAGGGTGTTTAAAGATGACCATGAAAGACCTCAGCAAATTGCAAATCAAGTCCAAAGAGAGCTTTAACCTAAAGTCTTTGGGTACCCAGCCCCCAGAGGCAGAGCACTGGGAGGAGCAGGTAAGGGCTGAGCATATGCAAAAGCTAGGGGAGAGGCTGGGTCAGCTTCAATCCTTGTTGCATGCCAACAAGACCAGAGGTCTCTTGCTGGTATTACAAGGCATGGATACTGCCGGTAAGGACGGGGCAATTAGACGGGTGTTTAGCCATGTAAGTCCACTGGGGGTGAGGGCAGAGCCCTTTGGTGCGCCCACCACACAAGAGCTGGAACATGATTTTCTTTGGCGGATTCATCAAAAGACCCCAGCGCTGGGGGAGATCGTGGTTTTCAACCGAAGTCACTACGAGGATGTTTTGGTTACCCGGGTTAAGGGTTGGATTTCTAAGGAGGTTTGTGAAAAGCGCTATGAGCATATTCGAGGGTTTGAGAAAACGCTGCACGATCAGGGTATTCAGATTGTGAAATGTTTTTTGAATATATCCAAAGAAGAGCAAAAAAAGCGACTTAAAGAGCGAATGGAAGACCCCCATAAACAGTGGAAGCTACAGCCCTCAGACTTTGAGGACAGAAAGCTTTGGGAGCATTTTGAGCATGCGTATCAAGACGCAATCAAAGAGACCTCTACCCTCCACGCCCCATGGTACGTGATTCCTGCTGACTCAAAGCATTACAGAGATTTATGCCTCACCCAGCTGCTGATTTACACGTTAGAGCAAATGCAGTTACAAGTCCCCAAACCCAAGTTTGATCTATCCAAATTCACCCTCGATTAGGACGGGGTTGGTGCCATTTGTGCAAGGCAGTGGTTGTGACTAAGAGGCTGGCTTTTCTGCCTCGAAGGGGAGGACACAAATTTTTGGTGTCTCAGGCGTTTTTGAAGTCTTTGCCTTATTTCTTAATCTTGTCCCAAACGTAATTGGGCGATGCAGGAGGGCTCTCTGGGTCTAGGGCAAAGTAGACCTCCCGTAATTCAATCTCAATGGGTGAGGATTGTTCTAATTGAGCGGGCGGCTGTACTTTAAGGGTCTGAAAGATATAAAAGCTTAAGGCTTTCAAAAAAGATTCGAAATTTTTAATTTGTGGGTGGTCCTGTGTCGACAAGGTGGTCCACTCTCTTGTTTTCTCAGACTGAAGGATGCTCACATTAAATGATAGTTTAGGATACAGATGACCGTACTGCTCCAGATCGAAGAGGACTTTTGCCGTGTATGTATTGTCCTCACAGGAGAGAATGTTGAGGCTTTTAGGGTAAATTTTAATGTACGACATGAGTGCGCAGTCAATCCAAATAAGAGGTAAGACCAAAGGTTGACTGATTAAGCTAGATTTGGATTGTATCGAAATCCATGAAAATTGACATTCTTTGTTATACACCTTGTCGCTGAACTGGATGGTATTATCTAAATAAACATTTAGGGCAAAAGATTGACCTAACTGGGAGTTGAAATAGTTTCTAACAAATGTACTTATATGACACACCCGTGAAGCTCAAAAATAATGTACCCCTGCGTGCAGTGGTGATTTGCTGCATCTACGCCTTCTTAGCTCTGGCTTTCTCAACTTCTTTAAGTTGCGCCTGTGCTCAGGCGCTCAACTCAACAATCAAAATAGTTGTCCCATTTACCCCGGGCACCGGGCATGACACGATCGCTCGCGCCGTTCAGCCCAAACTCAGCGAGCGATTGGGGCAGACGATCCTTGTACAAAACATGCCTGGCGCAAGCGGAAACATTGGTACTGAATACGTCTCTAAGGCGAATCCAGACGGATTGACTGTATTACTGGGCGGTAACACCATGGTGATGGCCAGTCAGATGTACAAAAGCGTTGGATTCCAACCCTTGCGTGACTTTGCGCCGGTCAGTATGGCCGCGTATGGAACCTTCATGCTTGTTGCTAACCCTAAAACGGGTATCAAGTCAGTGAAGGACTTAATTGCATTGGCCAGGTCTAGACCGGGTTATGTGAGCTACGGCTCACCAGGGGTGGGTACGCCTCACCACATGGCCATGGAGCTTTTCAAAAACGAGACCAACCTCTTTATGTTGCATGTCCCGTACAAGGGGACCGCGGGGTATACCCAAGATCTTTTATCGGGAGAGGTGATGGTAGGCTTTTTGCCCGTGCATGTAGCCCAGGGATTCGTTAATTCAGGGCAACTAAACGCACTTGCTGTTGGGAGTGTAAAAAGGCATCCCGTAGCCCCAAATGTGCCGACCTTTGTGGAGCAAGGATTTAAGTCCTTTGATGTTGACCTTTGGTACGGCTTTTTTTATCCAATCAAAACACCAGCTCCAATAGTGGAGCGACTTAACAAAGAATTATCTCTTGTTTTAAACAGTCCTGAGATTAAGGAGATACTGTCCAAAGCGGGTTTAGACGCCTCAACCTCTACTCCCTTAGAGTTGGGTCAGGTTGCGACCAAGGACTATGCAAAATGGGGTGCCCTGATTAAAGCAAAAGGCATCGTCTTTGAGTAAGGTGCAGATAAAGCCTTTGATTCAAGCACTTAGCATTTTCTATTTTAATCAACTTGCTTTGCTTGTATGCCCATTTAAGTATTAGCTGGGTTCAATCGAGTGAGCTATAACTTGGAAACCGCGCCAAGTAGCCTCTGAGCCTAGTGTGATGGGTTTAGCGCCCAATCGTTTTAGTGCGTGTGCATAATACTTTTGCAGCGCTGAGGTTCCCACTACCACGATCTCCTCATTTTTCTTGAATTGCTGCGTTTGTAGCTCATAACCAATGACCAGCCCAGACAAAACGTCCAGCAAATACTCGGGAGTATGACGATCAAAGAGTGCGAGTGTTCGGATGCCAAAAATATCATGTAGCAAGTTTGGCTTCGGTAGTATCTTTTTGTCCCTGGGTGTGTTGGTGAGCTTTTTAGTTGAGCCCTTAGTCCGACCCTTGGTTTTACCTTGCAAGCGAAGGTCAAGTCCTTTGTCAAACGCCTCTAAGTTGAACTCGCCCGGTTGTGAGGAGGCAGGCAAAGTTTTGCTGAGGATAGAGTGGTCTTTTAAAACAGAGAAAAACTCACCGGTCATAAAGGTAGAGAAGTCCTGAAAAATCCCCTCCTGAACATCAACCCATTTGCTGTGCGTGCCTGGCAAAACAAGGCGAGCGTTATCTCTACCCAAAAGGGAGAGAGCTCCCAAGACCTGAACCTCCTCACCCCTTATCACGTCAGGGGCATGAGCGTGTTCGATGCTCAGCCCAGGAACAATTCCAATTTTGTGGGGGTTGATCCAGTGAAGGTGGTTGGCTAAATAATGAATTGAGACTGGACATGGGCAATAGGGGGCTAATTGCCAGCCCTGGGCGCTTCCTGCCATTCCACTGATGAGTATGAGGACGCCCTCAAGGTCGAGCCACTGGTTACAGATTTGACTCAGCACGTTGGGGAAGTCCCCGGGCGCTACGCTCATGATGCCTTGATCGCTGCTTCTTTCCTCTTGAACTTGTCCATTCAAAATAAGTGCTGCGCGCAGCGAAGTCGTGCCCCAATCAACAGCAATCAAAGGTCGAGTAAGCACAATTGAAGTTTGACTGTGAGGGGGGGAGGAGGGTGAATTTTTTTTAGCGACCATATGTCAATTATGCGGTATTTTCCGACCTTTGTTGGCGTTATCCACAGGGTTTTGAGTCTCTACTTGCGTGTAGCATTACCTACTTATTTTGCTAAAAACATCAGAGGATTTGGAATGAAATTATTAATCACTGGCGGCGCTGGCTTTGTTGGATCTCGTTTGGCTAAAAGCCTTTTAAAGAACGAATCTTTGGGAGGCGAAAAAATAACTAAATTGGTGATTGCAGATCAATACGCCCCCCCCGATTTTTTGTTAAAAGATTCAAGAGTTGAGAGTAGAACCGCTCCTTTGTTGTCCCAGTGTGCGACGCTGCACGAGGATCGCTTTGACGGCGTGTTTCACCTTGCCTCCGCCGTTTCGGGGGAGTGCGAGGATGATTTTGATCTTGGCATGCGCTCTAATTTAGACACAACCCGTGCTTTACTGGATGCGTTGCGAAAAGCAGGCAACTCGCCGCGCTTTGTATTCTCCAGCTCCGTAGCAGTCTTCGGTCCAGATCCGGCGCACCCTTTGCCTGCAATCGTCACGGATGAGACGATGCCAATGCCTCAAACATCCTACGGAACCCAAAAATTGATGTGTGAGCATTTGGTTGCTGATTTCACGCGCAAAGGCTACATTGACGGAAGGAGTGCGAGACTGATGACCGTTACCGTCAGGCCCGGTAGACCCAACGGAGCAGCTTCCTCATTCTTTAGTGGCATTATCAGGGAGCCCTTAGCCGGTGAGACAGCGATTTGCCCAGTCTTAGAAACGGTCTCACATCCGGTATCCAGCCCCTCACTCACTGTACAAGGGCTCACAGCCGTGTACGAAGCCTCGCGGGAGGCATTCTTGGGCAGAAGTGGCATCAATTTACCTGCACTAAACGTCAGCGTTAAAGAGATGCTGGCAGCTTTGGAGACGGTGGCGGGCGCGAAGGTTCGGTCTCTAGTAAAGTTCGAATTCAATGAGCGGATCGCTGCAATTGTCTCAAATTGGCCCAAGGGTGCAGCCTCTAAACGCGCTCACCGGTTGGGACTTCAGCCAGCCCAAAACTT
>Ga0164297_10002056_pt1 | contig 20307 bp, 16 predicted proteins | sample GEODES058metaG_FD_113539 | JGI IMG/M metagenome (GOLD analysis project Ga0164297, IMG submission 113539) | Dystrophic lake water microbial communities from Trout Bog Lake, Wisconsin, USA - GEODES058 metaG | ecosystem: Environmental > Aquatic > Freshwater > Lake | place: USA: Trout Bog Lake... | reverse complement strand
AATGCTGCTCCTAAAATCAAATAAAATTTTTGTTCCATAGATACACTAGAAAAATTAGTAAATAATTTACCTAATGGATGATTACCAAACACAACTCTCAAAATATCCATATATTCGCCCCAACATAATTTTATACCTTTCGCCTTTATTACGAAAAATGGTATTATTAATATTATAAATGGAGATATTAAAGAAATTACAGGAGCAGACATATCATACATGCACATTAATTGAAGAAACTTATCATCTTTGTTCAAAAATTCCCACATTGGCCAATCAAGATATCTATATTTTTCTTTAAATCCATTATCTCCCTTTATTTCATCCCATATTTTCATTATATTTTCAAAGTCAGGAGAGAAAATTTCTCCATCTATTTTCTTATAAGTTTTTAATAATTCCTGATGTTCTTTTAAATATTTTATATCAGTTGTGTAATGAGTTGAGAATTGTTCTAATATTTTCTTACCAATTTTGGTTGTAGGTTGAAATGCATATTCTAACATAGATTTACTAGTTTCATCAATAGGTTTAATTAATTCTAAATCATCTATAATTTCCTTCTTTAATTCCATTTTATCATCATTGTAATAAATAGGTAATTTAAATTTTTCATTTATTGACTCTAATTTTGATATGATATTTGTTTTTTCTTTGGATTCTTCCTGAGTAAACATTATATCAAAATTAGAAATATATTATATTATTATTACGAATCATTGACTCCAAATAAGTAAGTCTAATAATTATTATTACTTAATTAATGTCTCCAATGCTGCAGGCATTTCATTTATTTGTGTTGAATAATATTGTTCAATTTCTCTCAACTTGGGCATATCCCTTCTAGTTACCAAATTTATTCCAACTCCTTTACGACCCCAACGACCACTACGACCAATTCTATGCAAATAATTATGAACACATTTTGGTACATCAAAATTTATGACAACACTTACTTGTTGAATATCAATTCCACGTGATGTGACATTGGAAGAAATTAATACACGAAACCGACCTACCTTGAAATCATTAAATGCTTGATCTCGTTCACTCTTCTCCATATTGCTATGAATCCTGCAAACTGGAAATCCATCTTCAGTCATTGCATCGTATAAATCTGCTACGCGTTTAACACTATTACAATAAATAATACATTGGCTGACTGAAATTATAGAATATAAATCCTTTAATGTATCATATTTTTGTAAATCATCTTCTACTGCAACATAATATTGACTAATTCCTTCTAAAGTTAATTGTTCTACTTTTACATGAATTTTTACAGGATTACGCATAAATTTGCCAGTAATAGAATCAATATAATCTGGCAATGTTGCACTAAATAATGCAACTTGTATATCATTTCTTAAATTTTGCAAAATATTATAAATTTGTTCTTTAAAACCGATTGATAACATTTCATCGGCTTCATCTAATACAACTAATCTTATATTTTTACAAATAATATGATTCCGTCTCATCATATCAAATACCCGACCTGGGCAACCAGTAATAACATGTGGTGGAGTATTTTTTAGAATACGAGCATCCTCGTCAATGGAAGAACCACCAACTAATGTTTGAACTCTTAATCCAGTTATTACTGAACCTAATAATCTAGCTACTGATGCAGTTTGAATACTCAACTCTCTAGTTGGCGAGAGAATAAGAATTTGAGTAGTATTATCATCTACTTTTACATGTGATAGTGCGCCAATGGTAAAAGTTGCAGTTTTACCAGTGCCTGATTGCGCCTGAGCAATTATATCCTTTCCATCTATTAAGGGTTTAATTGCCTTTCTTTGAATTGGGCTAGGTTTTTCAAAACCCATTGCATAAATTCCTCTTAATAGTTCTGAACTAATATCTAAATTATCCCAGGCATTAATTTCTTCTAAAGAGTTATTATTTGTTTCCTCTTCTTGTATTACAGGGTTGGTTTTAGGCTCTCTTTCAACAGACATATTATATTATAATTATAATAATTTATATTTAAGCATATTTACGTTATAAATATTATAATAAGAATATGTAAAAAAATTGATATAAATATATTTTAAATTATTATAATTATAAATCTAGACAATGACACAAGTAACTCAACGAAATTATTTATTAGAAGATTTTGCGAATATTACTTTTGGTGGATTTGATATTGAGTTACCTGAAAATACTCTTGAAATTATTTCTCAATTATCACTTCAAGTTGGTTCTCCAACTTATATTAAAACACCAATATTTGCAAAGAAGGATAAATCTTTGTCAGTTGGAGGAGGTGATTTATTTAAAAAGAAGAAAAATCGTAAAACTGGTGGAGCTGTAGAAATTGTGAATGATGAAGATTGGGAATCTATTCGTAGTTTTCATACTACTAAAATTGAACAAAAGGTAGGAATTGATGCACAGATAGATTTAATTCGGTCAGCACTTAACAAGATGATAGATAGTAATTATGATGAAAAATATAATTACATTATTGAAATTTTAGATAATATAATGCAAGATTCGTCACAAAGTGATATATTGAAGGTTTGTAGACAAATATTTGATATTGCATCTAATAATCGTTTTTATTCAAAATTATATGCAGATTTGCTAGCTAGTTTGATTAATAAATATGATATTATGCGTTCAGTATTTGAAACTAATTTGGGTACATTTTTAGAGTTATTTAATAATATTGAGTCAGCAAATGCTGATGAAGATTATGATAAATTTTGCAAGGTAAATCTTAATAATGAAAATAGACGAGCATTAAGTGCATTCTTTGTTAATCTTACTTCTAAGAAAATTATTAGCGAGGAGAAATTATTAGAATTATTTAAGCAGTTAATTTTGCAAGTTTATGAATTAATTAGAGTAGATAATAAGAAATGCGAGGTAGATGAGATTGTTGAGAATTTGAGCATTCTTTATAATAAAGAGCTTGTTGAAGATTGTGAAGATGAAATTGATAGTAAAAGTTTGAGTGAAATTATTAAAGAATTATCGGAATGCAAGGCAAAGAGTTGGCCAAGTTTATCTAATAAGGCTATCTTTAAATTCATGGATATTCTTGAGGTTAAATAATATTTAATAGAATAAATTTAAACATATCTTTGTATTGATATATAATATGATGTTTGGTAATAACAATAATAATGGAAATAAATCTGGATTTCAGAATTCTTCTAATACAACTGAAAATATAACATCTAAGTTGGATAGTTCAAATGGGTCTGGAAAAAATGAATATAATATTAATATTGATCTTGCTAGTTTTTTAGAGGAATTTGAAAAGATAGCAAATATAAAAGCTCAATATCAAGAGGAGAAGAAAGAGAGTAAATATGTTATGACAGAAGAAGAGTTATATTCTGAAATTGCCAATTATGATATGAATTATAGTGTTAGAGAGTTAGCTGTAATATGTGAATATTATGGGTTTGATACATTTGAAAATCTGAATAATATGGAAAAATTAGAATTAGTTGAAAGGATTATGATTTTTGAAAATAAAAGAGAAAATATGATTGAAGTTTATAGGAGGAAACAAAATTGGAGTTATTTGGAAGATTTAAAGGCGGATTCATATTTCAAGAAATTTATAATTGATTTTTGAAATTTTGAATTTTTCTTTCATGTAAATATAATTTATATGAATTATAATATAAAATATATGCATAATTTATATTATGGTGTTATCCAAAATTAATAAGAGTGTTAGTTATATTGAAACAAAAAAAGTTGATTCCAATGATTTGAGTAAAGAAGCTGATTTGTATGAAATTGAAGCAAACGGTGTCAATATTATTGTTGCAGTTGGTAATGCTAAGAAGGATTTTGAGGATAAAAATATTACTTTTTTTCCAATTTATTTAGTGAAATCAAATAATAAAGTTATGCAAATTGGTTTGTATGAGGTGAAATCTTCTGATTTAACAAATTATATTGATGATGAAGGTAATCTAGAAGTTGAAAAAATAAACGACCCGCTTATTTATGTATTTGTTACTAAGAAAATGTTAGAAAACTTAAGGCTTGTTCCCGAGTCTGAATTAGAAGCGCAGGCTATTGCATTAAGAAAAAAGGAAGAAGAGGATGAAGAAGAAGCAGAAGCAGAAGAAGCAGAAGCTATTGTACAAGAAGTAATTGAAACAAAAATACCAGAAGTTAGAAAGGATATTTTTAATATTCTTAAAGGTGTTCCTATTCCTGCAATGTTACAAGAGGAAACAAAACAAGCAGCTTTAAAAGTTAAATCTTCTTATAAAGGGACAAAAGAAAGTAATTGGATACAAAAATATATGGAAAATCCAAATTATTATATTCTTGATAATGAAGGTGGAGGTGATTGTTTTTTTGCTACAATTCGTGATGCTTTCTCTCAAATTGCACAACAAACAAGTGTTGATAAATTGCGTAAAAAACTAGCAAATGAAGTAACGCTTGAAATATTTGCAGGATATAAAGAACTATATGAAAATGCGAAAAGGTCTTTGTTAAAAGATACTGAAACTATAAAACAATTAGAGGCCGAATATGCAAAATATAAGAAAATGTATGAGGAAACTTTGGATCGCAACGAGAAAAAAAAATATGTAGAAATATCCAAGAAGATTAAAGCTGATAGAGAAAATGTTATTAATGAAAAAAGAATTACTTATCAAATTTCGGAGGAATTTAGGTTTATGAAAGGTATAGATACTATTGAGCAATTTAAAAATAAGATTAAAACATGTGAATTTTGGGCGGAGACTTGGGCAATTTCTACTCTTGAACGTGTTCTAAATATTAAATTTATATTGATTTCTTATGAAGCTTATGAAAATGGTGACTTGATGAATGTTTTAAATTGTGGGCAAGCAAACGATGCAATTATTCAAAGTGCAGGGCAGTTTACACCCGAATATTATATTATTGTTGAGTATAATGGATACCATTATAAGTTGATTGGTTATAAAAAGAAGCAAATATTTAAATTCAGAGAATTGCCGTATGATATCAAGAAAATGATTGTAGATAAATGCATGGAGAAGAACTCTGGATTATTCTCTCTTATTCCAGATTTTATAAGATTCAAAGATGAGTTAACAGCAGGAATACAAGAGATTCCGCAATTTGATGAATTATCTGATGCTAAAATTCGTGGATTATATGATGAAGATGTTGTTCTTATTTATTATGATAAATCTGATGCTAAAAAACTTCCAGGTAAAGGATCAGGAGAGAAAATACCTGTTGATATGGTAAAAGATTTTTCTCAATTAGCAGCGATTCCAAATTGGCGCCGAAAATTAGATAATATGTGGATTCAGCCCTTTGTTATTGATGGTCATATTTGGAATAGTGTAGAGCATTATTATCAAGCAGCAAAATTCAAAGGTACCCCTGAATTTTACTTATCATTTGCTCAAGAATCTGGTACAGATTTAAGTAAAAATCCTGAATTGGCAAAAGCAGCTTCAACTACAAATGGAAAATATAAAGGTGAATTAATCAGACCGAAAGGAGTGAATAAGGATGCAGATTACAAGAAGTATAAGGATAAAAATATGACTGATGCATTATATGCGAAATTTAATCAAAATGAGGATTTAAAAGAGTTGTTAAGATATACCAAAAAAGCAAAATTAATGCATTATAAGAAAGGAAAAGAACCAGAATTAGCAGAATCACTTATTATTGTACGCGATAAATTGAAGAATGCATAAAATCTTATCTAATTTTTAATAATCTGCGCCAATTATTCATTTGTTTTATTGAATTTGAATGTAATTTATATGCCTCTTTTTTTGAATAATCATGAATAAAAAGTTCATCATTACAATATTGTAACATACGTTTTGTAAATAATTTACAAGAATTATCAAAAGCATCTTTCATAGTACAATTATTATTTTCCATATCATAAATAATTGCCCGATTAAAATCATATGAAGATAATAGATCTGCTTCTCTTACAATATGATAAGCCTTTTGATATTTGCCCATTTGCGGATATCCATAATTTTTAACTTTAGAATAAGACATTGTGGTTATGATATTATGAGTTACTGCAATTTCGTTCAAGGTCATATCTGTTTCTTCTTTCAAGAAATTTACTATATTTTGAGCTCCATGGGTTTCATTAATATATTTATGGTCGCACATATCATGTATAACTGCTGATGCTATTATTATTTTTTGGTCATGAATGAGAATCGGTGTTTTTAGTAGTTCATCTTCATAAATTTTGTTAGCATAATCTAATACATTCAAGCTATGAGATAGTCCATGAGACTCATCAATATTTAGTTCTTTTGTTTTTAATAAAACATAATGGAATAATTGAGATACAAACAACTTCATTATTGTTATTGTTATTGTTCTTTTAATTATTTTTAAAATAATATATTTTTGGATGATGGTTTTTCTTTAAGTAGCTTTTTATCATTAGTTGATTGTATTTTTTTTAATGCATATTGTCCACAAGGACCGCAATGATCTTCATTTGATAAATCTATTTTGTTGTTCATTGTTTTATTACAATTTTCTATTCTCCATCTGCCAAGAGGTTTTGGTAGTTCTTTTGGAATAAATTTTTTAATTGTAGTTATTATATATTTCATAATAGATAATAACAATTATTGTTTTTAAATTATTTTACAAGGATAATTAGGTGTTGCATTCTTTAAGTACCTTTTAAAATAATATATGTGGGCAGTTTTCTTTAAGTACCTTTTAAAATAATATATATGTGGGCAGTTTTCTTTAAGTACCTTTTAAAATAATATATATGTGGGCCGTTTTCTTTAAGTACCTTTTAAAATAATATATATTAAAGTTTTTGTATTTTCAAAAGTCGAAGTCCCCTTTTCAAAAATGGACAAAAATAAATGTCCATTTTTCAAAACCCATTGCCGACTTTTATAAAAAATTACAGAAATTCTAATTGTGAGCATTATGCTCTAAAAACCAGTTTTTCATTAAAAAAAGTGTGAGCATATTATTTTTTAACTTATCTTGTGCAAACTACATAGATATATAATGTTGGAACTATTTAGGAAACTATGGAATTCGTTTTTTCGTCAAAATTCGTCAAAAAATATGTGTGTGAATGTTGTGACCATTCATGGGATAGAAAATATGATTATAGTAAACACTTATTAACCGATAAACATAAAAATGCCCAAAATGGAAACGAAAACGACGAAAATGGAAACCCAAAATTCGTCATTTCGTTCGCATGCAAATGCAGCAAAAGTTATAATACTAAATCCGGACTTTGGAAACATCAGAAGAAATGTAATGAGGTCAATAAAAATCTTGAATATAAAGATAAAAATGATATAATATCTGAAAAAGATATAATATTGGATAAGAATTTAATCATTGAAATACTTAAACAAAATCAGGAATTACAAAAGCAAATATTTGAAATTATAAAAGATGGAAAAACTATTATAAACAATACAATCAATAACAATAATCAAAGCTTCAATATGAATCTTTTTTTAAATGAACAATGCAAAGATGCTCTCAATATTGGTGAATTTGTTAATACACTTCCATTAACTTTAGAAGACTTGGAAAATACTGGAAGAGTTGGTTATGTAAAAGGAATTACCGATATTGTTATTAGAGGTTTGAAAAGCATGGATGTTCATAAGCGTCCCATTCATTGTAGTGATTTGAAGAGAGAAATCATTTACGTAAAAGATAATGATGTTTGGCAAAAAGATGAAGATAATGTTAAGGTTAAGAAGGCTATTCAAAATATTGGAACACGTAACTTTATGCAAGTAAAAGAATGGGTAGAAAAGAATCCAGAAGCAAAGGATATAAATACAAAAAAACACGACCAATATGTAGAAATTCGTATAAAATGTACAGGAGGTTCAGATAAAGAAGAAGACAATAAAATGCAGAATAAAATACTTAGTAGCATTGCAAAAGTAGTTCATATTGATAAACAAAGTATATAAAATAAGTTAAAATAAAAAAAATATAATATTTAGTAAATTAATGAGATTGTATAGTGCTATTATTGTTGAACCTAGACGTCATAATGCATTATGTTTTGTTCTTGAAAATTTTTTAAAAAATTTATCAGATGATTGGTTAATCATTATTATGCATGGTACACAAAATAATGATTTTATTGATACTATTATAAATAATCAACTGCAACAATATAGCAATCGTATTGCAAAAATTAATTTATTTGTAGAAAATCTTACAATAAGACAATATAACGAGTTATTAACATCAGAATATTTATATAATTTAATACCAACTGAGACCTTTTTGATATTTCAAACCGATACAATGATTAATGAAAAAAATAAAGAGTTAATAAATAACTTTTTGGATTATGATTATGTTGGTGCACCTTGGAAAAGACATTTATGTGGAGTCGGAAATGGAGGGCTTTCATTGAGAAAAAAAACCGCATGTTTAGACTGCATTAAAAATCATAAATGGAATGGTGAAAATGAAGATATGTTCTTTTCTTCTTTTATTAAAAATAAACCTGATGTTGAAACAGCAAAATTATTTTCAGTTGAAACTTATTATTCACAGGTAACATTTGGAATTCATGCACCATGGCATCATTTAATTATATGGGAATTAAGAGCATTAATTAATGAAATTAACGGTTTAAATGAATTAATTAAATTGAATACGGGATATTATATTAGCCTTGAATAAATGACATCTTACTTTCTTTAAGTCCTTCTTATAAATAATATATTATTTCATCATAATTAATTTCTGACAAAATTCATCCCCAGTTGGACAACTACAACATAGATTTACAATAGCAGCTGGTGAGATTTTATATTCCTTTACTTTTTTCAGAAGTTTTTGACATATTTTTCCTGAATAATAATGAGTATAAATTTCTTCAATCGTTTTACAACTTGCATTACCTAGTTTAAAAGCAATATCAATGCGACCTGGTCTCACTAATGCAGGATCTAATTTTTCATAATGATTTGAAGTTATAATTAATATTCGCCCTGAAGTTTCATTGATTCCATCCCATAAGTTCAATATGTCGTCTAATGTAATAGGATCATCATTTGTAATAATACTTGAAATATTCTTATTTATAACATCAGGAGATTCATTCACTTCAACAATAGAATGTAATATTTCACTAATATTTATATTCCCATTTGATTTATTATTTGAAATATTCATATTTTGTTTATTTTGTTTATTTTGTTTCATGTTACGGTCTAAAATAATATCACCAATACAATCAATATCTTCAATTACTATTATTTTCTTTTCAAAATCTATTGTTCCATATTCATTATTTCTGTTATATGTTGATTCAAAAAAGAAATCAATCAGCTGTTTTCTTGTCTTTATAATTTTCATAGATATAATAATAATATGACGCTTCGTATAATTTGTAATTGCTTTTATGAGAGATGTTTTGCCTGTTCCTGGAGGACCATGTAATGCAATTCCTAGTGTGTATGGTCTACCTTTCTCATAATACCATTTTTTATTTTTCAAAAAAAAATCTAGATTTTTCTGTATATATTCTTTACCATCAAAAAATATATTTGAAAAATTTTTTACACTCTCAAATCTTGTTTCACTCCAACATTCAAGTGAACTATCTTCATACTTAGTTTTATTCAAAGTATAAATAAAAATCATATTTTTACGACTATTCTTTATTTTTGTTAAATATTTATCAGTGATATTTTCTACAAATTCTGTTAGTTCTTTTATACTTAATTTATAAGAATAAAGTGTTATTTTTATTTTATCTGTTTTTGAATCCGTTTTGGTTTCTTTATTATTACTTTCTATTTCAATCATTTCAGTAATTGCATAAATGTTTTTAGTTATTATAAATTCATGCGTTTGGGATACTATATATATATCTGATTTTGACTTGTTATCATTACAATATTGTTCTTTTATAGCATATATGCTTGGGTTATTATTAAGCCCTTCCATAATATAATACCAAATAGCTTTAAATCTATCGCTAAAAATGGAGGATACAAATGGTGCAAAGTTGTAACAACTAACTATATGACTTTTTTGTCCTTCCAATTCAATAGATACTCTTTTGTAGAAGAGAGAAATATACCATTCTTGATTTAAAATTTTTTTTAGAAAAATAGAAAGAAAATTATAATAATTATATTTTATAAAATAACTGAATATACTTATTGCAAACGTGGTCAATATTGTATCTATTATTGGATTGCCAGTTTTGATTGTTCCAAATAACTTCATTTTTATGCTATCTATAAATGCATTAAAAAAATTTTGATTATTTATGATTTCATGCATGAAAAATAATATAACATAATTTCTAAATTATTATGTTATATTATATTAAGTAAATGCCATTACAAACAAAAAAAAAACGTTGTATTTCAGGATGCAAATTTCTTGAAAGAGACATCTGTACAAGAAGTACTAGATGTAAATATGTAGATGGCAAAACACGTAAATATTGCAGATTGTCTTCTAGTTATAAAATGAATGCCTCTAATTGTAAAGTAGTTAAACGAATTAAAAAAGCTGAAGCTAATAAAAAAATAGGACATTATTTTATGAAAATTATAAATGATTCTAATCAAAAAAAATCAGAATATTTAAAAGCTATTTGTTCAGATTCAGGAATTTGTATTGCATTCGGTACAAATAAAGATAAAATAACTAAATTTTTTGGTAATTTTAATAATTTTGAATATGTTGATCCTCCTATCAAGAGACTCGGAAAACCATCTAATAATGGATTTGTTAAAGAAATTAAATATAAGAGATATGATTATATTGCATATGCTGCATTAAAATCTTCTGCCTCTGCTTCTTCAGATAATTTAGCTTATGAATATTTAGTTGGACAGTTTATTAATCAACAATGTAGATTTTTTCCTTGTTTTCTAGAAACTTATGGACTATTTTATTATAAAAATTCTGTTAGTTGGAAAGATATGAAGGATAGTGTAACAATAACAACAAATACACTTAAAAATTCATTAGTAAAAGGTGACCCAACTGATTATTCAAAAATGTGTAAAAAATCTAGAGATGCTGCTATTTTAATACAACATTTGAAAGATGTAACTACTATTGATGATTTATTTGAAAATCCATCTAGAGCCTCTATCAATTTTGTTTGTTATGATTTATTATATATATTGTATCAAGTATATATGCCGTTAGCTTTCTTAAAAAATAATTTTACACATTATGATTTACATAAAGGTAATGTTCTTATTTATGAACCAATAAAAGGTAAATATATTCAGTATCATTATCATATTGGTAATGGAGAAACAGTTATTTTTAAATCACCTTATATTGCAAAAATTATAGACTATGGACGTTCATATTTCAAATACAAAGGAAATACTGGAAATTTAAATTCAGTTGATATTTATAAGAAGCTTTGTGCTGAACCTGATTGTGATTCTTGTGGAAAAGATTATGGATTTGAATGGATGGAAGGACCGCTTTCTAACGAGAATTATTTTATTAGTTCACAAATTCCAAATATAAGCCACGATTTGCGTTTATTAAATGAATTGAAAAAGCCTATTTCAACAATCAATAAACATGTTTCAAAAACGTCATATATTAATCCAGTAGGAATAAATGCTTTGCAAAATTTAATACAGAATGTAAAATATGGAATGGGAATCAAAGGCTCTGACAAAGATTATGGAACAAATATAAATAAAAAGAATGGGTTTCCTGGAAGTATTAATAATGTTGTAGATGCCGAACGCAGTTTGAGAGAAATTATACTTGAAAACGAGAATATATATAATTTAAATGAGTCCATTTATACACCAGATAATAAAATAGGTGATGTTCATGTTTATGTAGACGAATCGCCAATGCGTTTTGAACCTGTATAATCAGCATGACATAAAGTAAATGCAAATAATAATTATTTCTTTAAGTTCTTTTATAAAGATATTATTTTTGTTATTTTTATTTCTTTAAGTTCTTTTATAAAGATATTATTTTTGTTATTTTTATTTCTTTAAGTTCTTTTATAAAGATATTATTCAATTAAATGCTTTTTCTCTCTTTACATCTTTTTACAAAGTCTTCTTTTTAGAAAAGAAACTGTATGTAACTTTACAGCTGCTTGTTCATATGATTCTTGATTTTCATTTTTAACAGCTTCATTCATTTGAATAATCATTTTTTGTTTAAATTCTTCTCCTAAATTACTGTTATACAATCTTGCAATCAGATTATTTGGATGTAACGTTTCACAAATAATATTATTTACACTCATTGTATCATAATCTTCCATTAATACATTGTAAAGAGGTTCTCCATCATATTTTACTTTGTAAATATTTGCAGTTAAATTTAACATTGATTTTTTATTTGTAATAATATTAAGAAATTCTTCCGCTGGTGTCAGTTTATTATTGAATAAAATTTTATGGTCTTTACTCATTAGTGTTCTCTCAGAAGGAACATTGTGTTTTAGTGAATTCTTTTCAAAACAAATCAAATATTCATCAGTACTTACTGTTTTTGTAATAGCCACAATTTTTTTATAATTAATTGTATGCTTCAAAAGATTTATTTTTTGTATTGGTATTATTCCTCTGTCTGTTTTTATTGGAGTATCTGCAGGAAAACAAATATGAGATATTGGTTCTGGTATATATAAAAGAGTTAAATCAAAATTACTGAAATTATAACCATAATAAATTGGATCACCCACTACTAATGAACTAAACATAGTTACATTATATGATTCATTATGTGGTTGTGTCAAATAATAATTTGTAAAAGTTATTTTACCATTTGATTGATTAATACCTATAGATGAATTTGCTGGACCGTTTGCAGTCAATAAATAGTATTTATATCCACCTGTGAATGAACCTGGACCAGTAGTAAATGAAGAACCATACTCTGCAGGAATAGATACAGCATTTGGGTTATAAGTTTGTACAGTATTGAAACTAGAGAGAAGATATGGTGTATTTCTCCCAACAGATGCCCACATAGAACCTATTGTGAGCGGAACAATTGGTGTACCAATTAGAACATTATTTGCATCTGAATCATTCCAATTACCATTTGGAGTATAACAATTTGTTGAATTTAAAATTTCTCCATATAAACAATAACAATTTGTTATATTTATATCAAAATCATCTGGATAATTTACTGCAATTCCTGTTGCAGTTGTTGATGTTGCGGTTGTTGATATAGAATAACAATTTGTTATAATTAAATTTGTTGACTTATATCCTGCAATACCACAACTTAAATTTAATATGTCACCAATCGCATAACAATCTTGTATTGATCCTGAAGATTTGCTTCCTACAATTCCACCTGATTTATTGTTTATTAGTAAATTATAAATAGAACCACAATTTATTATTGTTCCATTAAAAAGTTGCCATCCTAACCATCCAGAACCATATGTTGTTAAAGAATAACCAAATGCATTTATTATCAAATTTTGAATAATAATGTTATTTTGTGAATTAGAATTTATCAGACCCAACCAATTATCAACAACATTTATATTAATTGTATTAATTTGTCCATCAAAAGTTATATTTCCCGAATCACACACAAAATAATTATCAATACTTGTATAAGTAATTGGTCCTGAAAAACTTACTATTAGACTTTCAGCAGATGGATTATTATTAATTATTGATATTGGGAATGGTGGTAATGTTTGCGGAGTTCCTCCATCAACAGTATATGTAGTACTTGTTATAACAATGCTATTATTTGCTGAAATAGGTGACAGAATAGGTTGAGTAATTAAATCAAAATTGTCTATTGTATATCCAAAATAAGAATTTCCACTACCTTGATAAGTAACTACAAGTGAATTATAATCAGTTGTGTTTGAATATTCTAAATTAGTATAACTTAATATTCCAGTAGTTGCATTTATTGATACATTTGTTGGAGCTGCATTGTTGACTCCTATTAAAGAAAAATTGTAACCAGAAGAATATATTGGGTTTACATAATTTGATGGGAGAGTATAATCTGGACCTTGGGTTGATTTTATTATTTGCTCAATTGGATTATAAATTTGTTGAATATTAAATGATGATAAAAGATATGGTTGTGTAGTGCTACTTGGATTTGGAGTTGTCCATACAGAACCTTGTATGTAACCATTATATTGAGGAATGCCAATTAACGCAAAATTTGCATCTGAATTAGACCATCCACCGTTAATAGAAGCATTATAACAATTTCTTGGGATAATAGATATTGGTCCAGTTAGTTGACCACTTAAACAATAACAATTACTAATAGATAAATTAGAAGAAGTAGAATTAGAACAAATTGCACCAGAATTTCCTAAATCATTTCCTGTTGATGTATTATAACAATTTGAAATAATCGCGTTTGCATTGAATCCACAAATTCCACCTTGACTATTAACAGTGATTATTTGACTAGTACTATAACAATTATTAATCTGTAACATTGTTGCTCCTGAACCACCATTACCAGCATTTCGTCCACAAATTAATCCAGCATTACTTGTTCCACTACTAAAACCAATAGTACTAAAACAATTTTGTATAATATTGTTTCTTGCATTGTTTGCGAAAAATTCTTGCGCTATACTACCTTGAGCATTTGGAATGCTTCCTATAGTTCCACCAGAACCACTAGTAGTAATCCCAATATTTTGAACTTTTATATTATTTTCTCCATTTGTAGTTGAAGTACCATTTTGTATTAAACCTGGATAGCTCTGTACATTTATATTAATTTGATTACCTTTACCATTAAAAGTAATATTAGGAGTGCCTGGAATAAAAAAATTATTTATATTTGTATAAGTAATACCAGAAGTAAATTTTACATTCAGATTTCCAGATTGACCATTATTTTGATTTATTGCAATAGGAAATGCACCTAATAATTGAGGAGGACCTCCATCAACAGTATATGTAGTATTTGAAATAACAATATCATTATTTGCATAAATCTGTGAATTAGATGTTGGAGTAACTATTAATGAAAAAGTTCCAAAATTATAATTACGAAAAGCAGGACTACTACCTAATGCAGTAAAAACAATTGTATTTAATGTTGGTGAAGGATTTACATAATTTAGATTTTGAAAAGTGATTGCTCCAGTATTTCCATTTATTGTTGTACTAGATGCTGCTGGATCCGAATTATTTACATTTTGTAATCTATATGTAAAAGGAGAATTAAATAACCCATTTGATGAAGTATAACTACTTCCTTGTGTAGAAGAAACAGCAACAGTATTTGGATTATAAGTTTGAAGAGTATTAAATAATGATAAAAGATATGGGGTATTTGTTCCAACAGATGTCCATGTTGTACCAGGTGAAAATGTATTTGCAGGACAACCAGTCAATTCTGCATTTGCACTAGCATCATTCCATGTGCCATTGGCTGCATAACAATTTGTAAAACTTGTCTGACTATTTGTAGGAGCAATTCCAGCTGAACCTGAACTTATAGTTCCGAATGAATAACAATTTCTAATAGTTGTGCCAGAATTAACAGATACATTAGCGTATATTCCTGCCGAATTTGAACCAATTGTACCCAAACTATAACAATTTGATATAGTTGCTCCTGCATCACCACCAATAATACCACCACAATTGTTTCCTATTGTACCAGTAGTATAACAATTATTTATAGTAACAGAACGTAAACCTTGACCAGCAATTCCCCCTGGGCGTCCACTACCGCTAGCAAGTGAGATATTGCATGTAACATAACAATTATTTATTGTTGCATTTCTACAAGATACTCCCAATATATATCCTGCTCCGCTGGCTAAACTAGAAGATGTACCAGTAATTCCAATATTTTGAATGATTATATTAGTTAGTGTAGTACTTTGTATTAAACCTCCATAGCTTATGTTAACAGAAATCTCATTGTATTGACCATCAAAAGTAATATTGTTGCTCATTGGTTGCAAAAAAAATGCTGAATTTGATATTGTAATTCCAGATTGGAAAGATACAACTAATGTCTGAGAACCTGAATTAGTAATTTGACAAGCTGTTGTGTAATTAAAACTAATAGCAGAACCACCATCAATAGTATATGAAGATGGTCCAAATACTACACTTGTATTTGCACTAATTGAAGTAGTCATAATATAATTAAATAATATTATTTTCTTAATATTATTTTGTTAATATTATTTTCTTAATATAAAATTAAAAATAATTCTAATAACAATTAGAACCAATATAATTAGCTTTAGCAGTGACACCATTAGGACAACAACCATATTGAGTACCTGCACAACCACCAACAATATGTGGTTTCTTTACTATAACACTAGAAGTAGTAGTGGTTTGCACAGGTTGTTTATTAACAACAATTACATGACCAGCAATTGTTAAAATAAAAAAAAGAACAAGAAGAATAATTATAATTTCTTCAGCTTTCATATATTATACTTAAATAAAATAGTTATATATTTGTAATAATAAATTTAAAAAAATAAAATTTAATAAAAGATAATTATAAGAATAAAAATGATGAGATTAACAGTAAATAGCAAAAAGTTAATGAATTTTTTTATAAATAAAAAATGTTTAAAAGGAGATGAATCATTAACAAGAAACACACAAACAATTTTGAAAAGGTTTTATAAAGAAATACAACAAGCAAATAAAGTTTCAGAAGGTGTTTTAATGAGAGATGGTTATAGACTTTCTATTGAAAGAATTACAACAATTGCAGAAATTCCTAAACCAAAGCTATTTAATGCAAATGCATTTCCTGAGGAAGTAAGAAAACATATAGATGAAACAATGCAAATGTGTTTTTCGTATACTTTTTCTCTCTTCAATAGAGATTTAAAAGTGAAATTTATAGTAGAAGAACCCAATGAAGAGCTTTTGGTTCACGTTTATAATGATTATGTTAAAAAGGTATTAGTATGGTTTAATTTTATAAATAAATATGCAGTTGAGAGACAATGTTCAAAGAGTATAACAGTTTATATATATTTAACTTCATTGAAAAAAAAATTACCAGAATCAAATATTCATATATTAGAAGAAAACCACGTTAATACAGCATTTACATACACTTGTCAAATTAATTCGGAAATAGTAGTATTTAGAAAAGAAGAATGGTTGAAAGTTTTGATGCATGAAACGATGCATAATTTAGCCTTGGATTTTTCCGATATGAATTATAAAGAAGTAGATTCAAAAATTGTTGAGTTATTTCCTGTGACGACTCGTGGCAATTCATTTGAGGCATACACAGAATTTTGGGCAGAAATTTTGAATGCATCATTTTGTAGTTATTATATGATACCTTCAATGAAAAAAAATGCAGAAAACGAGTTTATAAAGAATTTTGAATTTTTCTTACAATTTGAGAAAGTATTTGGAATCTTTCAAATGGTAAAGACATTAAACTTTATGGGATTAAAATATGAAGATTTATATTCAAAAAATGTAAAATCTAAAATAATACGTGATACATTATATAAAGAAAAGTCAAATATTCTCTCTTATTATGTGATTCGTGTTATATTACTAAATAACTGGCAAAATTTTTTGAAATGGTGTAATACTCATAATAAATTAAATTCTTTAATTCAATTTAAAAAGACTTCAGAAAATATGCAGGCTTATTTTGAGTTTATAAAAGATAATTATAATAATGTTGAATTATTGGAAGATGTAAAAAAAATGGAGAAAATAATAATGAATTTGAAAAAAACAAAAAAAATAAAAGCTGGTGAAAATAATAAAGAAATTGATTTTATAGAAAATAATATGAGGATGAGTATAACCGAATTAGGATAATATATCTAAAATGTCATGGCTCTATTTTTTCTTTTCATATCTTTTTCTTTTTTTCTTGCTTCTTGGATTCTAGCTTTTATTTCTTCGCGATCAGGATTTGGTGGATAATTTTGTTCAAATTTATCAATTTGGGAAGTTTTTGGACTGTAACTTTTATTATTTTTAAGATATAAAAATCGCTCAAACCTTTGCCTTCTAGTATCAGAAGATGTTGAATTTGATGAAGGATAAGAACTAGGTAAATTTGAAGACAATGAGTCATATTCATCATTATATATACATTTTGAAAAAATAGAACCTTTTGCATTTCTTGATTTATTATTTCTTTTCGTTTTATTACTTCTTTTTGTTTTTTTACTGCTTTTCGTTTTATTACTTCTTTTTGTTTTTTTACTGCTTTTCGTTTTTTTACTTCTTTTTGTTTTTTAGTGCTTTTCGTTTTATTACTTCTTCTACCTCCCTTGAAATCCTTCTTGCTGTCTGCAGCGCCATTTTCAGACGGTCCTGCACCTCCACCAGTATTGGATGTACCAGATACACCCGCGGTAGTATCAACACCTCCAGCACCTCTACTGGTACCAGCGCCACTCCAACCATTACTGGCACTCTGCTGTCTGTAAAAACTCTCTTCTTCAGGGTTATATTGTGGTAAACTTCCTTCTTCAATTAATACTCTTAGATCATCATCTTTTGGTAAAGATAAATATTCATAATTTTTTTTAACTACCTCTCTAGCTAAACTCTCCAAAGAACGAACAGATTTACAAGGAACCTCACGAAAACAAGTATTTCCTTCATAACTATAATTTACAATATGTTTTTTTCCAGTATCATCTTCAAACGTATCTCTCTGCCATCCACCATCACCGAAACCACCTTGTTCACGATCCACGAGATGACCTACATATAGAGGTTGTTTATCTGTATAATATCTCCTATTTTGAGAACCACCTTCTTGTTTTGTTGCTTCAGCGTATTCATAACATTTTGAATTATCAAATTCTGGGTTAATCCTAAATACTTCAATTCTCTCCATATAATATATTTTTATTTTTATTTTAATTTTATATGATCTTTGCAGTAATTTGAATTTTCTAAAGGGACACGTCCACATTTTCGTCCATTCTTGAAACAATGACTGCAAATATATTTATATGTGCAATCATTGAGTTTTTTCTTATTTTGGTGCCAAGCTAATGACGCTCCATCAAAATCAATATCAACCGCAAGCTCTTTTAATAGAGGTTCTGTTCTTGTTGTCTCTCTGATGTATTCTGAAACAATATCTCTTATATCAAGAGATATATTATTTGGTGTATTCCTTGTCATACTTCTGGTCTTCATCCTGAATTTGTTGTTTGTAAAGTGAATTGAAGAGAGAAAAAGTATTTCAATTTTTTATACAATAATAATGTTAAATAATGTTATTTTGTATAAAATAAAATTGAATAAAATTTTTGTTGTGTAAAAAGAAATATAATATACAAGAATGGGAATCAAGGATTTGAATCAATTTATTAGAATGAATTGCTCAGAGGAAGCAGTAAAAAAATTTAAATTATTTGAATTATCAGGCAAGAAAATTGCAGTAGATATAAGCATTTATTTGTATAAATATGTTTCGGATAATAATTTGATTGAGAATATGTTTACTTTGCTAGGATGTTTTCGTGAAAATAATATTATACCAATATTTGTTTTTGATGGTAAGAGTCCAGCTGAAAAAAAGGCACTACTAGAACAAAGAAAACAAGAGAAGAAAGCAGCAGAGAGAGAATATAATAATTTAAAAAAAATTTTAGAAACTAATGATGGAATGGAAGAAATAGATAAGCAAGAAATAATAGTTTCTATGGATTTATTGAAGAAACAATTTACTTATATAAATAAGGAACATATTAAAAAAGTGAAACATTTAATAGTTTCTTTTGGTATGACTTATTATGATGCTCCTGGAGAGGCAGACGAGTTGTGTGCATTATTAGCAGTTAAAAAAAAAGTATGGGCTGTGATGAGTGAAGATATGGATATGTTTGTATATGGCTCTCCAAGAGTTCTTCGTTATTTCAGTTTATTAAATCAAAATGTTGTTGTTTATAATATGAAATTGATTTTAGAGGAGTTAACATTAACTCAAAAAGAATTTAGAGAAATTTGTGTTTTATCAGGAACAGATTATAATAGACATTTGAATAATAATAAAAATAATTTGACAAATAGTTTGAAAATGTTTAAAAAATATAGAAAATCAATAAAAGAACTGAATAATTCTGAAGAAATTGTACCTAGTTATTATGATTGGGTACAAGAAAAAACGGACTGCATTGAAGATTATGATGTATTGATGAATATATATCATATGTTTGATTTGAACGCAGAAACACATAATCATCTAGAAATTTTTGAGAATATAAAAATTATGAATGGTTCTGTAGATATGGAGGCTATGAAACCTTTATTATTAGAAGAAGGATTTATATTTTGATAAAATGTAATAATACAATATTTT
>Ga0164297_10002055_pt1 | contig 20316 bp, 27 predicted proteins | sample GEODES058metaG_FD_113539 | JGI IMG/M metagenome (GOLD analysis project Ga0164297, IMG submission 113539) | Dystrophic lake water microbial communities from Trout Bog Lake, Wisconsin, USA - GEODES058 metaG | ecosystem: Environmental > Aquatic > Freshwater > Lake | place: USA: Trout Bog Lake... | reverse complement strand
GTGGTAACCACCGCCAGGTACCAACCAGTGCCTCTTGAACGCCTCTCTGGCCCGATGCGTCTTGAACCTGCGCTGTATGAGCGTGGCGGCACTTGAAAGATTGCCAAGCTTTAGAGTGGACGGCTTGTTTGCACCAGTCCAAGTATTGGACTTGCTGTTAATATTGTTATTAAACTCCTCAGAAACTCCTCTTGGGTCGATTGCATTTTCGTTGTTCCGATAATGATTTGGTCCCTCTACAATCCATTCGCGCAGATTATCTATTAACTGCTTGCGACTAGTAATGACATGACCACTCTGGGTATTGTACAACTTTCCGCCATATATGACTAGCTTTCCCCGGTCCCAACGCAGGGACTGATTAATATTGGCAATTTGACGGTTAGAGAGATTCTTGAGAACATTGGCGTTATTCTTGGGATTTCCAGCTGCTAGTTTGACTACGTAATTTTTGACAGTATTGTAATTGAGACTCGCTGGTTGCTTGTACTTGTAAAATGGTGCCATAATTGGTCTCAGCCGTGCAACCTCTTGTTCTCTCGCTCGGTTGTTTTCACGCATCTTCATGACGTGCTTAACACGATTCAAATTGCCACCTGATGACAGATAAGTAAGCATATTTGAATAGTTATTACCAGCCATGCTACGTTGTATCCCTATGCGCGCTGCCAAATTTTTCTCGAATTGGAATCTGTTTGATGCAGCCGCCTTACGATTAGCGTAAGTGCTACCCATATTGTACATTAGTGCCGCTTCGCGCGCTCTTAGAGCGCGCGCATTGTTGAGATTTTTCTGAGTAATAAGATGGTACCGGTTGAGGAAACTCATTTATAGTCTAGCTAGATTTTTTTGTAAAGTGCTTAAGAGCCACTGTTAGTGCATGCTTGTCCGAGTCCTTCTCTGGGACATCTGGCGCGGACATTGCGGCATCATAGGCCGCTCGATAAACATCCGTCTCACGCAGTGCATCATTTAGGTCATCCTTGGCCTCCTTGAGCGCATCCTTGGCAGCCAGGAAATCGCGCAGTGCCGTCTCGATGGCCATTTCTACATTCTAGTGGTCCTCAATTTTTAACTAAAGAGGAGACTCTTTGAATGTGAAATGCGGTTCCTGATTACTGGTATCACTGGATTCCTGGGTCCTCATCTTGCGAACCGTCTCATTGACGATGGCCATGAGGTCTACGGTCTTGTCCGAATCAACATGGGTCGTGAAAATGACATTCGTGACATTGTGCCTGATGAAAAGTTTCAACGCATCAAGTTTGTCTACGGAGACCTCTGCAACTTTCGTGCACTCGATGCCATCTTCAAGCAGCACCAGTTTGATGGTGTATTTCATCTAGCGGCTCAGACTCACCCTCCAACGAGCTTCACCGATCCTATTGGCACATGGGCCTGGAACGTTACCGGAAGCGTCAATTTGATGACGGCGCTACTCGACAACCAGCCGAATTGCAAGTTTGTGTTTTGCTCAACAGTTGAGGTATACGGTAATGAGGGCCAGGATGGTCGCAAGATTCGTGAGGACAACCCGTTCTTGCCCGCTAATCCGTACGGGGCTTCCAAGGCGGCGATTGACATGTACGTACAGGAGCGCATGAAGAACAAGCAGATGAACGCGGCGATTGTTCGGCCATTCTGCTTTACTGGTCCCCGTCGCGGATCGAGTTTTTCAATCGCGTCGGATGCGGTACAGATTGCACGCATGATCAAGGATCAGCAGCCCGGTACACTTCGAATTGGAAATCTCGACACCGTTCGTGCAGTGACGGATGTGCGAGACATTGCGAGGGCCTTTTCGCTCGTGATGTACGGTGACACGAGCGGAAAGGTGTACAACGTATGTGGAGGTGCACCAATGAAGATGCGCGAGTACACCGAGACTCTGATTCGACTAAGTGGGCTCCAGGGAATTACGCAGGAGATTGATCCCAAGCTGTGGCGCCCAATTGATATTCAGTATCAGGATGGTGACTCGACCAAGATTCGTGAAGAGCTTGGCTGGGAGCCGACGATTCCTATCGAGCAGACCCTGAAGGACCTGCTAGATTACTGGCTGCGGAAAGTCTCTCTTCCATGCACCCCTGGAACCGCAGGTTCCCCACGTGCCCCAGAGTCGTAAAGCAATCGGCATAAATCTTTCCACCCATCTGCTGCCAGCGACGGCAAAAAGCATAGTCCTCAGACAGGTATCGCCGGGTATCCGGATCAATCATGCAATCAAAAACTGCACAGTACTCGTCTAAATCCCGATTCTGGTGATCATTCATACAGTTTAGCTGCGGGTAACGCTCGTACATCTTTTGAATCACCTCGCGCTTGATAACCATAAAGCCAGTTGGACCGTCCAGCACCTCGGCAAATCCGTTCTCGATACGAGTGTTCTGGTGCTTAAAGTTCATCACCAGAGAACTGGCAATCTTTTCAATTGGGCGAGCATCTCCATTCTTGACACCTGTAACTGCCTGGTCCCACATGACGCACTTCTTAGGGTACACCGCAACGCTCACATCGTGGCCGCTGCGAAGTAGCCGAATTACCGACTCGGGATCAAAGTGGATATCAGCATCGATGAACATGAAATAGTCGCAGTCAGTCTTTTTTAGAAAACGGGCAACTGAGATGTTCCTGGCGCGATGAACCAGAGACTCATTTTCTGTCGTGTCGAGAATCAGATGGATTCCATTCTGGATGCATGCGAGCTGCAGCCTAAGAATACTTGTAGCGAATGCTTCTAGGCACAGACCTCCGTAACATGGCGTGCTCAGAAAAAGCTTCATGGACATTTAGCCGACAGATTCTCTAACCAACTCTATTAATTAGACCCTCGATCTTGTTTAGCGTCGGCAGAGACACCCCAGCCGCTTTGCAAATGTCCGCCTTGGAAATCTTGCCAGCTGCTGCAATCCAGATGGCTGCACTCGCGACACCAGTTGGCGTCTTTCCCATCAGTGACGGAATCTTCTCGATCCGGTCGAGCAGCTTCACCGTATCCATCTTGATCCGCAGCTTGTCTTGATGCTCTAGCTCATTGAAGATGCGGCTGAGAACATCACGTGGACGCGTCACTTTGGTGGGCTCGTTCACGACAGTCTCCTTGAGTAGACCGGATGTGCGTCCCACATCAGCCGTATCAATCATGAATGCATCCGCCACCTCCTTGGTGGTGCGCGGAACACCAAACTGCTTGCACGCCATGAATAGGCAGTTGGCCTTGATACCTGCACGAACATCGCCACGAGTCAACTTCTTTTCCGAAAACTCCTTGTAGATGAGCTTGGCATTATCAATCACCACATCGGAGCACTTGAGGCGATCGCGACCGGCTCTCTCAATCTCGGCATACGCGTGAAACAACGAGCGGTCGCAGTGATTCATCGACATGTGAAAGTGCATCTTCGCCATCTTCTTGTTGCCATTTCGAATCATCGTGCCCATGTTCCAGCCCGTGCTGAAGAATGGCGTCTCGGCGGCTCCACAGCGGGAGGGATCAACCGCGTCCTCCGGGCCACCGGTCCACTCCGCCTCATCGTTCAGATACGAGTTCTCGACGAGCCCACACTCGCCGCACACGGGCAGCTCACCAGTGGAGAACAGCTTGGCGCCTCCACATTTGCACAGGTATGGCTCGAGCGGGTCCGGGGCGGGTTCCGGGGCACGGATCTGATCGAGCTGGTTCCAAATCGTCTCTAGGTCAATCATCCTTTGCTAAGTGCTAGAAAGATTCACAAGACCCTTTGACGCACGTTTTTGGTTAGAGCCACCAAGCGTCTTGCTAGCATGATTGTTGTGAATCTCACGAGCATCCCCACGCGTTTCAAGCACCTCCAAAGCGTCGTCGACAACCTGCGCCAAAGTGACGTTAATGAAATCTGGGTCCACATTCCCAAGGAGTACACCGTCAAGACATTTGACCCCGTGCCAGTACCTGAGCTCCGCGGAGCCAATGTGAATATGGTCGATGATGACTGTGGACCGGCTCGTCGTTACATTTTTGCCAAGACTGGCGATGTGACTCTATTTGTTGATGATGACACGTGGTACGATCCGATGCACACCAAGGCGATCGTGGAGCGCATCAGGCAGACTGGAAACTGCTGGGGTGGATCCGGTTTCAATTTTGAGCGCTACTTTCTCGGTGACTTTTCCAAGCGCCAAGATGAGCAGGTCCAGGTACTCGAGGGCTACGGAATGATTGGAATGCCTGGACAGGCCCTAGAGGCTATTCGCGAAGAACTTCGTCAGACCAAATACTATCGATCCGACGATCTGATTGTAAATTCCCTACTAGAAAAGCACGGATTTTCCCGTTGGTTCCACAATGAAGGCGTCAAGCAGCTTGAGTACGGTTTCCAATCCGATGCTCTCCACCAGCAGAATCCAGAGGGATCACACATGGAGAGTTATCGAAGGACGCTAAGAGACATGCGACTGGCTGGTCACATTCACTTCAAACCGACAGTGAGCTATGCAATCTGCGTGTGCAACGAAGCGCGTGAACTCGAAGAACTGCTTGAAGTTTTGATGGACACGATTGTTCACGCTGATGAAATTCGAGTTCTGGTGGACACGGGCAAGGTGACTGGTCTGGTGCGATCTGTTCTCGCCAAGTATCCGGTCCAGATTCATGAACGCGAATTCAAGAATGACTTTGCGGATCACAAAAATTACTTGAGCTCCAAGTGCCAAGGGCGGTACATTTTCAACTTGGATGCAGATGAGATTCCCAGTGAGCACCTGATTCGTCTGGTGTACCAGGCAACTGTGCAGGACACTGATCTTGTTGTAATTCCCCGCGTAAACATCTGCCCTGGGATCACAGAGGCGGATCTCAAGATGCACCAATTCAAACTCAACGAGTCTGGTTTCATCAACTGGCCTGACATGCAGGGTCGAATTTACAAGAATGCACCGGGTATCAAATGGGAATCAAAGGTTCACGAAAAGATTACTGGAGCTGAAAAGATTGCTCAGGTTCCACCAAATCCAATGGTGGCCATTTGGCACATTAAGAGCCGTGCCAAAGGTCGACAACAGCGTGAGCACTATCTTCAGATTACTTCCGTAAATTTATAAGTCTTGCGACCGTTAACTAGAACATAGAGACCGCCCTTTGGTCCCCGCCAGATGGTACGCTTCTTGCTGTTCTTACGTCCTGTATTCGTGTTGCGACTCGGAGTATTTGTTTGGATAACCAGTGGCACTGATGGACCTGCAATAGAGTTGCGAGTTGAACCAGATACATGTTTAATATGCATGTTCCTTTTGATTTGATTTATATTTGTATCATATCTACCAAGTAGAGCATTTATATCAGCCTGTTTAGTTGCTTGAGCCGTCAAATATGCCCTTAGTAACATATACTTGTTCAGACGTTCTTTGAATGTCTTGATGGATGTACGCGCTGGTTTAAGCTCTTTGATATAATAATTGGCATTTGGATACTTGAAATAACTTGGTGGATTATCACCCGTTGCATTCTTGTTGTAAACCAGATTTCTCCAAAAATTTGGTCTAAAGCTCAGATCACGCAAGAATGGGTATTTCGCCACATCCTCATTAGGATACCTATTCTTAATATTTTCACCATTCAAAAAATTAAAATTAATTCGATGACCTGGAATGTTTACATATATGCCGCGGGCGTTCTGCCTCCACCTATCCATTTATTATTAGCTAGATTAAAGTTTATGTCGGCTAAAAAGTCATGAAGGCGGCGATCATCACTGGAGTGACCGGCCAGGATGGGTCATTTCTAGCAGACTTTCTACTCGACAAGGGCTACCGGGTACTCGGAATTTCTCGACGCGCCTCAACCGATAACACTGCCCGCATTCATGTTACCAAGACCCATCCAAATTTTGAGCTCATAGAGGGCGATCTGTGCGATCCGATGTGCATGTACTCCATCGTAAATCAGTGCCGCGACTTTGACCTCCTCGAGATTTATAACCTTGCGGCTCAATCACATGTTCACACATCATTTGAACAGCCGGGGTTTACTTTTCAGGTTAACACACTTGGAGTCCTCGGTATTCTCGAGGCGGTGCGACAATCTGGCTTCTCGGATCACATCAAGGTTTACCAGGCTGGTACATCAGAGATGTTTGGCAAAGTGCTCGAGACGCCGCAGACGGAAACCACTCCATTTAATCCACGGAGCCCTTATGGCGTTTCAAAGGTGGCGGCTCACATGCTTTGCAAGAATTACCGCGAGGCCTATGGGCTTTTCGTGTGCAATGGAATCCTTTTCAACCACGAGTCCGAGCGACGCGGTGACAATTTTGTGACCAAGAAGATTATCAATGGTCTTCGCGCAGGGCATCTAGAACTCGGAAATCTAGATGCTCAACGGGACTGGGGCTACGCCCGGGACTATATCCGAGGCATGTGGCTCATGCTGCAACAAGAGTATCCAGATGATTATGTCCTGGCAACCGGAGAGACGCACTCGGTGCGTGATTTTCTAGAGGCGGCGATTTACGAGCTGAAGATCAATGGTCACTGGCACGGTGACGAGTTTTGGTCATCCGGTTCGGAGCCGCTTGTTCGGACCAACTGCGAGCGCTTTGTTCGACCAGCGGAGGTTGATGTCTTGCTTGGTGACGCATCCAAGGCTCGACGAATTCTTGGATGGCGACCGGAGATTGACTTTAAGACACTGGTGAAGATAATGGTGCATGTGCCAAAGTAAATTTGTAAGTCTTACGGCCATTTACCATGACGTACCTTCCACCCTTGGGGCCTTCTAGCACCGGGCGGTTCCTGGTGTTCCTGAGACCAGTATCTATACCGTTGCGGTACCTTGCGCGGTTCTGGTGCTGCTGCGGCGTGCTCAACGCACCTTCTAGATTTGGTACACCTGGTGCAAATGAGTACTCCTTCTTTCCATTCTTGTACACATATGTTCCACCTTGAGGCCCCTCGTAAATTGGACGACCACGCCAGTTCTTTAGCCCCGTGTTCCGTCCAAGTTGCCGAAGTGCTCTATTGACATTTGCATTTGGAAAGTTCCTCTGGTGCTGAGCAAGGGCCTCCGCTGCTAGAACCGCGCGCATCACGTTGTTATTGGGAAAGTTACGCTCATGTTGTGCCAGTGATGCCGCCACAGATCTTTTTTTACGAAATACTATTTGAATTATGCGAGCAGCTTTATTCCGATTCATCGACATTTAGATTAGCTTAGTTTTTTTGATAGAGAGCAAGGGCCCTAAAAAATCAATGGTGACATTCATCGGCCCTGTTGAACTGTCGGGTATCGGTCAGGTTCTGCGAAAATACGCATGGCTTTCAGGTGGCGAGTACATCGAGTACGGACAGATGTTCGAGGGTGGAACACTGGTCGCATTTGTTCTACCAGTTAGGCCGATTATCGACCTGCTGAAGCAGTACCAGTCGCGGGCCAGCAAGTGTGTTTTCCTCACCATCTGCGAGACGGAGACTGTTCACGAGGACTACGAGATGATCTTCGAGCTTGGCAACAAATTTTGGGTAGCGAGTGAGTACTGCTCCAAGATTCTCAAGCGGCAGTTTCCCCAAGGTGACTTTCCGGTTCTTCGTTTGTACGCGTATCCGCCGATGCGTGCTCTTCCAGTAAAGCAGCTGCCGGATCTTACTGACAAGTACGTTTTTTACCACATTGGAAACGTGATTGATCCAAGGAAAAACACCAAGACACTAATCGAGTGTTTCTTGCGGGCGCAGGTACCAAACTCTGTGCTTCTGCTCAAGGCTACTTGTAACCAACCAGTACCATGGAAGATTCCGGGGGTCCTGGTGATAGAAGGGCTGCTCTCGGAGCCGGAGCTCGAGTGGATCCACCGGGTGGGCGATTGCTACGTGTCAATGGCTCACTCGGAGGGAGCGGGAATGGGTGCAATCGAGGCGGCCATGCATCACAAGCCGGTTATCGTACCAGAGTACGGAGCAACAAAGGAGTACGTGGACGCCTTTCTAGTTCCGTGCAAGCCAAGTGAGGTGCCCCAGGACGACTTTCTGTTCAAAAAGGGTATGATGTGGAGCGACCCGGACCCAGAGATGATGGTTCTACTCATGCAGCGCGTTGCCAGCCAAAAGATGAAGATGTTTCACGAAAAGACTCATCTAATTATGGCAGATGTGCCGAAATCGCTGTTAGAAATTCTTAGCAATTAGAAGGTATGAAACGGGTACAGATTCTGTATACCGGTACTAGTAGCCTGGTGACCAAATGCATCAGAGATCACAAAGAGGTAGTACTCAAAGAGTATCGAGTAGAGATGGACAAGTTGATTTATCTTCTCAATGAGGTGTGCATATCTACTCGACTAAACCATGACAATATTATTCGCACTTTGAGTTACTCCGTCTCCGGACATCGCCTGAGTATCATACAGGAATTTGCCGATGGAGGTGACTTGATAGATGTTGGCATCATCGACGAGGCAACTACAAAGTGTTACATGAAACAGCTAGTAAGCGCAGTTGACTATCTACATGACCTAGGCATAATACATCGTGACATCAAGCCGGAGAACATTTTGCTCGCCAAGGGTGTCATCAAATTGTGCGACTTTGGACTATCACTGGACACGAATCTTCATGACGAGCGAGAACTGTGTGGAACTACAGAGTTCATCGCTCCGGAGATGCTACGCGGCGAATCATATGGCCCGGAAGTTGACATGTGGTCCATAGGCTGTGTAACTTATGAGCTGATATTCGGTACTTCGCCATTTGCTGGAGAATCAGAGGATGAAACAATCAAGAACATTCTAGGTTCAAGTGTATCATTTCCCAAACCGGTCACCTCTGAGTGCTTGACGTTCATCCTAAAGTTACTTACCAGGGAGCCAATGCTCAGGTTGACTGCCAAGGAGGCACTAGACTCAGACTTTCTCGGATCAAGTAAATCTATTCGGCGATCCAGGTCGTCGCAGCCAAATCTAGCAAGCCTAACAATGATACCAGGACGAGGAAATTCGCTTCCGCGACTCAAAACAAATCTTGCCACATCTTAAATGTTTTCGCTGCCTTTTAGTGCTCCAATTTTCCAGGACCTAAACCGCCTCAAGCGCAAGTACGAGTCCGAGCGTCTCCAGCAACTAAAAGCGATTCGTGAGAGTCTAAAGAAGGTTGCTGTCGAGGAGCGTGAGCGTTACCTGCCAAAGAAAAAGGATGACGAAGAGTAGATGAAAGCTCTGGTTATCGGGTTGGAGTACCGGCTCTCCAGGAATCCCCAGCTACTGAAAAGACGGCTGGAGACCGCCGGTCCAACTTATATAAAAATGGGTCAATTTGTAGCAAATCGACCTGACATTTTTGGTGACGAGCTGTCGGGCTCACTTCGGTCGCTACAAGATGGAGTGACCCCAGTACCTTGGCGAGACTTGGGAGTACAAGCCCCGGATGGCGTCGAAGTGCTCGAGCCAATTGCCGCAGCATCCATCGCCCAGGTTCACCTTGGAAAGTACCGCGGTCGCCAAGTGGCAATCAAGGCTCGTCGGCCAAATGTGGAGAGTCAAATTCGGCAGGATCTTTCGCAGATGAGATTCATGTTCCGCGAAAAGATTCTAGTAGACTTTGAAGACTCACTGTTAAAGGAGCTTGATTTCAAGCAAGAGCTCAAGAATCTGCAAGAGTTTGGTCAAATTTACGAGGGAACCAACGTCATCGTGCCAGGGGTCTACCCCGAAGTTTCGTCCGATGATCTTCTGGTAATGGACTATGTACCTAGTACCGGTAAACTAGTGAGCGCAGAGAGGCTCATAAACTTGTTCATCGAACAAATGTTGTTCGAGGATGTGATTCATGGTGACATGCACTCTGGCAACATTGGAACAATTGGCAACTCGATTGTCTTGTACGATTTTGGTAACGTGATACGAACCAACAAAGAGTACCGGATGGCTCTTAGGCAGTTTGTGCAGGCTATTCAGTCGCAGGATATTTCAAAAATAATCAAGACGATGCGAATGATGGGAATGTACGTGGCAAATGAAAAAGTGACACGTGCATTCATCAAAAAGCTTCTAAGGTACCTCGAGACGGTTGACATCAAGGAGTTTCGGTTTGCTGCTGGCGAAACGCAGGACCGAGTCCCCGTTGTTCTTGACTCGGTGACCGCGGCAATTGTGCGGTCATTCTCACTGCTAGAGGGCTATTGCAAGTCGGTGGATCCGGGGTTTTCGTATCAGGAAATCATACAGCGGAACTTGGAGCTGCTGTTCCTCGATTTGGAAACCCGTATACCTGAGCTGACTGGCCTCCTCGGGAGTATACTAGGCAGCCTGGAAAGGGATCGCTAGAAAATTGAAAGCCGAGACAACTTGTATTACCGTTGCACTCTTTAGCACATGCACTCACGTCACCATCCAGGTTGTAGCCAGAGCCAAAGTCAAATGTTGAAAATGTCTTGCCCTTGTCGTTTTGCTTGTAGAATGTACTTGTTGTTGGGTTTCCCTGGTACATTGAACAAGTTGTTGAGACTTGGTCGTAGACCCATGTTGCGCACGAAGTATCATCTTGGCAACTCTGTGCGCATGCGTCAGGACTTGGACCCGTTAGTGAACGAATAAAGGCACCCTGAGTAACAGCGTACTGACTGTAACCAGCTAGGCTATTACTGACATTGCTCGTTGGTGCCGCTGTCGAGCTTACTGGTGTCTTTGAAAGGTACCACCCAGCTGCTGCGGCGCTAGATGACAGTCCCATGAGCGCCGCAACTGCAATCATTACTTGACGCCACGAAAATCCTGGGCACCATCCTGCTTATTGGCAATTAGAGAACATGTACCCCTCATCTGTTCATCAGCCTTGGCCCCATAATGAATCCAGCCAAGGCAACCAGCATCGGCATCACATGCAGCCTTGCACGCTTCTGGAGTTGGGACGCCGCCGTACTTGAAATCGGGCTGACCTGGTACATTCTTGTAACCAACTGTAGTAACCGCCTTGTCAATGTCAGATGTGGCGTACAACTGACACTGTTTAGTGGAGGCCGTCCATTCCCAGTAATTGCATCCAGTCTGGCAACTCTTGGCACATGCATTCGAGTCTGGTGTCTCGAAGCGAGTTCCAATGGCTGTATGTATGGTGCCATTGCTAACATTGTACCCGGATGTCGACCGAAGTAACAGTATCAGTACCAGGGCCACCAGTAGACCAATCAGCCACTCCATAATAATGTTGCAGAAATTTAATGAACGCACCAAATGCAAACTTTCTGTTGGTTCTCCACGAACTTGAAAAGGTTCGCAAGTCCAATACCAAGACCATGCAAAAGAACCTTCAGAGACGCATCAATGCCAGAACCATCAACCTGGACGATCTATTAAAAAATATGACTATAGTAAATGCGCACAAACGCAAACTATCTCGCTAGTTTGTCCAACAATCAACGAATGATGATAGAATGGGCCAAGAACTTTGAAAAGACCAGCAAGACTGGTGCAAAGGTTACTATTAAGCTCAAGAAGAAACCAGTGCGTCGCAAGAAGAAGATTACTCCAAATCAGCTAGCGAACATGCTCGGTTCAGTGACACTGGTGCCCGTGCGACCAGCAAATCGGCTAGCCAATTTGATGGGTGGCATGACGATTCAGGGCCAGAGCAACAACTGGCATCGCCGGCATCCAATAATGAACTTTCCACCACCAATTAGTCCCAGAAGAACGAGGTCCCCACCTCCAAACAGAAACAATTGGTCGAGGAATAGTACACCTCGCAAGTACAATACACTGGGTAATGCCTATCCTAACCTGCTTGGGAACGAACTTAGTAATTATTTACTCAAAGGTCGTAACTGAGACAATTCGTGGCCTTCGCGCAAAATTCGACGTCGACACAGCCAGTAGTCGGGATCAGAAATAGCCACCTTGAATCTGCGCTTGATAAGGTTTGCAGCCGTCCAGCGTCTAATTAGCACCTCTTTTGGTTCACATGGAACAAATGCATAGTCCCAGTCGAAAGTATCATCAATATCGTGCCACTCTAGCGTTTCATTCATCGATACCCAATCTGCGTTCCACGGAAGATCCAGATTCCTCTTGATAATCTGGTACGGAACAAGTAGGCTCATTTTTTTCCAATTGATAACCGAGGCATGATCGCGCAAAATTTGAATGTCCTCCGGATGCATTTCATCGGGCTCAATTTCAGACCAAGACCACGGGAGATCGGCATTTTTACGAATCGTTTCCCACTCTGCATGTTCCGTAAAGTCCATCCAACACTCGTCATCAAACCGTTCTTGGAAAAATCGCAAAAATGGAACGTCCTCATCATCAATCACGTCGAATCCAAAATTTGAAAAGTCCCAAGGGAACCCGGGATGCTCCACCATCTCGCTTGGTTTCACTGGACTAGTACTGGTAACTATTGCCCAGTTCCATTGAATTTGCGGATACCGGTAAAGCAGCTCGATACTGGCCAGCTTTGAAATTGATTCCATGTTCCATGGCTTGTCTGGAAATTCAGCTACCCATGAAACATCGAACGAGTCCTCGTGATGTAGTTCCCACCAGTGCCAAGGGGCCTCTGGTAGTCTACGGACCCAGTCAAACGACCATCGATCAGCACTTGTCATGTCCCCCCATTCCCACGGTGCATCTGGCAGCGTCTCTAACCACTTGAAGCACATGTTGTCGTGATTCATTATCGATTCCCAGTCCCATTGTGCAACTGGATACTCGGCAATAACCTCAGCCGTGAGATCTGGATGATCGCTCAGGTAGGCAAACTCAACCTGGCGGCCGTTTATCTGTCTCGCTAGTCTCATATTGACGTAACGTTCCATAGACTAGCCAAGCTTCATATTTTTAATCGGGCTCTCCGCCCAAAACTGTTTTGGATTCTTTTGGAATAGCTCAAACTTTGATTCATTGTCAGCGACAGTAGGTGCAGACTCGGCGTCCGTATCAAATCGAACTCCGGCTGGCTGCTCAGAGAGCTGCATCAGGTACTTGGTCATCTCCGGTGCGATTCGAGTACCAATCATCGTTGCAATGTCAATGTCCTCTTGACCGGTCCTGACCCAAAAGTGGCGGCAGCACCCCTGCTCGGCAATCGTGATATAGCCCTGAATCACCTCAGACGCGATGCCACGCCGCTTCAAGTAGCTTTGAAACAAGGCGCACTGGTAAACCACAGAAGCCTGGGCCCGGTAAAGCCGAAAGAGGTTCACGAACCGCTTGGCGTGCTCCATAGTTTTCAGTAAGGCTCGTCTTAAACTTGTATTTTTGGGTCCTGTGGATCGGAAATACCTTGGCAAATGATGACCTTTGCTCCATTTCCGGACCTGGATGCCACGGTGCGCGTCCTCGATTATCGCCGTCTCGGCAAGCAACGCGTCGAGGCGTACCAGATTTGGCGCACCTTGAAGGGCCTCAGCACCGGCTGGCGGCATCACCCAGCGGTGAAGATGTGGCGTGGACACGAGTGCTTTCTGGCCAAGTACTGCAATGCGTGCATTGACGAGTGGGTCGCTCGGGGCTACCGGAACACCATGCAACATCTTCCCCACTGCGGCAAGCCCAAGCCGCCTAGCTGGTGGGGTCGCGAGGACGTCCACCTGTCACACCAGGCCAGTCTAAATCGCAAGTCCTCCGAGTACTCATTTGACGTGTCTCAGGAAAAGTACCCAGCTTATGTGTGGCCTGTTTAAAATTTTAATGCTCAATCAACATAATGGGATGGACGATGTTCCCGATCGAGCGTCCGGGGCTATGGGACTTGTACAAAAAGGCTGTGGCCTCTTTCTGGACCGTAGAAGAAATAGACCTTTCCAAGGACCTCGACGACTGGCGGCAGATGACTCCAGATGAAAAGCACTTTATTAAAATGGTGCTGGCATTCTTTGCCGGGTCTGACGGAATCGTGTTCGAGAACCTCCACTTGAACTTTGCGGCAGAGACGGAATGGAACGAGGCCAAGGCGTTCTATTCTTACCAGGGGTTCAACGAGATGATTCATTCGGAGACGTACTCGCTGCTCATCGACAAATACGCAGAGAGCCCGGAGGAAAAGGACCAGTTGTTTGATGCGGTGACCACGGTGCCCAGTATTCGCAAAAAGGCTGACTGGGCCCTCAAGTGGTTCTCTAGGGACCTGCCATTTGCGCAGCGTCTAGTCGCGTTTGCATGCGTCGAGGGTATCTTCTTCTCTGGTGCATTTTGCGCCATCTTTTGGCTCAAGCGGCGAGGAGTAATGCCTGGACTCTGCTTTTCAAATGAGTTGATTAGCAGAGACGAGGGTTCTCATCTCGAATTTGCAGTTGCGATGCTTCGAGAACTTGGCGGGGATATCGATTCGGAAATTATCCGAGAGGCGGTCACAATTGAAAAGGAGTTTATAATCGAGGCTCTACCATGCAAGTTAATTGGAATGGACTCGCAAAAAATGAGCGAGTACATCGAGTACGTAGCAGATCGACTGCTAAAGTCACTTGGACAGCCAGCCATTTTTGGAACAGCCAACCCGTTTGACTGGATGGAGAATATTTCACTCGAGGGCAAGACGAACTTTTTCGAAAAGCGAGTGGGTGACTATTCCAAGCACACTGGTGGGGACGTGCGTTTCGATGAGGAATTTTAGCGAAGGTTCGCATTGGGATCGGCGCGGGTAATGTACCAAGCCTTTGGTGCTTGATGTTTGGTGACGAGAACAAACTTGTATACTCTGGCGATGGCCCACTGTTGCGGAGTGGCACCAGGGCGTGATCCACTCGTCTTCCATGCTTTTAGTCCCCGGTCATAGACGGTACTCAGTACCTTTACCGGAATTCCAGTCCGAGCAGAAATAAGCTGCTTGTTAAACTTGAGGCCAGGATAAATCTTGTGGAACTGTTGGGTCCAGTGCGACTTTTTGTGGGAACCAGAGTTTGAGGGCCCCATGGTCAGTTTTGAAAATGGCAACATTCTCCGCCGAAGAAGCTCCTTTGATCTCTGAAGCTTCATCGTCGGACCAAGTCCGGAAAAATATCTCGCGGGCCAACGGTGGCCTCCGACGACAATGTGTCTAGTCATTTTTAATAGCCATTAAAATTCTAGTAGGGGCTTGGCAGAGTAATCTTCATGAGCAGAAATGTTACCAGGCCAAATACAAGCGTGTGCAGAAGTAGACCTGGACCTGAGGGGCAACCAGAATCTGATGCGACCCAGCCACCGACGATCGACCGCATCAGCTGAAACGTAGCGGGGTTGGCAACAAGGAAGAACAGAATCGCCGCATGAATGCTCGTCTTGGCCTTGAACACATCACTCTTCTTGAGGCCACCGCAGCCACAGCCACAGTCGAGAGTCTTCTCCGCCTGAGTCTCGTAACCAGATTTGCCGCCGCATCCACAACCCATTGATTAAAGCTTAGAAAATTTTTAACAGTATGTCTGTCGTGGTTGCTCGTTACACGGAAGACATCTCATGGCTCCTTCCGATCACCGACCAGTGCATCGTTTATAACAAAGGTCCGGATGATCTTGATCCGCGGTTCAAAACGGTAAAGACAGAAAATATTGGCCGAGAGAGTCATACTTATCTCAAGTACATTGTCGACAATTATGAGAATTTGCCTGAAAAGATGTTTTTTGTGCAGGGTAGAGTGTCCGATCATCCAGACACTTTCAAGAGACAAGACCCTGTCGAGTACATCAAACTTGCTCTGGACAAGGAAATTCCCAATGGCAGTGCATCAGCAAATTACCAGATTGCACAGGTTCCTAAGGATTTTAAACTGACTGAATGGTCTGGCGGACCAACTGTTGATTCTGGTATGACTTTTCAGGAGTGGTTCGAGACAAACATCGGAATTACTTGGCAGCCAGTCATGCGCGTGTACTGGTGCGCAAACTTTGGCGTGCATCGGCAGATGGTATGGACTCGTCCAAAGGTTTTCTACGAGAAGCTGCTGGCTCAGGTGCAAACTGTCCATCCAGAGGTGGCTCATTTTCTAGAGCGCTCGTGGGCCTACGTCTTCTTTGGGCACCTACTCCTACTCGACCCCACGATCGCCGTAAAGGGGACTTAGAAAGAACGCACCCCAGTAAAGTAGGAAAAGATGAAGCTCGCCAACGACTTCACCGCGTCTGACATCATCTTCGCTGGCATCCGCAAGAACAAGCAGGGCGGCAAGTTTATCCCGCTCGTTGGTGGTGAGGGTGGCCCGATCCGCATCCAGCTTCCCGCTCTGCGTGCTCCATTTGGTCTCAATCCTCCGCGTGACCAGGTCAAGGAGTACTATGTCAATCTCTCCCTGACACCCGAGCTAGAGGCCAAGTTTACTGCGGTGGATCAGCGCGTCGCCGAGTTTGTGCATGCCAACTGCGTAGATCTGATGGGCAAGACGATTGACCTTGGCACACTCAAGGACATTCTCATGACTGGTCTCGTAAAGGCGGCCAAGGATCCCAAGTACGCCAGCACGATCAAGCTCAAGGCGAGTCGCGGTGAGGGCAAGGATCTGGCTGAGTGCTACAACTCTCTGCGCGAGCCAGTTGCGCTCGAGGAGATCAAGTCCGGCTCTCAGCTCGAGTCGATAATCGAGCTGACTCAGGTCTGGTTCATCAGCGGCAAGTTTGGTGTCAGCGCGCGTCTACTCCAGGCTAAGCTGGCTCCCAGCGACAAGCTTTCGGGCTATTCCTTCATGGATCCAGCATCTGATGAGATTGATCTTCCAGAGGACCTTTAGGTTATTTTCTCGCGTTAAATTATGAGCTCGGCTAGGAGCACCCCATCAACAATGTCAAACAGAAATTTACAAGAATTGATTAGGTACAATGAACACAATCGTGCTCAACGCCATGCAGCGCGCATGGCAAATCTGAGCGCCAGTTTCAGTAACACGGGGTCAAACAGATCGCTAGGCTCTAGTTCTAGAGGCACTCCATTTTCTAGGCGTGTCTCGCCAATCAACTTTGCCGCGCTCGCAGAGGAGTTTAAACCTAGCCCACCGCCACCAGGCACTGTTTACAGACGTCCTTCACCACGTAAAAAGGGTCCAAAAAGTAACCAGCCAGTTACTGGAGAATTTATTCTCAAGCGGCTTGGTATCCAAAAACTCGCGTCATTCGAGCCGAATGTTCCCAATCGGTCACCGAAAGGCAAGAATGAAAAGTATCGGCTGGCCCGGCAATATCTGCGTAAATTTGGGGTCCTAGGGAATGTTAATGCTTCGGCTGCCATAAGTGTACACCGGACTATGACTCGTCGCCGAGTCCAGCCAGCTGGACTAGGCGCATTCCGGACCGTTTTTGGTGGCTCCCGGGGTCCTCTATTTTACCGGATGGCGCTCGGTCTTTATCCAAAGAAATCGAGGTCTCCGCCGCGTCCGGTTGTTTCTGCCCCAAGAGCGCCTCGTCCAGTGTTTTCCGCCCCACGAGTGCCTCTTCCGGTGTTTGCTGTTCCGCAGGTATCACTGACGCCAAATCCGTTTTCATTTGCACCCCGAACAAAGCCCTTTGGACCAAAGTTCAAACCACGTGTCACGGCCAACTTTCTGGTTCGGCCGCCAAAATCAGTGAGTGGTGCTCCATTTGTAAAACTCAATTTTGAGGAGCCTAAGAAGATTCGGGTTCCACCGCCAGTCTTTTCGAAGAGTCCGAAAAAGGTTTCCCAATTTGTCATATTGCCAAAACTTGAAAATCTGGCTGCCAGAAATCGCACGCTGAGTCTAAAGGAATATCTATCTAGACACAATCTAAATCAGAACATGTCGGTTTACCTGGCTGGTAAAGAGTTTCCCGATGTTGTCAAGTACTTGAAACGTCGTAACGTGCCTGCAAGGCACCATGAGGCTCTTGCTCGTCTAGCTGCTCCGACTATCAACGAGCGCTATTATCGTCTAGTTGGAAACCGCACCAATATGAAGCCGCGTAACATTATTCGGGCACTCGCTCCACATGCAGAGTCTTCGGCGGCTGGAACTCGCCGCGAGGCTAGAGTTCGCCAACTGATTACTCAGAGTGTTCAGCAAGCTGCGTGGAAAAAGGCACAGCTGGCTCTTCAAGGAACAGTAAATATCATTCCACCAAAGGAATCTCGCTCCGTTAAAGTTGCGGAAACACCTCGCCCAGTGGTCCAGAATGAGGGCTACGGTATATTCGAGGACAAGCCGGTACAAAAGGGTCCGCGTGGCGGTTTCTTTATCAAGAGAAATGACGGCTCAATAAAAAGATTGCCTAAATATAGATGAAGTGGTATCTAGGAGCCGCGGTTGTGCTGGTAGTGCTAGCTTGGTATTTTCTTCAGCCGAAGATCAAGGTCTATGGATCAATGGGATGTCCATGGACCGTCAAGCAGTTGAACAATCTGCCTGGTCGCTATGAGTTTTTCGATTGCACCAAGTACAAGTGTCCAGACTTTGTCAAGGGTTACCCGACCAGCGAGTACCGCGGCAAGATCTATTCTGGTTATCAAGAACAATTTTAGTTGCCAATTGTATGGTGCTACAATTGACAGGTGCGGAGGCCATATTTGATACCCGTCCCTGGTCAACTGCGGTGGACTCGGACAATTGTTACGACTATGCAATTGGTGATTTTGAACGTGATCGCACCACCAAGAGTACACCCGGAAACAGAGCTGGATTCTCGTCTGTTGGTCAACAGTTCAAGACGTGCGGTGATCTCCGCAAGCGAATTCTTGCGGACAACCCGGGTAGAGTTTATTGGGTTCGTCCAGATACTACTTGCCGCAAAGGATTTTACAAGATTATGAACTTTGTGGCAAAGCAGGGTGATTTTCACTTTTACAAGCAGATTCGCGCCGTCAAGTACCAGGTGCGGGCTGGTGACACTCGGGCTTCGATTGCCAAGTTTCTGCGGGTTCCAATTGCTAAAGTACCCGCCCTAAAGAAGACGATCATTGTTCCGGTGAATCTGTGGGCACACAAGCAAGGTTGGGGCGCACCTCCTCTGATTACCGATGCCAAGGGTCGCACGATTGTTGATCCGAGAAAGGCTTCAAGAAACTATCCAGGACTGACTTACTCGACATTTTGTGGAGCCTACTGTGTCAAGAAGGGGGCACGGTCTGGAAATTACCGAGTGCCTCGCCGATCCCGAGGTCTGTAAGTATTGCTCCTAGTGACTCCAACGTGTTCACATCGATGAAGACCTCCGTCAGATCCGTGTCTGGAGTGACAATGTTCCTGAGCATATCCGGTAATGTATTCGCCGAGAACACTCTTGGCTCACGTCCCCTTGGCTGAACAGTTACCGTTACCCGGTACTCTGGCTGAGGTGGCGCAAAGCTTGCCCTACACATTGGACACGTGTGATGCCCTCTGTTCTTCCAACTCAGAAGGCATCTCCTGTGAAACGTGTGACCACATCCAAGCGTCTTACAAGCACCTGTAAGAGCCGTGAGACACACGGCACACTCCTCACCAGTTCCTTCCCGATGCAGGTGGCACCGTCCCTCTCGGACTCTACACTTACAGGTGGCACCTGAGGCCGTAGTCGCTCCACATTCTGGCATTACTGTTTGTCGAGACAATAAAAATGTCAATAAACCTTAGATGTACGTGACCAATGTGACTGTCACTTCGGAGCTCACCGACTTGACTGGTAATGTGTTTTTGCTCGGCGGGTACACTGGCTCCGGAACAATTTTTGCCCAGGGGTCACCGGTTTACACCAGTGCCGGATCCGTGTATCTCTTTAAAATGAGCCCGGTCACCGGTTTCCTATGGGCCCTCGGATTCACCGGCAACCCTGGAACCGTGCCGCTTTCCATCGATTCGGGCAGCAACGTATGCGTCGCCTTGAACACCACTGGTACATTCAACGTGTTCAACACCGGCGGAACTCCGGTTTACCAGAATACATCGTTCAATTTTCCATCCTCGTTCATTTTCAAAATTTCGAGTGGTGGATCCATCTTGGGCCAAACTCTTGCTGGTGGAGTCACCAACCCAACTGTTTCTAACGTTCAACTGACCAGTTCCTCATTCGATGCCACCGGAAACCTGTGGGCTTTTGGCAACCAGTACGGTTATGTGTCGGTTCTGAGCCAGAACTTTGCACCACAGCTAACCGCGGCACCTCTTTTCGGTGTCCCTGGTCAGATCCTGGGAGTTCAATTTAACCAGGCGCTGAACCCGGCTAATTATGTCCAAATTTCAAATAACTTTGTGCAGTCGTCAGTGGCCGAAGGGACGAACGCGTACGCCGTGTCGAACTCAATTGGCCTTTCTAGTTACTATTACCTAAATGGAACACAGACGGCAGCTCTCGCCGGACCTGGAACAAACGTCGCTTCAGTTTTTCAAATTTCCGGCAGCCCGTGGTCAGTCTCTGCAAACTCGGTATCCAGGGCAAATGTATTTGCCGTCGTCGCTGGT
>Ga0164297_10002051_pt1 | contig 20330 bp, 16 predicted proteins | sample GEODES058metaG_FD_113539 | JGI IMG/M metagenome (GOLD analysis project Ga0164297, IMG submission 113539) | Dystrophic lake water microbial communities from Trout Bog Lake, Wisconsin, USA - GEODES058 metaG | ecosystem: Environmental > Aquatic > Freshwater > Lake | place: USA: Trout Bog Lake... | reverse complement strand
GGTGTCCTGGGTGAGCTTGATGACGCCGTCAGTGACGGGCATCTGTAGCGGGTCCTGTACGTGGCCGTGAATGCTTGCGACAGAGCCCCTGGACTGAGCGGAAACGGGAGCAACGGAAATCGCCAGTGCCAGCGCGAGGACCAGTGCAATTGCCACGGGTGAAGACGCAAGTACATGCGAGCGGAACAATCTCATGATGTTTCTCCTTAGCATCAACAACGGTAAATGGTGCGACGCATGCAATTCAAGTGCATCGCGTTAAATTGTCAGTGGGCGGCGGATTCGGTGGGCAGGTGGTCGCGGTAGGTTGACCAGTGCGTGGTGAGCTCGGTGACCACGCGGTTGCCCACTCGCCAAGCCGCTTCCAGTGCCGGCAGGTAGGCAATGTAGCTGACAACCTTGGTTTCCGCCAGGCTTTGCGCGGCTGTCAGGCCGGTACGCTGTTGGTCAAAATTGCTGGCCGAACGCAGCACCAGCACTCGCCGCAGGTCCACTTTGCCGGCGCGGGCCAGCCAGGTAAGCGATTGCAGGGTGCCTGTGTCTTCCATGCCGCAGACGGTGTACTGGCCGGCACCGTTGGTCTGGTAACTGACCCAGTCGCTGGCCCATTGGCTCATCAGCTTGCCGTGCCAGAAGGTGGAGGCGGAGATTTCATCGCCGCGAATCACCGAGGGTGGCTGGTGTGCGGCGGCCCCTGCGAACTCCATACGGCGGGCGCGGAGCGTTGGGTTGTCAGCGAGCGGCGTGTCTTTGGTCAATTGATAGGCCCAGTTCACCAGCTCTGGCGAAAGATGGAAGACGATGCCATTATCGTCAGTGCGCGGCTGCTCGTATGGTATGGATTTACGCAGTGGCACGTAGCCGGTCGTCCAGCCAGCGGGAATTTCGCGGGAATCAATCTCATGCGCCAAATCGCCATCCACCAGCCATTCCGGCCAGACGGCAGAGCCGAGCGAGCCGCGTTCAGGATTGATGCCGGCGATTCCAGCCACCAGCCAATAGGCATGGGAGAGATCGAACCGCGGGTCGAGGCCCAGCGCCATTACCGTGGCTGTGGCGCGCGCCGTTGCCACGCCGGTCAATACGCCCAGCACGCCGTCGTCATTCATGCGCAGGTCATGATTGCCCTGCGGGAAAGGATAGATGTGGTTGAGGTGATTACGTTCCACCCAGTACTGGTATTCGCCGGGAGTGTCGCCGGTATCCGCGCCGGCTTCAAACATGGCGAGGACGACTACTTTGACTTCAATCCTTTTTTCGGCAGCCTGCGCCTGCGCTGGTAGAGAGGTGGCGAACAAGGCGGCAATCGCCAGACAAAGTGCTGGAATTCGTGTGGGCATGAGTTATGGTAACGCGGCTGTTGTTGAATTCAATCTGGAATGACTACAGGAATATCAGGAGCCCTTGGGAACGCCTGTCGAAAATCTGCGCGAGAAGAATTCCTGAAACAGATTGCCGCCTGCGCCGCCGAGAATGCCGATGCCGAAATTTTCAAACATCAGACCGGCACCGTTGCGATTGGCGGCGGGGTAGTAATAGTTGGAGATACCGCTGGCGGCCAAGCCACCAATCATGCCGGAGTAGTTCGGCTGCCAGCCGCGGTTGTCTCCCTTGCAGATGAATACATTGGCGATGGCATAGAGGAAGCGTGCCTTCACGGTGCCGCTGCCTTTTACGTAGTAACGCGGGTCCTGATGTAACACCGCCGGCAGGATTGCATTGCTGAGGATGGATGCGGTGGTGAAGCTGGCCAGGTCTGCGCCAAAATATTTTGCGTAGCCCAGTGTGCCTTGTCCAAAACCGCTGTAGGAATTGGATGCCTGTTCAACTCCAGCCAAGCCTGCCGTGAACGTGACGTTGACGGGGTCAAAATTGTAGCGGCTGGCCAGTTTGAATTTTTGTTTCGCGTCGAGCGCAACTGCAGAGGGGTTGTACTCAACATAAAAATTTGGCACTACGCCGAGCACACGCTGATGCTCATCAATCTGCATCTGCTGCTCGGCGAGTTCATGTTCGGTCTCATGTACTACGACATTGGTGGTGGACGCAGGCAAGGCGAGCGCGATGGGGAACTGGCGAATTTCTCCCGGTTGCAGCGTTCCACTCTCTGATCTGGGCGCGAATCCTGCCGCTGTGACATTGATGTTGAATTGGCCGGCGGCAACATTGGGAAAGTTGAATGTGCCGGCATTGTCCGTTGTTGTGCTAGAGCGATGCAAATCCGCTTGCAACAGCGCGACAGTCGCATTGGGAATGACGGCACCAAAGGCGTCTGTGATGGCGCCACTAACTGAGCCGGCGGATGGTGTTGTCGCAGGAGTTTGACCGTGGCAGGTAGGCATGCCTGTAACCACGAGCATAGAAATCGCGAGTAGGCATGAGGTGAAGCGACTGCGCATGAATAATGGTAACCCGCAGGCGCGGAAACTCAATCGCTGAACATTACGATTGCAGCGAAAATTCATCCGGTTGAAATTTTGCAGATTATTCGAAATACGTGGCAGTGGTGGTGTCGGTCTCAAATATGGTGCAGTCCTTCACCGTCACACGGCCGGAGGTCATCTCCGCCAACTGCTTGTTGGTTTCCTGATAAAAATAGCGGGCAAGATTTTCTGCCGAGGGGTTCAGTTCCGTGAACGGCGGCAGGTCGTTAATCATGTTGTGGTCGAGATATTCGATTACCGGTCGCATGACCAGCTTCAACTGCTTGAAGTCCAGCAGCAGGCCGGCTTCATCCAACTCGGCGCCGCGCAGCGTGACGCGCACCTTGTAGTTGTGGCCATGCGGGTTTTCGCACTTGCCAACGTAATTGCGGAGGTAGTGTCCGGAGGAAAAATCTGCGGTTACTGTGACTTCAAACATTGTGGGTCCTGTATCGATTGTATCGCGTATGGCAGGATATGCCGTCAGCGGCGGCCGGTCCGCTGTTGGCGTTCAAGAAATCGGCGGCGTGCCTGCTCATATAGACCGAAGACGGTGCCGATGAGCGCGGCGGAAAGTGCCAACAGCATCATCACCAGGCCGATGGTCTTCCACAACGCGGCATCGCCCGGATTGCCGGTCTGCGGATTGCCGTTGGAGAGCATCAACACGAAAGAAACCAACGAGAAGAAACCCAGTGTGGCGGCGAGGATGTAGAAGTTGCGTGACATGGTCTTGCCCGTAAATTCGGCTAATCCTTTTTCTCGCTGCTGCTGTCTTCATTCGGTTGCGGAGCTGGATCTTTCAAGTGCTGGAGCAATGTGCCGTTTTTCCATGCAGCGAAAACATCGTCTATCTGCTTAGGAGTCGGGTAATCGTTGGTGGGCTGTGGCTCTGGCATGGAAATACCCCTGCTTCCATGGTAGCGCGTGCGACGCAGGCTGTGGCGTATTATGAATCGCAAATCATTCCAGGGGAAACCAGCATGAGCAGAATCAGCCGCAGAACGTTATTGCAGCAGGCTGCATTTTCAGCCGCGGGGTTGTCGCTGGCGCGCGGCGCGGTCACACACACGGCTTCGGGCGCGTTGACGCTGGCGCAGGGCGGCCACTCGAAATACACGATTGTTTTGGCTCCCGATGCGTCGCCATCTGAACAGCGCGCAGCCAACGAGCTGCAGAATTTTATTGCGGAGATGACTGGCGCGAAGCTACCCATCTCGAGCGATGCGGCCAGCGCGGGCGAATACGCCATCCTGCTGGGGCAAAGCGCGGCGCTAACAAAATTGCAGCCGCGTATGGATTTTGCCTCGCTAGGCCGCGAAGGCTACGTACTGAAGACGGCAGGCAACACGCTCATCATCGCCGGCAGCCGAGAGCGCGGAACCATGTATGGCGTTTATGGGTTGCTGGAGAAGCTCGGCTGCCGCTGGTTCACTGCGGAGGTCAGCCGAATTCCAAAGTCGCAAACGCTGCGTGTTGGCCCGTTGGATGAAACTGCCAAGCCGGCCTTTGAATATCGCGAACCATTCTTCCATGAAGCCGAACTGATGGATTGGGCGGCGCGGAACCGCATGAACGGCGAACACACGCAGCTGGATGCAAGTACCGGCGGAAAATTTCAGTACTACCCGTTTGTGCATACCTTCAGAAAATTAGTTCCGCCGGAAATTTATTTCAAAGACCACCCGGAATATTTTTCGCTGATTGACGGCAAGCGTCGCGACACAGAGAACCGCAGCCAGCTTTGCCTCACCAATCCTGATGTGCTGCGCATCGCGGTGCAAACGGTATTGGGCTGGATGAAAGACCATCCCGAGGCAAGCATCTATTCTGTTTCGCAAAATGACGGCACCGGCTGGTGCGAGTGCGACAACTGCAGCCGCGTGGAGCAGGAAGAAGGCGGCGTACATTCCGGCCCGCTGCTGCGCTTTGTGAATGCGCTGGCGGTAGAAGTGGAGAAACAGCATCCCGAAAAATTAATTGACACGCTTGCCTACTGGTATACCGAGGACCCGCCTTCGAAGGCGCGCCCGTACAAAACTGTGCGCATTCGGCTGTGCCCCATTGGTGCCTGCGAGGCGCATCCGTATGAAGAGTGCGAGTACAACCAGTACTTCATGAAGAACCTGCGTGCGTGGTCCAACATCACGCAGCAGCTGTACATCTGGCACTACAACACAAATTTTTCAAATTACCTGTTGCCGCTGCCGGACTTTGATCAGCTAGCCGTGGACCTGCCGATGTACAGCCGTCACGGCGTGGTGGGAATTTTTCTGGAGGGCTCGCCATCAGGGGGCGGCGGTGCGGAGAACGCCGAACTGCGTTCGTACATCATGGCCAAGCTGCTGTGGGATACGAAAACGAATGTGCGGCAGGCGATTGATGAATTTCACCTGGCCTACTTCGGCGAGGCGGCCAAACCGATGCGCGCGTATTTTGACCTGCAGCATCGGCAGGTGCGGAAGGCTCCGCGGGGCGATGGCTACCATGCGTGGATTTACGACCGCGCCGATGCTCCATATCTGAACGATGCATTTTTGGCGCAGGCAACGGCTTTATTTGCACAGGCAGAAAAAGCTGCGGTTACTCCGCTGGCAAAGAAAAATGTACGCAAGGCAAAGCTGCCGTTGGATTATGTTCATCTGACGCGCACGAAAGTCTTCCGCGTGACAGATGGAAAATATCAACCGGTAGATTTAGCTGCGTTGAAACAGAAGTGGGCAACGCTTGTGGCGGAGGCGAAAAGCTTTGGCATTACCGATCTGCGCGAGCCGAATTCATTGGCGATTGACGAGAAGGAATTTGCCGCACGCATGAAGCCCTACGACGTGGTGACCATGGAGAACGAACATCTGCGCGTGGATGTTGTGCCGGAGTTGCAGGCGCGCGCGGTAAGGATGATAGATAAGCGCAGCGGGAAAGATTTACTGCTGCGGCCAAATTCTGGCGCGACCACGTATCCAGACCTGGGCGGCCTGACCGTAGGCGCGCAGTCGGACTACGTGAATGCGCCGGGCTGGAAGATTGAGTGGACACTGGGCAACCACAGCGCTAGCGAGATACACTTCACCGGCAAGAGCGAAAATGGCATGGCATTGGAGCGCGTGTTGCGCGTGGAGGGAACGCAACTGAAAACTTCCACCACGCTGAAAAATACAAGTGCGACAGCGGCTCCTGCACTCCTGCAGACGCATGTGGATGCCGAAGGTGGCGATTTAAAAAAAGCCGAGGTGCGATTCACCAGCATGGCTGCGGCTTCGGTGAGGTTGGCATTGATCCAACCGAATACGCAGCCGAGCGGCGGCGTGAACTATGCCGACAACGATCGGCCAAATGGCGAGTGGGGCGTGGGAAAAATTGCCGGTATGCCGATTCTGATGAATCGATTTGCGAAAGAACAGGTGGCGCGTTGCCAATTGAGTTGGAGCGCGAAGAGCGAAAACCGCGTTGGATTTTCTCTGCAGACTTTTAAGCAGACGCTACAGCCCGGCGAAAGCCTGACGCTGGAAAGTGACTACAGCGCGGTGTAGCGTTACTCGAAAAACTTCTCGACATCGGTGATGTCGTGCGTGATGCGATACGGCGGCAGGCTCTCCAGAAAAACACGGCCATAGCGCTGGCGCTGGATGCGCGGGTCGAGTAGCACGAGTACGCCGCGGTCGCTGAGGGAACGGATGAGCCGGCCGAAGCCCTGCTTGAGCGCGATGACGCTGGCCGGGACTTGAAGATCATTAAAGGCGCTGCCACCGGCCTCATTGATGGCGGCCATGCGTGCGGCAACAACGGGGTCCGTCGGAACAGCGAAGGGCAGTCGGTCGACGATAACGCAACTCAGCTGCTCGCCTTGCACATCCACACCTTGCCAAAATGATGTAGTGCCGAAGAGAACAGCGTTGGGCGTCGAGCGAAATTCTTCTATGAGCGCCTTGCGTGGTGCGGAGCCGTGCAGCAAAAGCGGAAACGGTAACTCGCTCAGCAGGCGTTCATGCATCGTGCGCATCTGACTGTAGCTGGTGAAGAGGCAAAAAGCACGGCCACGCGTGATTTCCAGAACGCGGCGAATGCGCTCCACGGCCTGGGTGGTGAATTCGGAATCGCGTGGGTCGGGCATCTCCGGTGGAAGATAGAGCAGCGCCTGCCGCGAATAATCAAAATGCGATGGCACCACTAACTCGCGCGCGTTGGAAAGACCCAGACGGCGGCGGATGTGTTCGAAGCCTCCCTGCACGGTGAGCGTGGCCGAGGTGAGGATGACGGAAGAAAAATTTTCAAACAGCGATTGCGTCAGCAGGTCGGAGACATCAATCGGCGTGGCCTGAAGAAATGTATGGTGCGCGGGCGCGGAGGCATGGGCTTTCAGATTGCGCACACCACCAGTGGCGCGACGTTCGATCCAGAAAACCGTGTTGCGGTCGGTGGACTCCATCAGGAATTCAATGTGCGCGCGAATGTCTGCGCTACGCTTGGCCAGACCGGCGGCTTCTTCCACCTGCTTCAGTTGTTCCAATTCGCCTTCCAGCCGCTCCAGTGTGTTGACAACGCCAAGATATAAATCGCCATGCGCTTCCAGAAATTCTTCGCGGCGTTCAAAGGGCATACGGCCCAACTGCGTTGCAGAGCCAGGTTGCTGCGGCAGAGCGGCAAAGAAAAATCGCGCGCGGTCGCGCATCGATTCCACTGCGTTCTGGATGCTGCTGGCGAAGGAATTTTTTGCGCGCATCATCATTTCAACATCGCGGGCAAGTTCCTCAATGCGCGGACTGCCGAGACTGACGCCGAAATAGTCTGAGGCAATTTCTTCCAGCTCATGCGCTTCGTCGAAAATTACCGCAGCGGCATCAGGCAAAACGCCGGCATCGGGCGCGCCGGCAGTTTCCTGCTTGATGGCGAGGTCCGCGAAGAATAGATGATGGTTGACGATGACGATGTCGCTCTCGAGTGCGCGTCGACGCATCTCGGTGATGAAGCATCGGTCGTAATTCGGGCAGGTGCTGCCCAGGCAGGCCTCGCTGCGTGCGTCGAGTTTGTGCCACAACGCACTCGACTCCGGCAGCGCGGCCACTTCTGCACGGTCGCCCGTGTCGGTGGTTTTCTCCCACTCGGAAAGAATGTGGAACTGGTTGATCTCCTCCAGGCCGTTCAGCAGCGGCTGGTCGCGCAGGGCATAGAGTTTCTGCCGGCAAATGTAGTTGGCGCGGCCCTTCATGTAGCAAACGCGCAGCGGACCTAGCAACGACTCCAGGAATGGAATGTCTTTGAAGTAAATCTGCTCCTGCAGGTTCTTGGTGCCGGTGGAGATGATGATGCGTTGCCCGTTCTGCTGTGCCATGCGCAACGCGGGCAGCAGATAGGCAAGTGTTTTGCCGGTTCCGGTGCCAGCTTCCACAATCAGATGGCGGCGGTCTTCCAGCGCCTGCTCCACCGAACGCGCCATTTCGTACTGGCCGGGGCGTTGTTCGTACTGCAAACTGCTTTTTGCCAGCATGCCGCCGGGGGAAAAGAATTGGTGCAGCGTAGGCAGCTTTTGCGGCTCGACTTGTGTCTCTGGCGATGGGGGCATGGTTGCAATCGGGTGCAGTTCCTATAATAGAGATTGCAGCGCCACACGACCTGCGGGAAGCCGGACATTTTGAAAAAGACCTCCGCAACACGATTGAATACAACCAACAGGCATGGAGCAACGCCAACGGGAACAACGTTGCCGTTGGTTGCCATCTGCGGACGGCCGAACGTTGGCAAGAGCACGCTCTTCAACCGACTGACAGGCAGCCGCCGCTCCATAGTGGGCGATGAGCCCGGCATCACGCGCGACCGCATTTACGGCGACGTGGAGTGGATGGGACGACGCTTCCGTCTGGTGGATACCGGCGGCATTGTGCCGGATGATGCGGCATTGATTCCGGCGGAAATTTTTCGTCAGGCGCGGGTGGCGTTGGAAGATGCCTCTGCGGTGGTGATGGTAGTGGATGGCCGCACTGAGCTGGCGTCATCGGATCTGGAACTGGCGCGGCTTTTGCAACGCATCGGCAAGCCGCTGTTTCTCGCGGTAAATAAAATTGACGCACCGCAACTGGCCGCAGGCGCGCAGGAATACCACCGACTTGGGTTGAAGAACCTGTATGCGATTTCTGCCGAGCATGGCAGCGGCATTGGCGACCTGCTGGATGCGGTCTTCGATGCGCTGCCGGAACAGACGCCCGGCGAAGAAGAAGAAAACTCAGGCGCGGTTGAGGAAGCCGCGGAAACCCCCGAAGGCGAAGCAGGCCTGCTGCGCACGCATGGCGAATTTGACCAGCGTGAGACGAAGGTGGCCATTATCGGTCGGCCGAACGTGGGCAAAAGCACGCTGCTGAATGCATTGACCGACAGCGACCGTGCGATAGTTTCTCCCATCGCCGGCACTACCCGCGACGCGGTGGATGAAGTGGTGGAACGCAACGGCCACAACTTCCGCTTTGTGGATACGGCCGGCATCCGGCGCAAGGGCAAGACCACACTGATGGCGGAAAAACTTTCCGTGGTCATGGCGAGAAAGCATCTGGAAGCGGCCGACGTGGCGCTGCTGGTGATTGATGCAACCGACGGCGTTACGGCGCTGGATGCAACCATCGGCGGATACGCGCACGAGAGCGGACGCTCCGTAGTGATTGCGGTGAACAAATGGGACCTGGTGACCAACAGGCGCACGGACGGCAAACCACCGGCAGACAAAAGAGTATTTGAGGAGCAGGTTCGTCGCGCCTTGAAGTATCTGGACTATGCGCCGCTGATATTTCTTTCCGCAGCGGAAAAGCGCAACATCCAGGCGGTCTTCCAACAGGTGGAGCATGTGGCGGCGGAGCGGCGCAAGCGCGTCAGCACCGGGCAGATGAACCGCTTTCTGGAGAAGATTGATTTCCAGCGTGCCAGCGTGCCCATGTCCAAACGCGTGCGGATTTATTACATGACGCAGGCCGCTGTGGCGCCGCCGACCTTTGTCCTGTTCACGGACAAGGATGTGAAGCTGCATTTCAGCTTTGAGCGTTTTCTGGCCAACCAGATTCGCGCGTCTTTTGGATTTGACGGGACGCCGATCTGGTTCAAGATCAACGCGAAGAAGAAAAAGACGGAAGAGTAGTAGGGCCGCGCTTATTTGCCGATAGGCTGAATTTCATACTGATAAATACGATAGATGCCGTCGGTTTCATGCCAGGTGATGATTTCGTAAGCGCGCTGCTCATTGGTGAAATTTGTCTCAAACTTGGCATGGAGATAACTGCCGTGTTCGGCGCGTTCCATATTCTTGCTGACAATTTTTGAGCTGGCCGGCGCACCCATGCGCGTAGTGATGTTGCTTAGCATGGTGTTGACGGCTTCGGGTGTGTTGCGGGCCTTGAATTCTGGATCAGCCTCAGAGTAGATGCGCTGGTAATCGTGTTCTTCCAGAATGCCGTGGAACTGCGCCAGCAGTGTGGTGGAGAGTTCATTGGCGTACTCATTGGAATGGTAGACACCATAGCTGACCATGATGGCGCTGAGTAGCACGACAATGAGAATCAGCAGCCAGATTCCGCTGCGGGACTGCTCCGGCTCATCCTGCGACTGGTCGATTTGATATTCGCCACTATCGTAGCTCGGCACGCGGCTGCCCTCCAGTGCAGATGGGCCTGGGCCCGGCTGCACGTAACCATCTTAGCTAACTCATAGCTATCTTAGGCCGGAGAGGCGAAAATCGCCGCATGTAAAGTTTGCAGGGCGTTCACTGTCGTGGTTCCCCGTTGCAAAGCGGAAATCCCCTCAGCAGCGGCTTTGGCTGCAGCCAGCGTGGTGATGGTGGGAATACGCTGCAAAACAGCGGCGCGGCGGATGGCCTTTTCGTCAAAGAACGGGTCCTGGCCGTGCGGCGTGTTGATGATGAGCTGGATGCGTTCGCCCTTGATGAGGTCGACAACGTTGGGGCGGCCTTCCTTCACCTTGTAGACGCGTTCTACGCGTAAACCGGCGTCAGATAGGATGTCTGCGGTGCCATGTGTGGCCACCAGATTGAATCCCATTTCGACAAACTGGCGCGCCAGCGGGACGGCCTGTTCCTTGTCGCGGTCATTCACGCTGAGGAAGACAGTGCCTTTCAGCGGCAGTTTTTGTCCGGCGGCCAGTTGTGCCTTGGCAAAGGCTTCGCCGAAGTTATCGGCCACGCCCATCACTTCACCGGTCGATTTCATTTCGGGACCCAGTACGGTGTCTACGCCCGGAAATTTACTCCAGGGGAAGACCGGCGATTTGACATAGAAATGCGAGCCGGTGCTGAGGTCATGCTTCGACTTGATATTTTCCGGCAGGAACTCAGAGAGTCTGCGACCGGTCATCAGGCGAGCGGCAATTTTTGCCAGCGGAACGCCGGTGGCTTTTGAGACATACGGCACGGTACGTGAGGCTCGCGGATTGACTTCAATCACATAAACCTTGCCGCGCTGGATGGCGAACTGAATGTTGACGAGGCCGACGACGTTGAGCGCCAGCGCCAGCTTGCGGGTGTATTCGCGGATGGTGGCCAGCGTTTCCGGGGCGAGGTCGACGGCGGGCAGAACACAGCTGGAGTCGCCGGAGTGAATGCCGGCTTCTTCAATGTGCTGCATAATGCCGGCGATGACGACATCGCTTCGGTCGCAGAGTGCATCCACGTCGACTTCAATGGCATCTTCGAGGAAGTGGTCAATGAGTACCGGCCGCTCTTGCGAATACTCCACAGCTTCGTGCATGTAGCGCTCCACGGCTTCGCGGTCATACGCGATGACCATGGCGCGTCCACCAAGAACGTACGAGGGACGAACCAGCACAGGGAACCCGACGCGTTCTGCGCCGGCAAGGGCTTCTTCCACACTGGTGGCCATGGCGGCTGGAGGTTGCGGAATTTTCAAATCTTCCAGCAGCTTGCCGAAACGCTTGCGATCCTCAGCCAGGTCAATCGATTCCGGCGATGTGCCGATGATGTTGACGCCTGCGGCCTTCAGTGGCAGCGCAAGGTTCAGCGGTGTCTGGCCGCCGAACTGCACAATCATGCCGGCTTCGGCTCCGTTTGCGGTTTCATGCTGGTAGATCGAAAGCACATCTTCAAACGTCAGCGGCTCAAAGTAGAGACGGTCGCTGGTGTCGTAATCGGTGGAGACGGTCTCGGGATTGCAGTTGACCATGATGGTCTCGTAGCCGTCTTCCTTCAGCGAGAAGGCCGCGTGGCAGCAGCAGTAATCAAACTCAATGCCCTGGCCGATGCGGTTGGGTCCGCTGCCAAGAATGATGATCTTCTTCTTGTTGCTTGGAGTGGCTTCATCCTCTTCGTCATAGCAGGAGTAGAAGTACGGCGTGTAGCTTTCAAATTCGGCGGCGCAAGTGTCCACCAGTTTGTAGACCGGACGCAGGTTGTTCTTCTCGCGCATCTCGCGAACCTGCGTGGTGCTGACGGGCGTGGTGCGCGACCAGTTGGCGGCAAGGCGGTCATCGGCCAGGCCCATGCGTTTGGCTTCGCGCAATTTTTCTGGAGAAAGATCATCAGGCTTTGTGGCTGCGACTTCCATTTCCATGTCGCAGATTTGTTTGATCTGGTAGAGAAACCACGGGTCCATCGAAGTCATGCGTGCAACTTCACGCACGCTCAGTCCCTGATGGAAGGCGTAGCGGATGTAGTTGAGGCGTTCGGGATGCGGCGTCACCAGACGTTGAGTCAACCGGCGCGGCTCCAGTACTTCGCTGCCGGTTTTCTTGCCGGTCTCCAGCGAACGCATTGCCTTCATCAGCGATTCTTTGAAGGTGCGGCCGATGGCCATCACTTCGCCGACCGACTTCATTTGTGGGCCGAGGCCTTCATCGGCGCCGGGGAATTTTTCAAACTGCCACTTCGGAATCTTGGTCACCACGTAATCGATGGTCGGCTCAAAGCAGGCCGGCGTCTTGCGGGTGATGTCGTTCTGAATTTCATCCAGCGTGTAGCCGACGGCGAGGCGCGCGGCAATTTTCGCGATGGGGAATCCGGTGGCCTTTGACGCCAGCGCGGAGGAACGCGAGACGCGCGGATTCATTTCGATGACCGTCATGCGGCCGGTCGAAGGTTGCACGGCAAACTGCACATTGCTGCCGCCGGTTTCCACGCCGATTTCGCGGATGACGGCGAGCGCGGCATTGCGCATCACCTGGTACTCGCGGTCGGTAAGCGTCTGCGCGGGGGCCACGGTGATGGAGTCGCCGGTGTGCACGCCCATCGGATCAAAATTTTCAATCGAGCAGATGATGATGCAGTTGTCTTTCAAGTCGCGGACAACTTCCAGCTCGTATTCTTTCCAGCCGAGAACGGATTCTTCAATCAGGCACTCGTGCACTGGAGAAAGGTCAATGCCGCGCGAGAGGATTTCCATCAACTCTTCGCGGTTGTATCCGATGCCGCCGCCGGAGCCGCCCAGCGTGAATGACGGGCGGATGACGACAGGGAACCCGATCTTGCTGGCGAACTCAAGGCCGTCGCGCAGATTGTTCACGAGCGCCGAGCGCGGCATCTCGAGGCCGATTTTGTTCATCGCGTCTTTGAACAGCAGGCGGTCTTCAGCCTTCTTGATGGCTTCCAGTTTCGCGCCAATCAGTTCGACGTGGTAACGCTCCAGCACGCCGGTGTCGGCCATTTCCACGGCAAGGTTTAACGCGGTCTGTCCGCCTACGGTGGGCAGCACGGCAAAGATGCCGGGCGTACCGGCGTCGGTGAGCATCTCGGCTTCGAGGCGGATGATTTCTTCCAGATAGTCGGGGGTGAGCGGCTCGATGTAAGTGCGGTCGGCAAACTCCGGATCCGTCATGATGGAAGCGGGGTTGGAGTTGACCAGCACCACTTCATAGCCCTCGGCCTTCAGCGCTTTGCAGGCCTGCGTGCCGGAGTAGTCAAACTCTGCCGACTGCCCGATGACGATGGGGCCGGAACCGATGACGAGAATCTTCGCGATGTCATTTCTGCGTGGCATTATTTTTTCCACTCCTCCATCATTTGGCGGAACTGGTGGAAGAGGTAGTGCGAGTCGTGTGGACCCGGGCTTGCCTCGGGGTGGTACTGCACGCTGAACATTGGGTCGCTCTTGTGCGCGAGGCCGGCGAGGGTCTGGTCATTCAAGTTGATGTGCGTCAGTTCCACTTTGGTGGAGTCGAGCGAGTCGGGGTCCACGGCGAAGTTGTGGTTCTGTGCGGTAATCTCCACCTTGCCGGTGCGCAGGTTCTTGATGGGGTGGTTGCCGCCGTGGTGGCCATATTTCAGCTTGTAAGTCTTGCCGCCCAGCGCCAGACCGAAAAGCTGGTGGCCGAGGCAGATGCCGAATATCGGTTTCTTGCCCTGCAGCTTACGAATATTTTCCTGCGCGTAGAGAAGCGGCTCGGGGTCGCCGGGGCCGTTTGAGAAAAAGACGCCGTCGGGATTCATCTCCAGCACATCTGCCGCCGGAGTTTGCGCGGGCACCACGGTGATGCGGCAGCCGGTGCGCGAAAGCATGCGCAGGATGTTCTGCTTGATGCCGAAATCGTACGCCACAACGTGCAGCGGATTTTCCTGATCAGTGGATGCAGGCAGCAGCGAGTCGCCGGTCTGGTTGCGGACATCGGTTGAGTCCCACTCATACCGCGCCTTGGTGCTGACCACGCTGGCCAGATCGGTGCCATCCATTTTTTTGATGGAACGCGCCTTGGCTATCAGCGCATCGATGTCAGTCTCCAGCGAACTGATGACGCCACGCATCACGCCATGGGTGCGCAAATGGCGTACCAGCGCGCGAGTGTCAATGTCCGCGATGACCGGGACGTTGTACCGCTCCAGGTATTCATCGGCCACCTGGGTGGAACGCCAGTTGCTGCTAATGGGGGAAAATTCGCGGGTGACGAGTCCTTCGATGTACGGATGCGTCGCCTCCGCGTCGGAGGGTGTGGTGCCGTAATTGCCAATCTGGGGATTGGTGAGAACGACAATCTGGCCGGCATAGGAAGGATCTGTGAAGATTTCCTGATAGCCGGTGAGCGAAGTATTGAACACAACTTCGCCGTAGCATTCGGCTTTTGCGCCGAAGCCCTTGCCGCGAAAGATGCGCCCGTCTTCGAGCGCGAGTATGGCCTGCATTGCCGCTCCGGGGAGTGGATTTAATAGATTTTAGCAGGAATCGCGGTGGGAAACAGGGTTGGAATGAATTACCCGGGGATTGCCATTGAATTACCGGACAACGCCCAGCTTGCTGGCTGGCCAATAAACAAATGCCGCCTTGCCGTAGATGAGTTTGCGTGGCACCGGGCCAAAGTCGCGGCTGTCGCTGGCCACGTCGCGATGGTCGCCCAGTACGAAGTAGCAATCCGGCGGCACGGTGAGCGGAGCCATGGAACGTTCGTCGCGGTAACGGACCGGCACGTAGGGCTCTGCCAACTGCTCGCCATTGACGTAGACGCGGCCATGGTCGATGCGGACCAAATCGCCCGGCAGACCGATGACACGTTTGATGTAGCTCTTGCTCTCATCGCGTGGGTAGAGAAATACGACAATATCGCCATGCTCGATGGGGCCGAAGCGGTAGGCCACTTTGTTGATGAAGAGCCGCTCGTTGTCCTGCAGGCCGGGTAGCATGCTGGTGCCTTCCACCCGCACCGGCTGGTAGAGGTAGATGATGATGAACAGCGAAACCAGGATGGAGATGAGTACATCGCGCAGCCAACGCACCCACAGATGATGGCTGGGGGCCTGGCCTTCTGGGGCGGAACTATGCGGTGCCGGCAGCAAGTGCTCTTGCGGCGGTGCGGGTAGCTGCGGAGATGCAGGTGTGGGATCCATCCGGGTGATGCGCTCAGTGTATCTGATGCGGAGGCTGTAGAAGTGGTCAGACCATGTACGTGTATCTGTATGTGTACACTGGGCCAGCCGGTGCAGCGAGATTCATGGCGCATTTTGCTTGACGCTGCGCTAGAATAAGCTCCGTAATGGAGCTCGTTCGCTAATGCCTACCGTAACACCTCCCAGCCATGAATCGAACACCCCGTCAAAGAACGGAGCGAAGCATCTTTTGCAGGAGATGGACACCCTTGTTACGGAGAAACTGAACGAGGCCTCCGCCGGGTTCGACACCAAATCTGCGCTGGAGATTGCCCGCATCATCAACCATGAAGACGCCAAGGTGGCCGCCGCTGTAAAAAAGGCGCTGCCGGAAGTGGCTTTGGTGATTGACCAGGTGGCACGCTGCCTGCGCGACGGTGGCCGGCTGATTTACGTCGGTGCTGGTTCCAGCGGTCGCATTGCCGCGCTGGACGCATCGGAGTGTCCGCCGACCTACTCTACTTCGCCGCACTCGGTGCAGTACCTGATGGCTGGTGGCCCCAAGGCGTTGGCCTCCGCCGCGGAAGTGAATGAAGATTCGCAGGAAATGGGCCAGCGCGACATTGCCCGTCGTCGCCCAACCCGTAAAGACATTGTGATTGGCCTGACCGCGAGCGGACGCACCCCGTATGTTGTTTCCGCCGTGCAGTACGCCAAGGCACGCGGTGCCCACACGGCCGGTGTGACCTGTAATTACAACAGTGCGCTCTCCAAAGTGGCCGATACGACGATTGTGGCCGAAGTCGGGCCCGAAGTGGTTTCTGGCTCCACCCGCATGAAGGCCGGTTCGGCGCAGAAGATGATCCTGAACATGATTACCACCGGTGCGATGACGCGACTCGGCTACGTCTACGAAAACCTGATGGTGAACGTGAACATGAAGAATGAGAAGCTGGTCGAGCGCGGCATCCGCATCCTGATGCAGGCCACCGGCGTGGACCGCGCCAAGGCGATTGAGACCATCAAATCCGCCGGGCGCAGCATCCCGATTTCTGTGGTGATGCTGAAAGCCGGTGTGGACAAGATGGAAGCCGTGAGACGTCTGGCCAATTCCAGCGGCAATGTGCGTTTGGCGATTGAAGATTCCCGCCTGGACCTGTAGAGAAAAGTTTATGGCAAGATTTTGGGGACTGGCGATTGCCGGTCCCCAAACTTTTTGCAGCGGATTTATTGTGTGCGGCTTACGCCGTTACAGTGGTTGGCTCGGTCGGCGGCAACTGGGGCGGTTCCAGCAAATCGCCCAGCAGTTGGTAACGCCCGCCCATGAAATACAGCGCATACGACTGCAGAAACGCGTAGACGTAGCCGAAGGTGAGCGCGGAGAGAATGAATATCCACGCCAACAGCGCCAGGCCACCGAGCACTGCGGCTGCGATGAAGAGGACCATGGCCCCGGTACCGTGATTGTGCAGCAGGAAATACAGCGGCACATAGACGATGGCGAAGGGGATAAGCGAAATCATCAACACGATGACGTAGATGATTTCAGCAGCGAGAGCAAAGGCGATGCTGAGCGCGAGTTTGAGCAGCAGATACAGTGTGAGTTCGCCGGGCGAGTCCTTGATGAAAATTTCCAGCCGGCGCAACGCACTGCCGATGCTGAGGTCTTCAAGCGCCATGTAGGGCAGTGTAAAGTCATGCAGCAGTGCGTGGATGATGGCGAAAACGATGGCGATGACGATGATGCCCAACAGCAGCGCGATGAAGGAAATCACGATGCCGGCACCGACCTGGCTGACGACATTGGAGCTGTCTTCACCGTGATTGATGCGGCTGAAGACGCCGATGAGGAAGGGCAGCGTGGCCAGCATCAGCAAGCCCATCACAATCATGGAACCGAGTGCGACCAGCAGCTTGAGGCCAATCCAGCGCCAGGTGCGGCTGCCGTTGCGGCTCCAGAGAGCGCCGATGGCGTCTGCCTTACGGGCGATGACGTCGAAGAAAACAAATTGCATTCGCGATGAAATATAGAAGAGCAGCAGGCTGACAAGAATCACGAACATGACGCCGATGGCAATCAGGCCGATGAGTGGCGCCAGGCTCGGCGTGGGCAGGTGCATTGCCGTCATGCCGGCGTTGGCTCCGCGGACACCATCAATGCCGATGGAGACGCCGCTGGATGCCATCTGTGCGAGCAACGCGACAAAGCCGAGCTTGAGATAGCGGCCCAGGCGGAAGGGTTGCAGCATCACAGCTTGCGTGTGTTCCCACGCGGGACCGATGGCTTCAGCTGCCGAATACTTTTTCATGGCGGACTCACTTTCCTGCTGCCAATGAGCGTATCGCAGAGCAGCGGAATTCGGAAGCGAATCCTGCGGTGGTGTTATTGCAACTGCGCGGCGTCTTCCTCGGCCAGCCAGTTGTTAAAGGCCTCCAGCCCGCGTTCACACTGGATGCGATGGCGTTCGCGCTTGTCGCGGATTTTTTTGCGGAGGTCTTCTTCCAGCGGCGGCAGCAGGTCGAAGGTAATGTTGGCCGGCTGAAAATGTTTCTTCTCCGCATGGGTGATGTAGTAGGTGAGCGAGCCATGCGCGCTGTGCCGAGGCGCTGGCTCCGGCGTGCGGCCCATGGCCAACGCAGCGGCAAATCGCCCGGCCAGCATACCGCTGGCGATGGACTCGGTATAACCCTCAACGCCGGAAAGCTGACCGGCCACAAGCAGTCGCGGATGCGCATGCAGCTGCAGCGTTGGCGCGAGCACTGCCGGCGCATTCAGGTAAGTGTTGCGATGCACCTGGCCGTAGCGAAGGAAGCTGGCATTCTCCAAACCAGGAATCAGCCGCAGGATGCGCGCCTGTTCGCCGAACTTCAAATGGTTTTGGAAGCCGACCAGGTTCCATGAATCAGCGCGGAGATTTTCCCGCCGCAACTGTACCACCGCGTAAGCATTCTGGCCGGTGCGCGGGTCACGCAGTCCCACCGGCTTCATCGGGCCAAAGCGAAGCGTGTCGCGGCCGCGGCGGGCAATCTCTTCAATCGGCAGGCAGCCTTCAAAATAATTCAGCTTCTCCCACTCCTTGTGCTCGGCGGCTTCCGCAGTCAGCAGGGCATCGAGAAAGCGGTCATACTCCTCGCGCGTGAAGGGGCAGTTGATGTAATCGGCCGTGCCTTTCTCCCAACGCGCGGCGTAGTAGACGCGGTCCATGTTAATGGTGTCTGCGGCAACGATGGGGCTGATGGAATCGTAGAAGGCGAGATGGCCGCTGCCGGTTATCTGCTCGATGACTTCTGCCAGTGCGGGGCTGGTGAGCGGCCCGGTGGCCAGCACGGTGATGCATGGTTCATCAGCTCCGGGCAGCGAGGTGACTTCTTCGCGATGTACGCTGATGCGCGGCTCGGCGGCAATCCTCTCTGCAACTCGTGCCGAGAAAGCGGCGCGGTCCACGGCGAGCGCGTGACCAGCGGGTACGCTGGTTGCATCTGCAGCGGCGATTAGAAAACTGCCGGCGCGGCGCATCTCCTGCTTCAGCAGCCACGGCGCTGTATTTTCGCTTTCGGACTTCAGTGAATTGGAACAGACCAGTTCGGCAAAGTCGCCGGTCTGGTGCGCTTCCGTGCTGCGCTGCGGCCGCATCTCGTAAAGTTCAATGCGAAGCTGCGGCAAGTGTCCTGTGTGGCGCGCGGCCTGCAGCGCGGCTTCGGGCCCGGCCAGACCGCCGCCGATAATTTTGATGCGTTCAATCTTCACTACTTGATGTTATGTCAGACGGCGCGTGCAGTGTGGCTTACTGCATCCGTAGATATTTATTGAAGGAGATATTGAAGTTGAATAGCTCTTTCATATTGCCCTGCTTGTCGGCAATACGAATCAGGCGGATGTACATCTGCGCATCGCGCAGCGCCGGCTTCGGCAGGCCGCTGACATCGTAAAAAAGATATCCGGCGGCCGTGGAATGTGGCGCGACCAGCGCGGCGGAGTAAGAGAACTGATCGTAATCCTGCTGAATGGCCTTGATGTGCTTGTCGCTGGGCTTGGTGGGAAAGGGAATTGGTAGCGGATTCAAACTGCCCGGAGGATGCATCTTCAGCGTGCCGCCAGCACGCTCCAAATCATCGAGTGTGGCTGCGTTGATGTGGTCGCCGTCTGCGGTCAGGAAGAGAATGCGCGCTTCATTCAGGTCGAGCGTTGCATCGCTGTCATTTTGCACGATGAGCCGTACGGGAAGAAATCCGACGGAGAGATAGTCGAAGCGGAGAAATTTTTGCTTGTCGTTTGTATCCACCGGATCAACGGCGATGGTGACGTGTTCGCCGGCATGCGTTTCAAAGCAGGGATACTCCGTAGCGGCGTGCAGCGGTGGTGCGGTGTGGTCGGCGGCGTGGACGGTCGAGATGTCCGCGCTAACCGACAGCAGCACGGCAATGCCGAGTGCGGCCAGAATATTGCGCGATGTTTGTACTGCTCTGCCGCTCATTTCTTGATGCCCTTCCATTCTTACGAAGAAACCGATGCGCAAGAATCATGCAACGCAATTATCATCGTCGATATGGTTTGAATGCAATGCGGTGGTCGCTTGTGTACATCAGCGCCATCGCGCTGCACAGGAATATAGACGGTGCCGTGGGGACTTTGGGGGTAGGGCAAGCGTGTTAATTCTGCTGGGCTACAATTTGCTGCTGCTGCTGGTGCTGGTGGTGGGATCACCGTACTGGCTGCTGCGCATGGCCACCAGCGGCAAATATCGCGCTGGCCTGGCCGGTCGGCTGGGTGTTGTACCGCATGCGTTGCGAGAAGCGGTTGCAGGTCGTGAAGTCATCTGGCTGCATGCCGTTAGTGTAGGCGAAGTGATTGCCGCCAGCCGCGTTGTGGCCGAGTTACGAACCTCGCTGCCGGAGTATGTGGTCGTCATCTCAACCACAACGCGCACGGGGCAACAGTTGGCGCGCGAACGCTTTGGCGCGGCAACAGTTTTCTATTTTCCGCTGGATTTTACCTGGGTGGTGCGCCGCTACCTGCGGGCGCTGCGGCCCAGCGTCTTGGTGCTGGCAGAAACAGAATTCTGGCCGGTGCTGCTGGATGAATGTTTTCGTCGCATGATTCCGGTTGCCGTTAT
>Ga0164297_10002050_pt1 | contig 20336 bp, 16 predicted proteins | sample GEODES058metaG_FD_113539 | JGI IMG/M metagenome (GOLD analysis project Ga0164297, IMG submission 113539) | Dystrophic lake water microbial communities from Trout Bog Lake, Wisconsin, USA - GEODES058 metaG | ecosystem: Environmental > Aquatic > Freshwater > Lake | place: USA: Trout Bog Lake... | reverse complement strand
TGATTATCATCAAGCCCTGCTTGAGTAGAAATACTCGTAGTGCTGGTCAAAGCTGCTGAGGCTGCTGCTGATTGAGTCGAAGCAGACTGAGAGCTTTCCACAGGTTTTACTATGGAATCCAGGGTACTTGCAAGGGCAATATTAAATGCTGATCTTAACACAGCATTGCTGAAACGTTCTTTAAACTTGTTGTCTACTCTTCCTTGCTGTCCTTTCCTACCGAGATTATCCATCCCTGTACCACCAAAATTTATGGTATACCCCGTTGTTGGCAAATCTATTCTGGTCCATTCAATTGCAATGCGGCCGTAAGCTCCATTAGTCCCAGTATTATATGTGCCAAACACTCTTGAGCCTTTTGGTATAAGTATATTACGTCCCCATTCGGAATAAACATCTCTACTTATAATAGCCCGAATTTCTCCCCCAAAATCTGTGTTGACTGCAGACTCAATAATTGCGTCCAACATTTTCCCCCTACCAAGAATAAGGTGCATATCACCCCTTTGCTTAAAATCGGTCTCTTGTTCTACCTGTTCTGGTGTTTTAGGTTTTGGAGCTCCAGCAATCAAAACTATTGCTGATTTTCTTTTTGCTTCTAGCTTTTTCTTTGCTTCATCACTTTGAGATCTTATATCAAGTGGAAGGGTTGGATTAGCAGGTGACAAATTAACATCCTTAGAGCTCTCCGGCATCGGCAAAGGTGTTTTATCTTGAGATAAGGGCGACGGAGGCATCACATCTTGAGTAGCTGGTACTGGAGGAGGAGGAGGTAATGCTGGGTCTTCTAGTTTTGGAGGAGTAGGGAGAGCTGGTATAGCCGGAATAGCAGTATCAACAGGAATCTGAACTGGTTTTACAACATTATCAGGGATCGGATTGGAAGTCTGTTTTGGAGTATCTCCAGAACCGACAAATAAGTTAAAGAATAAATAGAGAAAAACCCCAGCAACCACAACCAAAATTATTATGCTCTGTTTTGGATTCGTTGCTACTTTAGATAATTCTTGCTCAACTTCGGGAAGATCGGTTTGAACTTTTTCTGGTTCTGCAATGTTATTCTCTTTAGCCATAAATTACCTAGCTTTTTTTGGGTATTGGAATCTAACAACATATACCAAATCTTTATCATTCTCGTCTTCCAATTCTTTGGAAACAATGTCAAATTGATAAGTTCTTTTGTTAGTGATAATCGTCATATTAGTACGAATATTTTTTTCCATCGGTTTAATAAATAATTTATTGCCAAGGGGAGTTAATTTCCAAGCAAACGATTCCCCTAGCGTTATTGTTTCTATAGTCTCGTTTTTAGCAAATTCAATATGAGATTGAAAACCATAATGAAGCACTAGCAGATAGACTTCATTAGGGTTATATATATAAGTTTTAATCCTACTATCTGTTGTAAGTGACAACTCGTCACTATCGTCATACATACTTGCATTAGCTACCGAAGGAAAAAGCATTATTATTACAAATAAAATTCTAACTATTATCATCATCTACCCTATAACCTGTTACTTGAAAACCTATTGGATTAGTATCTCTATCACTATCTGTTAGTTCCATTGGCAAGTAATCAAACTCAACAATAGCAATTTTGTTAAACACTTTTCGTGCTCCTGCAGTTTCATTTATAGAAAATCTTAACATAAATTTTTTATCAGCAAGTTTTGACCATGACTTAACCAGTAGAAAAGTGGTGTTTTTTTGGCCATATTTGATAGTTGGATTAATTTCGTTATTTTTTAGAGAATTACGATATGACCAATAGACCGAACTAGAAGATAACAACCTGACAGTTTTCATTGCTTCAGTATCAAAATCCACCGGATTATAGGTTTCTCTAGCAGAGACATATCTTTTGATAAAATATTGAGCCAATGAATCATTACCCATAAGAACAGAAGAATTTAAAGGATTAACAATCTTGGCCATTCCGGTTGTATCATCAATTTGTATGACAAACGGATCAAAACGTTTAATATTTACTACGTAACCAACTGCAGCAACAGAAATGATACATAAGCATAAAAGGATGAGAAGCAGTACAAATAACAAATTTCTTTGAACTGCTACATTTTGGAATCTTTCCTCATACCAATTCCTGATTTGTTTAATAGATCCCTGACCTTCTTCTTGGGTTGCTTGAATTTTGCTTTCTTGAATAAAACCAGATTTTCTTTTAAACTTTTCTAATAGCTCGCTTAACTTGAACATAATACAATTGCCAATTTTGTGATATCTTTAGACAAATTTCACAGACTATAGCCTAAAAACATTTAGATGCTCAGCTATTTGCATCCGTAGATTCATCATAAGACCCTTTGGTTATTGATTATGTATCAGCTAGCAGAATAAAATAAACAAAAAGATTAAAGGAATCTGATTTACTGAGATTTTTTTTATTAGCAGTTGCTTTTAGATTATAGTTTTTCCTCTATATAAAGAATTCCTTGCTTTAATTCCTCAATTTTAAGCTCTTAGCAGTTTAATAGCTTAAGCTCTGAAGGTTTAGAAAATTATTCGGTTTATTTCATCTTGATTAGTTTGTGACCCTAGGTATATTAAATAATTTAATCTGCCATAGAGAAATATAAAATAATAATGAATAAATTTAAATTCCAGTTAAAAGCAACTAATAACAAAGCACGAACAGGATTTATTGAAACAGCCCATGGCACTATCCAAACCCCTGCATTTATGCCTGTCGGCACACGGGCGGCAGTAAAGGCAATGTTCCCAGAATCGGTAAAGTCTACCGGAAGTGATATCATTCTTGGCAATACTTACCATTTAATGTTAAAACCAGGAGCAGAAAGAATTGCTAAACTTGGCGGCCTCCATAAGTTTATGAACTGGGCCGGACCGATTCTTACAGATTCCGGAGGATTTCAGGTAATGTCATTATCTGATTTACGAAAAATTACAGAAGAGGGAGTAGAATTCAGGTCTCACATTGATGGAAGTAAACATATGCTTACTCCGGAAAGATCAACAGAAATTCAGTATTTACTCGGTAGCACCATCAGTATGGTTTTTGACGAATGCACACCGTACCCAGCAACTTTTAAGCAAGCTAAATCTTCAATGGAATTAACTTCCAGATGGGCAGAAAGGTCACGAAACTCTTTTGTTCAAAGGCCAGGATATGCTCAATTCGGTATTATGCAAGGCGGAATATACCAGGAATTAAGAGAAAAATCAGCTTCTGACCTTATTGAACTTGATTTTGAAGGGTATGCTATAGGAGGATTAGCCGTGGGGGAAGGCCAAGATATAATGTTTTCCATTCTAGATTATGCCCCTGCTTTTTTACCGGAAGACAAACCTCGTTACCTTATGGGAGTAGGTAAACCATCTGATATTATCGGAGCAGTAAAAAGAGGTGTGGATATGTTTGATTGCGTAATTCCAACACGATCTGGGAGAAACGGCCAAGCATTTACCAAATATGGAACCGTAAATATCCGTAACAGTAAATATGCAGATGATAACACACCTCTTGAACAAGATTGTCCTTGCCCAGCGTGTGCTAATTATAGCAAAGCATACTTGCATCATACTGTTAGGGTCGGGGAGATAATTGGCTCAATGTTAATGACATGGCATAATATTCAATATTTTCAAGGATTAATGTCCAGAATTAGAGCATATATTAAAGAAGGTAGGGATTTTGATTTTGATTGTTAGTTATATAAGCCTTTTCTTATTTGGAGTATTAATCGGTAACTTCACTACTACTTTATTTTACCGTTTACCTAGAAATATCATGATTAGCGGATTTAACCAAAAATTGACCAGGCCTCCATTTTGCTCAAATTGTAATCATGTTTTAGTCTTTTACGAATACCTCCCGATTTTAAGTTGGTTTAGCACCCGTGGAAAATGTAATTACTGCCATGCCCCGATTAATAAATCATATATAATGCTTGAAATTTTAATAGGAATAATAGCAATAGTTTTATACTACCTTACTGGTCAGGATTTAGACTATTTTTTCCTTTATTTTTGTTTTGCAGCACTCGCTATCTTAAATATTTTCATATATTTAGACCATGATTTTATTCCAACAAGGATTACTTTAGGTATTATTATAACAGGCATAATTTACCGCACGTTAACCGATCAAGAGATTTTCGCATGGCTGGCAAGTTTATCTTTAGGTTGTATATTAAGCTTATGGATAATTCGCGAAGGGGTAGAGGATAAAAGTCCATATAACTATGGTAAACTTTTAGTACACCTGATTTTACCAGCAAGTCTATGGTGTCGGAACGAGAGCGTATTATTTTTTGTAACTAGCATTACTCTTGCCTACCTATTTTCTAAGCTTATAAAGCAGAGAGTATTTTACCCTATCAGCCTGGTAAATTTATTTTTTATTAGTTTATACAACTTTATGGCAAGCAATTAATTAATGAATCCTATATACCTAATCCTCCGCCACCCTTCTGGAAAGTCTTACTAGCCCGTTCTATCCGTCTAACTTCTGCTTCCCCATAAGATTTTAAATCTGATTCTTTGCCCCCCTCATACTTACTGGCTCGCTTTTCTCCGCCTATCATCATGTTATGAGCATAATTATCTTTCTTAGTTTCCCCTGCTATTCTTCTTGGATTCATTACTTTATAAACCTCATATATAGCAAATTCCTTGATGGTTTTCTTTATGTTAGCTTTTGCCTTGGCATCTAAAGGATATTTATCATTTATACTGTTATTTGCGTCAATATCACGATCCGCCCCTTCATATTTTGTAATAAGGTCGCGAGTAAATTTACTGATGTCCTGTTCTACCTCCTCATCATTAAATTTGATTTTTTTACCAGTTAATTTATCAATTTTTAACTCACTTTTAGCTAAGTGTTGTTTTATCAATAAAATTAGTTTGCTTTGCATTTCACCAAGCTCATCTGCTTCTTCGATAATGCGATCAATAGCTTTACCAACATTGGCATCTTTCTTTAATTCTTCTAGTATCTCAGCCATTTCTGACTCGTACTTTTCGGAAAGAGAATCATTAAAACTAGCTTCCGATTGGTCTTCCAAAGGCATAAATTATTCCAATTAATTTTTAAGTAAAATGGTAGCTGAAATATTCAATGTTATATCAATTTTTCCAGGGGCAGAAATCGGAGCAGTTATGCTACTTACCACATTTGCTGCAGCTGTACGCATTAATTTAGGATAAGGAACAGGTGGATAACGATTATCGCCTTCAATGTTAATGTTTTTTATCTTAACTTCTTTTAAACCAATAATACCAGCTACTCTTTTAGCATGGGATAATAGTTTGTTGATAGCGTTTTCGACCATGGAGGTACGGGTTTCTTCAATTTTTGCAATGGAAACTTCATAATGTAGGTCACTCATTACTAATCCTATTTCCTGCAATTGTCCGGATAAAGCAAGTATATCCTCCGTAGATTTACTCTTTATAACAATAGACTGAGACCCTTTCCATAATTCTTTTTCAGTTGCTCCTTGTTTAACTGGTTTGGAAAATTTATACACTGAATACTGTTCGGTAGAAACTTCTATATTTTCCTTCTTCTCCGCTACAGATAACGCTTTTTTCATCATCTGGTTAATTTTATTCTGTACTTCTTTTGCAGATTCAGATTCACTTTCATAGCGCAAATTAGCAATAAGTATATCCGATTCTACCTGTTTTGTTTCAGTAACGGATAAATTTAGATATGTACCGTCTTCTTTGTTAACATCATCACCGTAAGCTTTAAGCCCTATAAATGCAGAAAATATTAATAAAACTTGCAAGAATTTAATATTTATAATTTTGCCCATTTGATCCATCTTTAAAATTTAACTCAAACTTAATATTAAGCTAGTTAAAGCCTACCTCATTCAAATTGTAGCGAGAAAATTAAGTTAATCTAAAATATTAATATTTTTTTTAAGAAAAACTACTCAGCCAGTTGCAAAATAGACATTTTATATTAATCCTTAGCAATTATAAATGTTGGCAGCTCGAAATAAAAAAGCTTACCCCGCTCAAGGTAAGTGGTATAATTTATGTATGTATTTTACTTATATGATATTGCTTATGGTATCAACCATTGAAACATTAGATTGTAAGTAAAATTAATAAGACAAATAATATCCCATCCTTAATGGCGCAAAAGGGATTGTTAAATACTATAGTAATTCATGTATTAACATTAATATAGAGAAAAATATGAACAATTTTAAAGTTGCCGTAGCTGAGAATAAAACAAATTTTTTTAAGTATGACATTATTCTCAATAATGAAATAGTAAGGTTAAGGCCATTAAAAATAGAGGATATGTCTACTTTTTCTAATTTTCATTCAGACTACGCAATCTGGAAATATTTTGCTATTAAAATGCGTAAAGAACAAGATATGGAAGATTATATTAACGACGCAGTACAACAAAGAAGTTTAGGTTTACGATATCATTTTGTTGTTGAGGATATAAAAACGGATAAGGTGGTTGGATCTACAGCCTTTGGGAATTTTTCTCCAAAAGATAATAGGATAGAAATAGGCTGGAGTTGGATAGAAACCTTGTCCCAAGGAACTGGTATTAATAAAAACGCAAAGTTTCATTTATTAAATTTTGCATTTGATTACTTGAATATGGAAAGAGTAGAATTTAAGACAGATGTGCTTAATGTAAGAGCAAGAGCTGGTCTTATTAAAATTGGTGCGATGGAAGAAGGGGTTTTACGAAGCCACACTCTTATGCCAGATAATAGACGCCATGATAGAGTTTACTATAGTGTACTTAAAGAAGAGTGGTATACCAAAATACGATCAAATAACTTTTATAATTTCTCTAGCGATGTTGTAATTTTAATAGAATCTAGTGATTCAATCTATAAGACGATATAGATTAATAAAACTATTTAGCGCTAAAATATTCTGATTTTTAAAATAGAACATTTATATGAGTATTCTACAACTGAAAGCTTCAGATCCTACCTTATCAACCTGGGTATCAGCATCAGCTGGTACTGGTAAAACAAAAATCTTAACGGATCGTGTACTCCGCCTTCTCTTGCAAAACGTGCCATTTAACAAAATCCTGTGCTTAACTTTCACTAATGCTGCCGCTAATGAGATGCAGGAAAGGATAATTGCCCAGTTTCAAAAATGGTCACACTCTTCACAAGAGGACTTACTAGATAGTTTGCAAAACACACTGGGTAGAAAACCGACTAAAGATGAGTTAATTAAGGCATCATCACTCTTTGAATTATATCTAAAAACTCAAGATCAAATAAATATTTACACTATTCACTCTTTTTGCCAGAAAATTTTAAAGAAATTCCCGCTAGAAGCAGGAATTTCTCCTCATTTCAAAATTATTGACGAATTCAAGGTTAATAAGATAATAAGAGATATAAAAAGGCAAATATTCAACCTCCCTGAAATTCAGCATGTTATTAATTTTCTTATAGAGAACTTTCATGAATTAACCATCGATGATATTTTTAATGAAATAATTTCTATAAAAACAAAGATATTAACAAAAAAGCTCACCTCTTTATCTGCCGAAAGCAATCCCGAGCTTAGCGGATTAGAATGCATTAACAATTTAGCAAAACATGATCCAAATATTTCGATAGAAGTTATATCTAATTCTGATATCAAGAATTTAATCCTAGATTCACTTGGAGCTGATCTTGCAAGCAAAGATATTAAGCCTTTCTTTTTAACATTATCCGGAGAAAAGAAAAAAAGAATCGTAACTAAAAAAATAGCTTCTCCTGGCTCTGACCTATACGAAGAACTGGAAAAAATTCAAGACCAAATCTACCAACTCGATCAAGTTAAAAAAACAGAAAATTTACTTTTAAACTCAAAATTATTTGAAATATTAGCAGAAAAATTGATTCTAGAATTCGAGTCATACAAAACCAAAAACGCTTTTCTTGATTATGATGATCTAATACTTCATACTCAAAGTTTACTGACAAATTCCACGGCAAAGGAATGGGTACTATATAAATTAGACGGCGGTATAGAACATTTACTAGTGGACGAGGCTCAAGATACAAGTAATAGCCAATGGCGTATAATAGAAGCTTTAGCCCAAGAATTTTATTCTGGAGAATCCGGTAATAACAAAAGCAGAACGATCTTTGTAGTAGGAGACGAAAAACAATCGATTTTTAGTTTCCAAGGAGCTGATATTTCTGCCTTTTCCTATATGAATAAATTTCTAAACGATAAACTAAAAGAAGGGAAAAAAGTTTTTGAAACAATTGATCTTAATGTCTCGTACCGTTCCACTAAAGAAATTCTTACCTGTGTAAAGGATGTATTTAACAAAATAGCAAAAAATAGCCCTGAAGACTTTAAAGCTAATTTACCAGAAATGATACCTTATCGTAATGCACATAATGGGCTAGTTCAGTTATGGCCTTTATGCAGTAATGAAGGCGGTGATGCAGCTGATGAATTTTGGCCCATCTGCCCAGAAAACACACAAAATAATAGCAAGGTTATTTTGGCAAAAAAAATTGCTAATTACGTTAAAGAACAAATAAGCAGCGGTAGGATTTTGCCTTCTACAAATAACAAGATATCAGCTCAAGATTTCATGATCCTTTTCCGGAGCAGGGATGATTTCACGGATGAGGTCATCAAAGCTTTAAAAGAAGCTAAAATCGACATAACAGGACTTGATAGAATATCTCTAGCTGACGATCTGGCGGTCGCAGATCTAATTGCTATTGCAAATTTTGTATTAAATCCTGAAAATGATTTAAATTTAGCTACATTAATTAAGTCTCCTATTTTAGGCTTATCGGAACACGAGCTTTATAAACTGGTTATTGCTGCTCGGGCAAATAAATTATCCTTATGGGAATATGTAAAATTATCGGAGCAATATTTTTTAATAAAAGATAAACTAGAAGAGTTTTTAGCCCTATATCGCTCTTTTCCTTTAAACAATTTCTTTCCATATATCACTGATGTAATGGATTATAGGAACATCATGAATAAAAATGATGAAGCAATCGATGAATTCATTAAACTTAGTAATGACTATTTTCTTGAATATGGAAATTCTTTACAAAACTTTATTTATTGGTTTGTAAAAACCCCAATAACTGTAAAAAGAGATACAGAATCATTAAATAAGCTCCGTATCATGACTGTTCACGGCTCAAAAGGTCTGCAAGCTCCGATTGTGATATTATGTGATACTACCAAACTTCCAACCATGAGCGATAGATTTATCTGGGATGAAAGTAATCAGTTACTATCGGCAAAATCATCTTCTTATATTCCAGCATTTTATGAAACAATTAAAACAAAAGAACAGCAAAAGGTTTATCAAGAATATTTAAGATTATTATACGTCGGGATGACTCGAGCAGAAGATCATTTAATCATCTGTGGTTATCAGGGCAACAGCAAAATTCCTGAAAATTGCTGGTACGAATTAATAAAAAAATCTCTCCAGGACATTGGCTCTTTAGAAGCAAATGGTATCTTACTCTATGGAGATAGCAGTTTAGTTTCCAGTAGCCAAAAACCATCACTTTGCTTGGCAGAAAATAAAAAGGCTGACCAGGAGATAATAAACCCACCAACACCGTGGAAACTAAATAAAACCGTACGTTTATCTTATACAAATATTGAAACCGACACTTCTTATAAAAATACAGATTTACTCGAGTATGGCCTAGTCTTTCATAAAATCCTTGAAGAAGCCATGAGAAATAGAAATCTATCTAGTATTTTCAATCATCCATTAATTACTACATTAGAAAGCTCTTTACAAAAAAGAATAAAAACCAGCCTAGAAAAAATAGCAATTAATGAGGAATTCAACGAATTATCGAAATATGACTTAAAAACGGAATTATCTTTTGGCTATAAAACAGATTCAGAAATAAAAATTGGGAGAGTAGACCTTTTAGTAATTCAGAAAGAGCGAATTATCATTATCGATTATAAATCCGGTAAATCTAATAAAGGATTAATACCGGATACCTACATCAAGCAATTAAGGTTTTATAAACAAGCTTTTAGAGAAATATATCCGGATAAAATTATAGATTGCAAGATTATTTGGCTTGATAGCGGAACTATAGTAAATGTAGCCGCATAATGCTAATAAACAAAAGGCCTAAGCAACCAAACCACTGCTTAAGCCTCTTTATCTTAAATTAATTATTCTAATTTTAGATTATTTTCAAAAAACTAAGACTCTAATCTTCTTCTTCTATTGTTTTTCCGGATACGTCTTTCTGTTTCCTGTTTTTTGCGAACTTTTTTTACTGACGGTGGTTCATAAAAACGCGACATCTTCATCAAACGAAAAACGAGCTCTCTCTGCATCTTTCTTTTCAGATCTCGGATAGCTTTTTCACCGTTTCCACCATGAACATTAACCTGCACAGACACTAAAATTTACCCCCTTAAAGGACACTATGATTGAAATAAATGCTTATTATCTATATAGTTAAATTAATTGTCAACTAAAAAGCTAATATTAAGATGACTGATATAGCTAAAAAACACAAAGAAGCACGAGATAATTTCTTTCGTCAATTAAGTTTTCTAGTATCGACTACCCGGTGGAACAAGAATTTATATAAAGAAATTGAAAAAAAATGTAATTTTCCGCAAAATTATCATTATATTTTATTTCCAGGAGGAGGAAGTCAAATAATAGAGGAATTTGAGTCGTGGCAAGACCAAAAAATGCTTGAATTACTTCTTACCGAAGAACAAACCCTAAAAATTAGGGAAAAAATTGCTAAAGCTTTAGAAGTTAGAATAATAGGTATAGTCCCAAAAGCTGCTATTCTGCAGCAGAATGCTTTATTTTTATTACCTACCAATATTTTATCAGGGGCAAAATGCTACAGCAACACTTGTGACCTAATTTGGCGCTATGCCGGTGATAAGTCCGAGGATTTTAATTATTATAGCAAACGAGCTCTTTTGCTTGGCGTTTATACATCTTCTCGATTATTTTACTTATCAGATAATTCAAAAGATTTTACCAAAACCAAAGAATTTATTGCAACTTCCCTAGAAAGGATTATAAATATAGCCCAAACCAAGAGTAAAATAAAACTTCCTTCTATTGAAGATATACCAATATTAAGACTAATGTCGTAATGAGAAAAAGCACGTTATTTATAATAAATATTTTTCTAATTTCTGGCCTTTTCGGTTGTAGCAGCAAAGAAGCACATAGCACACCATCTGCAAAATCTGAGTCGCAAATTAACACCCAGAATCAAGAACCAGAATCTATAGCAATAACAAAAACTGATCCTTTAATATCAAAAAACCAAAAATTATTCGATTATGACTTAAGTTGCCAGGAGATGGACAGAATTGAAAAATCCAACTTGCATTTACAACAACAAAATTACGCTCTTGCAAATAAAAGAACTCAAGAGCTAGATTTGTCTCAAAATAAGAATTTAACTAATAAAGAGAAAATTAAAATTGAAAAAGAAAATAGGCGTAATACGTTATTAAAAACTATTCCTCCTACAAAAAGGGCAGTGTACAAAGGGAATGATTTTAGCACTTCTTTCCCACAAAACTAGTAAGACAGTAAACCATGAACAAAAATAAATTTTACCCGGATGTTAAATCAACCGTTTCATTTCCTGCAATAGAAGAAGAAATTCTAAAATATTGGCAAGAAAATAATATTTTTAACAACTCAGTTGAAAGTCGCAAAGCCAAAATCGGCGATCAGAATAATGAATTTATTTTTTACGACGGCCCTCCTTTTGCTAATGGTTTACCTCATTACGGGCATTTATTAACTGGTTTTATTAAAGATGTATTTGCCCGTTATCAAACTACCAAAGGCAAAAAGGTAGAAAGGAGATTTGGGTGGGATTGTCATGGTCTTCCAGCAGAAATGGGAGCAGAAAAGGAACTTGGTTTTTCAGGCAGAATAGCAATTTCAGAATATGGTATTGATAAATTCAACAATCATTGCCGCTTATCGGTGATGAAATATTCTAGTGACTGGGAAAAATATGTAAATCGCCAGGCACGTTGGGTTGATTTCAATAACTCTTACAAAACCATGGATAAGAATTATATGGAATCTGTCCTTTGGGCTTTTAAGGAGCTTTTTAATAAAGGGTTGATTTATGAGTCAATGAGAGTAATGCCATATTCTTGGGCTTGTGAAACTCCTTTGTCTAATTTTGAAACGAGATTGGATAATTCATACCGCCAGCGAACAGATAAAGCGGTTACTGTTAGCTTTGTACTAAATGATAAACCCCAAAATGCACCGGAAGGATTTAGAGAATATAGAATACTTGCCTGGACTACGACTCCTTGGACATTACCTTCAAACCTAGCACTAGCAGTAAATAGCGATTTTAACTACGCATTTGTACCAAATGGAGATATTTGTTACATAATTGCTTCTTTTGCCCTTAATCACTATGCAAAAGAATTAAATATAGAAAAAGACAAAACAGACTTTAAAACTGTTAAAGGAAAGGAATTAGCAGGGTTAAAATATAAGCCTATCTTTGATTATTTTAAGAATCACCCAAATAGCTTTAGAATTTTAACCGGAGAGTTTATAGTAGAGGGGGATGGAACAGGAGTTGTACATATGGCCCCGGGTTTTGGCGAAGACGATCAGATTCTATGCCAACAAGAGGGAATAGAACTGGTTTGCCCGGTAGATAATGCCGGAAAATTTACTGCCGAAATTTCAGATTTTGCCGGTATGCAAGTGTTTGAAGCAAACGACCCTATTATTATAAAATTAAAAAACCAAGGTAATTGGCTTAAAACCGAGCAATATATCCATAATTATCCCCATTGCTGGCGGACAGATACACCCTTGATTTATAAAGCCGTCCCTTCTTGGTATGTTAAAGTTACAGAATTTAAAGATCGAATGGTTGAGTTAAATCAACAAATTAATTGGATACCCGGCAACGTTAAGGATGGCTTGTTCGGTAAGTGGCTAGAAAATGCCAGGGACTGGTCTATAAGTAGAAATCGTTTTTGGGGAACACCTATTCCGGTATGGCGGTCTAATGATCCCAAATATCCTAGAATTGATGTTTATGGCTCCTGCGCAGAGCTTGAGAAAGATTTTGGAGTGAAAATTGAAGACTTGCACAAACCTTTCATTGACGAATTAACAAGACCAAATCCGGATGACCCGACTGGTAAATCCATGATGATAAGAGTAGAGGACGTATTTGACTGTTGGTTTGAAAGCGGTTCGATGCCTTACGGGCAAGCCCACTACCCTTTTGAAAACAAAGAATGGTTTGAAAGTCATTTTCCTGCCGATTTTATTGTTGAGTATTCTGCTCAAACCAGGGGTTGGTTTTATACATTAATGGTTCTCTCTACTGCACTTTTTGACCGCCCGCCATTCCTAAACTGCATCTGCCACGGGGTAATACTGGACTCTACCGGCCAAAAACTTTCTAAACGCCTCAATAATTACGCTGACCCACTTGAATTGTTTGATAAATACGGCGCAGATGCTTTAAGAGTCACTATGCTTTCGTCTAATGTCGTCAAAGGGCAGGAATTACTTATTGATAAAGATGGAAAAATGGTTTTTGATGCCTTGCGGTTATTTATCAAGCCAATATGGAATGCTTATCATTTTTTCTGTTTATACGCAAATCTAGACGGCATTAAGGCTAAATACGATATTTCAAGCAGCAATATCCTAGATCAATACATTTTATCCAAGCTTAAAATTACCGTAAGAAGAATAGAAAATAGTATGGATCAGTTTGATACTGTAGAGGCATATGCGGCGATAACTGATTTTTTTGAAGTGCTAAATAACTGGCATATTAGAAGAAGTAGAAGTAGGTTCTGGAAAACTGAACATGATAAGGATAAATTATCAGCTTACAATACTCTCTATACATGCCTTGAAGTTATGATGAAAGCAATGAGCTCGTTACTGCCTTTAATTTCAGAAAATATATATCGTAGCTTAACTTCCGGGCCATCTGTTCATTTAGAAATTTTCCCGAATGTAGAGGATATAAAAATTGAGGAAAACCTAGTTAAAGTAATGGATCAGATCCTAGATATCTGTAATGCTGCTTTATTTATCCGCAGTGAAGAAAATATCCGCATCCGTCAACCATTAAGCAAATTATTAGTCCACCTTGAGGGAATAGATAAGGGTACTTATGATAACTGTATTAAACAATTTGAAGATTTGATTAAAGATGAAGTTAACGTCAAATCCATAATTTATCAGGAAAATGTTCAAGAATATGCAGACTTAAAGCTTTCTATTAATTTCCCATTACTGGGTAAAAGGTTACCAGAGAAAATGAAAGAAATAATAGCAGCTGCCAGAGCTGGGAACTGGCACGAAGCTAGCGGAAAACTATTTGTTTCTGGTATTGAATTATTACCGGAAGAATATACTCTGGTCATGGAATCTAAAAAAGGAATAAAAGGGGTAAAAGCTTTATCTAATAGCATAGGATTAGTGAAACTAGATCTTGAAATAACTAAAGAACTCGCAGAAGAAGGAATAGCCCGTGATTTGGTTAGATTTATCCAGCAAACAAGAAAGGAAGCAGGTTTTGAGGTATCAGATCGAATTAAATTAAACGTTAAATCTGATTTTGACCTAGGACCTGTTTTAGTAAATTATGGACCTTTCATTACTGAACAAACACTTAGCGAAATCAGAAAGGATTTTAAACCGCAATATACGGCAGATATTGATTTAAATAACCAAATTGTGTCGATAGAAGTTGCAAAATTACGATAAATTTTAAGTGCTTACATTATTACCTTTCTAAAGAGGTTTGTTTCCCAGGAACTCTAGGAGGAGAAACAGGCGATCTCGGCCTAGTAGGCCTAATTGAATCGCCAATGTCCCGAGCTTGAGCAGCAACCTCAGGCTCGATATTAGATTTATTCATAACTCTCCCTGAAAACCCTACGGCGTGGCCAATTTCATGCCTTAGTTCCTTTGCTCTATCAGCTTCGCGCTTTATTTTTTGTACTTTCTCTGATAGTGGCTCTAGGTGAACTCTTGATTCTTTTAACATCTCCTCCAATATTTTTTCTGATGTTGTAGCTGCTTCCTTAGCTAGATGCCGGTGAGCCTTAACAGCTTTGAACGGAGATGAGGCATTGATCTTACTTGCACTTTCCTCTACAATTTTTAATTGCTCATCTAGAGCCTTTGTTTTAGTGTGAAAATCGCTCAACATTCCGTATAATACAAGTACTGGATCTTTCTGGTTACCCACCCTTGGCCTCCTTTTTTTTAAAGCATCAGCTATCGTAGTGCGTGTTTCTGTTATGTTAAAATCCCTTGCTTCTTGTCTAAGGACTTCGGTAGATCTTAAATTGTCCTTTAGAGATCCTTTTGCTCTAGTTATTTGGTTTTCTAAATCAAGGAATTTTTCACTTTGTTTTAGATTTTGTATCTCTTCTTTTATTTGTTGTATTTCTCCTTTTATACTATCTAATTTTTTCTGTGCTTCAGATTTTTCCACTTTAGATGCTTTAGCAAGCTCTTTCTCCGCTTCTTTTAAATCTTTTCCACTTAATTGAATCAATTCTTTTTCTTTAGGGCCAATAATTCTTTTCTGCGCAGTTTCGTATCCTTCAATTTCGCCTCTTAATTTTTGTGCTTCTGTTTACAGCCTTACATATTCCGGTGTTTTAACTTTGCTAGTGGAAATTAATTCTTGGTTAATGTCTGCACCACGCGAAATAAGGGTATGGGACATCTGACTAGATTTAGTTTGCGCTATTTTTTCTTTCTCAGTAGTACTTACTCCAAAATCTAGGCTAAGTAGCGCTACGATTAATGGTGATCCATATTTCTGGCTTTGAGTATTAGGATTTGCCCCAGCTTCATCAACAAAAGCTCTAACAGCATTAGTACTTCCCTTAGAAATAGCATAGGTAAGAGGCGTATGGCCGTTTGTTTCTGGCCTCTGACTTGCTATGTTTTTATTAATATCTATTCCTACCCCCTCACGAATAACAGCATTAGCACCAAGATCTATAAGTACATGAGCAGACTCTATATGCGGTAAATATTTTTCTGGGTCGCTACTTTTATTTAACATGGCATATTCAAATACCGTATACCCTCCTTCTGGACAACCAGGAACTGTAATTTTACATCGGTTAAAATCATCAGGTCGCATTTTTAAAGTATCTGACAATATATGCCTAATATCTCCTGCAGCGTTAAGATCTATTAACTCTTTCATTAATTCCGGTTTCCCGATAAATTCTTCCTTGCTCACATTCTTGAATAACGCATCTAACACTTGCTGATCTTGAACTTGTACGGCATCTCTTAGTAATTCTGGAGTTATAGAAGAAATATCAGGAACTAGATCGTTTATTGCTTTGATGTTTTTGGCGGTAATTGCCTCTTCTAATGAAATTTCTTCAGGAATTTTAGTTAGAATTTCTACACCTTTATCTGTTTTTTTTGACATAGCCTTTCCCCTCCTAGATCAAAAAATCTTTAAATAATAATTAATAAACTCTAATGTTATTATATGAAATTTAACAAATCAAGTTATTAATTTATTATTGAAAATTTTTACTCTCGTTTAATTTCTTTTTAAGTAAAAATAATAAATCATAGTTGAGCCATCTACGGCGATGATGTAAAAAATATTCTTTCACCTCTTCTTTTGGCCTTACAATAACTCCCTGATGGTTTTGCAAATAAAGTAAAGTCAGTATAGCCTGATCATGACGATGCGAAGTATTATAATAATACTTCTCAATAAAACTATCACTATCTGTTACTGCCTCTTCGTTTTCACACCATTTTAGCCATTTTCTAATAAATCCCCGCGCAGAGCTGGTATTTTTAATTAAGATAAAACTAGCCTGCAATTGGTAGGAATCTAAAATAAAATCGTTGCTCATACCCATAGCGGTTAGCAAATCTCTTCTTACGTATCCCCTATTAGTATGCTCATTCTGGAAGACAAGTATATCTTTGCCGTCGATGAGATTATTAACTAATGAATCGATTGGTTTAACAATAGCACTACCGCTATCGGCATATAAAAGAACGTCATTTTCTGGGATTTCCTCAAGCGTTTGAAGAATTATATAAGGTTTCCATAACCAGTATCCTGCTCCTTTTTTTTGCGAAAAAATATTTTCATGAGCCTTAACATAGGAGGATGATATATGTTTTTTGTTATAGGGTTTATAAAAATCAATACACTTATTCAGTGCACTAGATGTTAAAGCTCGCTGGTTTGCCAAATGAACTTCGCCTCCGTCAGCATAAGAAATAAGCCAGACGTTACCGGTCATATTTTGCTGACACTCCGCTGTTTTATCAGTCGATAAATCTACGTCCTTGGAAAAAGCCGCAATTTCCACTTCATTGATTATGCTCAATAATTGCTTCTGGATATTTGAATAATATAAATATAGGCCGCAAGATACTATAATAAACGCAGCGGACAAAAACGACACTAAAAAAACAAGGAAAAATTTACGCAACATATAGCATATATTCTATGTCAGATATCATCTGACATGGTACATAAATAAGCTATAATTCTAAAGTTTTTTAAAATGTTTTAGTATAGAATTTTTTCAAGTTAGATTTTTTATGTTGATTTGGTGATTTTGCAAGGTTAGCTACTTCGGCTTAAGCTAGGCTTGATACCAGGCTTTAAAGAAGATTAGATTTTCAGCTTTTTTGGTAGCTGAAGTCAGAATAATTTAGCTTTTCTGCTCAAAGGGGTTTTGTCGGTTAATCCAGGCTATGCAAATTTCTTCTGTTACTGATTTTAATTTCTCTACTCGTTTGATCAAGTACACTAGCTGTTCTTCGGTGATTTTATAATTTTTATTATAACGGGCTTCGGTATAAGCTAATTTAAGCAGAATGAACTTTTCCTCTTGCTCCTTAGTATCCCGCGGGAATATTTTGAGCAGTTCATCACTGTAATTACTAGCTAGGCTACCAAGCTTTTCAATATCATGCAGCCTTGGTTTATAACCGGTAAATACGAGCAGAATCGCAGAGTAAAAACTTTCAGTTGCCTGATGGAGCTGAAAAGCTGCTAAATTCAGATAATTATCTTGTAGCATGTAATTAGTTGCTTTTATAAATCCAATAGCACGGGGAATCCACTGAGCAAAATCGTCTTTAGCTATTTGTCTTCTCTCTTTCCAGTTTAAATCTTTAGGTTCAGCTAACGTAAATTCACCGCTATCGTAAAGTAGTATTCCCTCTTTTTTAATATCCGAGAAAAAATACTGGCTCTTCTCCAGCTGCTGATTAAGATATTTTATCGGCTCAACCACAAAGGTTACCCAAGGCGCTCCGAATGTCTTCCCCCTTAAGCCTTTGCGCTCAAGACGTTTAGTTAAATCTGATTCAAAAGACGCACCTTTGAGCCCTCGATATTTCGGGCTTTTAGTTACTACCAGAATATCAAGATCGCTTTCATAGCTGTAAGTTATATGCCCTTCAACGTACCAGTCCCGCACCCACGTCCCTTTAGCATAAGAACCAAAAAGGATAATCATCGCTACTTGATCTCTCGCTGCCGCCAAAATTTCCTGAACAATAGCATCCAGCCTTTCCTTGATAATCAGCGAATTTTTAGGAAGAGTCGTTTTCATGGGGTTAAAAAACTGGGAAGAATTTAGTAATTATAGTGATTTTATTTATTTTTACAATTACTTGGCGTTCACAAACAACTAGAAACATTAATTACTTTAACAATAATATCTCTTTTCTACGTTTTTAATGCTCTTGATCTTTTCTTAATAGTAACCCCATAAGCTTTAGTTTTAAAAAGAACTAACAAAATCAAACCATGTAAAGAATTATACATTATTGCTTTACTATATACTATATGCTCGACTGCATAAAAAATTTGGTTGTACAAAGCACAAATGGAAAGCCATGTTATAACGAATCCAAATTCATCAATAAATTTACCAGTTAAAATTATAGTATATTTTTTAAAAGAAACTGTACGAAATAGAAACCAAAAAATTTTTATATAACAAACGACTAACCCAAAAAATATTAGAATTATGGAAACAATAAAAATAAAATTTGTTACTAATTTAAGATCAACTAAATAGTATAATTGGGATGAATCATTGAGTGTAAACTCCGATTGAACGAACAAAAATTTAGTAATCTCTAATAAACTATTAATCCAAAAAGAATTGGAACTAATAAACACAGTAAAACCTAGGAGAGAAAAAGTTGCAACATAGTGAATTATAGCTACAACTGTCGTTAACAACAAAAACAACTTTAATCGCAAATACATAAAACTACCAAATATAAACATAAGTTGTAAGCTTTGATGAGAATTATATAATAACTTACTACTCAATTTTTCATTTAAGCACTCAGTTCTGATTTTTAAATAAAGCTTTTTTAAACAAAGATCCGTATTTTAACTGGTATTTTTTACTAAGCTCAAAATCATAAGCAACAGCTAGGATGCACATCAGTATGATACAAAATCCGATCGAAAGACAATTAATTTTTAACCAAAAAAACGGTTGCATCTCTAATAACTTGTTTTGTGAGTCTGCTCCCTTTGCAATTAAATTCTCATTTTCAACATACTGGGCAATATGAATAACAAGTGAGTTAATAACTATAAAAGATGGTAACGCTATAAACACAAGAGTTCTTGCACTTAGACTACGCCATTTTTTATGAGTAAGTTCTAGACATTTCTTAGTTGAAACTAACCATATAAAAGGCAAAATAATAGTGGTAGATATTATAGATGTTAAAATTACCTCGCTAAAATTCTGCCACTCATAAGCTGCACTAATAAGTATATACAAATCCTTAGTCCAACTTACATACACGTATCCCAAGACAATTCCTGATATCATAACATCAATTTGAGAACACATATAATAAAGAATATTTATCAAAAATTTTAGAAAATTTCGACAAGTAATTCTAAATCCTTTCTTTTTTATTAAAAGATAAATTGGTATAACTACTAAAAATAATAAATAAAAACCACCAAATATATAATAGATACAAATAAGAATATTATCTTGAAACTCTGGAACAAAAAAAACCGCACTTATCATAACGATAAGTGATGTCCATAACAAAAATGGAAATCTTTCGTTTCCCCTCAAACAATTCCATGAAGCCTTATTATATTGACCAATTATCCGTATAAAATCTTGATTTTCTTTTTTCCGCAAAGATAAAGGGATAATATCTTGAGCTTCTAATATTAACCCTAATTCTTCCCTAGTAAGACTTACTAAGTCTGAGCTTTTTGACGGTTCTTCAACTTCTGACACTTTTTTCCTTACATTTAAACGTT
>Ga0164297_10002049_pt1 | contig 20338 bp, 24 predicted proteins | sample GEODES058metaG_FD_113539 | JGI IMG/M metagenome (GOLD analysis project Ga0164297, IMG submission 113539) | Dystrophic lake water microbial communities from Trout Bog Lake, Wisconsin, USA - GEODES058 metaG | ecosystem: Environmental > Aquatic > Freshwater > Lake | place: USA: Trout Bog Lake... | reverse complement strand
GGAAAGTTAGTTTCTAATTGAAGACGATGCCCTCAACATGACCCTCAAACAACATGTCCGCACACTTCAAACTAGGATCACTATCCATTGCTCGACGCTCGTTGCCATAAATCTTTATCAAATCCGGTAAAGACGCGGGCGTTTTGTCGCACAGACTTTTGATTGACTTGGTAGGATCCCAGTTGTTCGTGACCGAATGTTCGAACGGGCCATCCTCAGACTTGAGGACGTGAATTTTATCCTTAATTTCCTCCGGTGTCATCTGAGTCTGCATGACGGCCTGTGCAGACAGGTAGACGTTCAGGTAGTCTGGCTGCGGGGTGTTCTGTATATCGACCCCACGGCCCTTGACATGGTCCTTGTAATCCTCCTCCCTCTTCAATGTGTTCATGACCCCGAGCTCATCTCTCCATTTTGAAACAAAATTGCTTCCAGGGATATTGGCAAAGAACCAACTCTCAATGATCGGGTACTCTGGCCGAGTTGTCGCACCCTCCCGGTAGTACCCTATAAACTCGGACCCCTTGGACTTTTGGGTATCGATAACCCATTCGAACGATGTAGTAGGGACCATGGACGCATCACACCAGATCCCCCCATACTTGGCCATCACATGAAGTCTCACAAAGTCTGACTGACGGGGCTTTGTGTCCGCGAATTTCATTCCAAAAATGTCAACCCCTGGAAGGTACTCGCCAAGATTCTTGGGATTGAGAACGTTGACAGTCCACCCAGGGTTCAACTGTCTCCATCGATCAACACATTTCTGGATAAAGTCCGGAAGCTTCTCAGAGTCCCAATAGGTCCATATAATTTTCGGTATTTCTTTGAGGGTGAATGAGTCTGATCTCCGCCACCAAAGAAGTACGAGTGCCACCATAGCAACGGCAAGTACAACCCACCTCCACATCTAATTTTACACTAGAAAATAATTTACGATAGAGGTGAAAATATAGAATGCCACGCTCTCTCGATATAGTGTCCAGCCTCTGGGTTCGAGTGACTATCGATGTACTTTATCAAGTTTTTATATCGTTCAATAGGATGCTTAATTATATCATCACGGGCCACGGCGAATATACCAGTGTATTGTATATGTGTGAGAGGGGTATCCGGAAAGTTGAGCTTATACCACACACCAAAAGGCCTCTGAGGACAGTGCTGAAGTAAAGAGGTTTCGTTCATGTCTTTATTTTTTCTATTAGTCGATGTCCATTCGTCCAACTGAAATCCCCACACACCGTCATTCTGAGAAACTGGCGTAGTGGGTATATTCGTCTTTTTGTATGTTCGTGCCTTTTCTATGAGTTCCAGCGCTGTAGACTTCTTACGATCATCTGTCCAAGATGCCGGTATAAATACAGTCATCGGAGCCAAGGTATTATAGTTTTCTATGATGTGATGAAGATATGTATGATCGCACCTTCCAACATTCGGTAGTTTAAGAACCTTACATTTCGGCCCGTGGCACTGCGATATATCGTTTTTTCCCTTGTTATAACAGATAATATCAAGACCATTAAAAGGCTCCTCCTTGAGCCAGTTCATATCCTCGTTATAGGTGGCGACGACAACTTGAAGATTTTCATCAACAAATGTTGTAGTTCTCTTGTATAGTATTATGACTAAGATTAGTAACAAGAGGATTGCTATCTCCTTCATATTATTTAGTTCATATTAAAAACTTGGAAATAATGCTGTCTGGGTGAAATTTTGACCAGTCTCTCCTATTCAAAGCTTTACGATCATTTTGAACAAGTTTCACGAGCTTACTCACGCCTTCGACCGGCCACGGACCTGTCAGGTCATTTACGACCTTTTCGCTATCCCAGTTGTACTTGCTTTGATAACGAATAGGACCGTCCTCACCGGGAAGACCAGTCACAAGCTTAGGATCTATTCCATCCATTCGTATGATTTTCTGAATAGCAATATAAATTGTAAAATATCCACTCAGACCCCTCCACATGTTCTGTAAAATTCCTTCTATCTTTTTCTCTCCGTGATTCTTCTTGAGATGTTTGAGATAGTCATTACCTTTGTCTCCAAACGATTTACATGCAAAATCAAACTCGTTAAACAGGGCCGTAATGAACTTGCCATTCGGAATCGATGCCATGAACCAGCTTTCGTACATGGGGAAATTCCGATCAGCAGTCATACCCTTTTGATAAAACATAAGGACCTCACCGTCACCCTTGACCCAGTCAAGAGACTCGGTCAGGATTATGGACGCATCAAGCCAAATACCTCCTTGACTTTTGAGACGCTCAAGACGAAGCCAGTCAGATTGTCTCTGCGGGGTAAGGTCTTTATACTCCTCTGGAACATCCTTCCTGTTTAAGAGTTTTATTTCATAGTCCGGACACATGCGCTTCCAGTTGTCTAAACATTTTTGAGTCAAAATTGGAATGGTCGGGTCGTCCCAGTAGGTCCAGATAATTTTGGGTATTTCTGTCTGAAAACTCGACCGAGTCGTCATGATGACGAGTAACATCACGACGACGACCAACACTAATGCCCACATCTACTATTACACGCGAAAATTAAAATTCGTCAGTAAGTTTGGAACTGCGCACTTGTAAGTGAACTGAACCCGTCCAAGGGTCGTGTTATAATGGTCCCGGAGTCCACACAGAGACTCGTAAAGTACAGTCACGTCTTTGGTCTGCTGAAAGGTCTGGAAGAGATCTGTCATGATCGTGGTGTACATCTCAAGGACCTGTAGGATGGCCCTCTTGCGCTGGTTCGCCTTTTCGCGTTGCTGAATTTTCTTCTTAAATTCATCCTCAGTAAAGTCCCCGATCATAAACTTGACACGAAGGTCTCTGTTCTCAGTCCGTCGATCCTCCACCGTGTAGCGTGGGACGAGTGTAAAGGTTGCATGGGGGTGCGAACGATACGCACTGATGATGAGCGCTCGCAGAGCATCAACACCACTAGCACCTGGATCATTCCTAGTGGAATACAGGTTTACTCCACCTCCAATAAGTCGAGAGATATGGTGCCAGTCTGGGAAGCCTCCACAAGGGACATCGCCCGGCTGGCGAGCCAGAGTGCCGTGCGCGCGCTGGTACTCGTAGTAGTGCGGGTTGTGGACCATGTGAGTCTCGATCTGTCCCGTCCGCCAACTGAAAGCGGTATGGCACTGAGTACACCACATCTGATCACAGCCGTTAATTTTGAAAATCATAGCAGCACAATTCGGACAGTTGCGAGAGTCCCGAGCCAAAAGCTCAGCCGTCGCAACGTTATTAGGATCGCATGTGTGCTCGGCATCCTTGTCGAGTCCCTTGACCTCGTGGCACGTCGGACACGCCCAGTTCTCGCACAGACCACACTTCCACGCAGTACTCAGGAAACCCTTACAGTCGGCGTGCGGACACGCTCGAACAAAGGCGCGGCGCTCAGAACTTATAGCGCCCCCCCGGCCATCGATACGAGTCTGGAGCTGATTCTGGTGCCAAAGACTCGTCGCCAAATCTACATTCAGTGGAGCGATTACCTTGAGCTGATTCGCCTCCTTCGAACGGCGCAGGATGAGCGCCTCGAACTCGTCTTGAGTGCCAAGGTCGACCATAAACACACTGAGTGGGGTAGTGGATATCTTGCGCAATGTACTCTGCTCTTTTTCGAGTTGTGCATAAATCTCGGCTTGCTTTTTGACTTGATATCTGAGTTTTTTCTCAAATTCGACATAGGGCTGGGTCGCAGGCATAAGGCTCCGCTCCCGCTCGAAGAGGAGGTTCTCTCGCCTCTGCTTATAAGTGATCGTGACGAATTTAGAAGTAAAATTACTCACGAGGACATCACGGGACCAGCCCTTATGACAGGACATGCAGTGCGCATCCTGTGTAGTGGCTATGAGATAGTGCTCATGACAGCTGGTACACGCGACGTAGGGACAATAGGGACAATTGACCTGCTTGTGGTCTGATTTATTCAGAAAATCTGTGCACACCTCACATCGAGGGGCCATTTACTATTACACGTTTCTAGGTTTTAAGCCCGCTTCTTGACCGCCTTGATGACCTTGACGACCTTCTTGATCTTCTTGGGCTCCTCTGGTGGGCCGAAGATGGCATCGATCCGAGCCTGTCGCTCATCCGATGTCGCATCCATCTTCTCGTGCCACTCCATCATCTTCTGGATCCGCTCCTCTGAGAGGCCCGCGGCGCGCCACATCTTCAGCAAGGCCCGAGTCTCTGGGACGCTCGTGAGCCGGCTGAAATACTTGGCGACCATATCTTGGTTATACTCGACCAGAACTTTCGCCACCTTTGGCACGGCCACAGGGTGGGCCTCGAACCACTCCTCGCAGCGCTTGATGTACGCATCTCCCTTCTCCTTGGACATCTTTGTCGCAAGAAACTTGTACGACAGCGGAGGAGTCCATTTGGTCGTATCGCGGGTGATGGAACCGGCGCCCTTGTTCAAAGCATCCACAACCTCCCCGACCCGGCCAGGGCACCCGCTCGGGATGGGACCGGACTCGGGCGCATCCCCCCACGCCGAGACCACGGCCCCGTTGTGCGAGGTAGTCATAAAAATGCGCGACGTGGGCACACGAGTCTTGAGAGTCGCACGGATGAAGGTCTCTACACTCTCCTTTGGCGAGGCCTCGGGGTTCGCAGCGAACCACTCCTCGCAGCGCTTGATATACACAGCTCCTTCCTCCTTGGACATCCTGTCCGCAAGGGACTTGTATGCCATAGGGGGTCTCTCAGTCATCACACTCTTGAAGGTCGCCATAGCCTTTGTACTTGGCAACAGAATTGGGATGCCCGGCCCTGACGCGGGCAGGACACGAATTTTTAGTATGGCCCATAGTATGATTGGTCATCTCATAGGCCTGATTCACTACCTCTTAATAATCTTCATAATCGGTACACCTTTTTTCGGGACAGAATACTTCATGACCCTTCATCTAGTAATTGTACCCTTCATCATGCTGCACTGGATCACAAATCAGTCAGTCTGTGCACTGACTGAAATGGAGAAACTTATCAAGGGGGAAAAAGATGATGACAAGACCTTTTTCGGTCAGGTGGTCGGACCTGTCTATAAGTTTAGAACGCAAGGGGACGAAAACACGTTTCTATGGACACTACTTATTGGGTTATGGCTGATATCTCTTTACAAGTTACACTCTAGTGGTTACAGCTATCTTCGTGGTGAGTTCGAGGCTCTATTCACTCCTCATCCTCAAACTCCTCCATCGTGAGGATCTTCTTGCTCACCGGGGCCTCAGAGTCCGAGCCGTACTCGTCCTCGTCATCCGAGTCAGCCATCAGGGCTGCCAGGCGATCGGCCAGGGTCGAGGGCTTGGGTGCCTCCTCCTCCACCTTGGGCTTGGTGGTCTTGGGCTTGGGCGCCTTGGGCTCGGGCACCTTCTCGGGGGCCTCATCGGGCTCCTCCTCAGCCAGCTCGAACTCCTCAGACTCGGCCAGGGGATTGCCGTGCGACTGGCACAGGTCGCAGTCCTCGCGGACCTCGTCGGTCAACTCGTGCGTGTGAACCGGCGCCTCAGCCTTCTTGGCCTTGGGAACCTTGGCCGGAGCCCCGGGCTCGGCCGCCTTGGAAGCTGCCAGGTGGCGCTTGCAGAACACCTCACCCTTCAGGGCGCTGAACTTGCAGGGCTCCTTCTTGGAGGTGCAAGCGGTGCAGGCCTGCTTCTCAGCCTTGGCCTTGGGAGCCTTGGGCTCCTTGGGTGCCTTGGCCGGCACAGTGGTCAGGACCACCTCACCGGTCTCGTCAGTGACCGTGACCGACTTGGGCTCGCGCTTCTTGTACTTGCGAGGAACCTTGATGGCCACAGCGGCCGTCTCGAGGTACTTGGCGCTGAGCTCCTCGAAGTTCAGGCTGTAGTCGGCGCAGATGCGCTCGATGAAGGCGCGGTCGCGCTCGGCAACCAGGGCATCGACGGCGTTGGCGAAGACAGAGGCCATTTCTTTTGACTTGAGAGTAGAGAGCTTGAGGTGTTTAAGTGAAGACGTTTGAGGACGCTGGCTCGGACTCGACACGAACTTTGAAGATCGTGTGGGGTTCGGGGAACTCTTTTTGAGTGGTTTGGTCTGTCCAACTTCTAACCCTGACTTGAGGAGGACACGAATTTTTGACAACCCTAACACGTTGGCGTCATATCCGGAACACCAGTTTTTGTACATCTTCCATTATTCAAAGTATATCCAGCAAGGCACCTAACAGTACACGGCGCTGACATTATAGGGCTTCCAGACATAGGGGAGCCGGAAATTGGCACAGGGCTTGGCGCTGGACCAGGACCAATCCACGTGGAAAGAGGCTGGGGGGAGCTGGCCGGAAGACAAAAGCCATTCGTATTCACCCCGTTTTGGGAGCAACAAATTCCACCATTATTTATTCCAGCAAAGTTATAGTCGAGCTGGCAATTAGGCTGTCCTAAATTGTTATAGAGACCCTGCCCTCCCTGATTTGAATCTCCCGGGCACGGCGTATTCCAAATATTCATCACATCTTGAGGTGTTGTAGCGATGGTGGAAATCACAGGCGTAATAGGATCACAGATTTTGAAACCTGCCACCGGTGTCATGGACCCGGGCCCGCTATCAGGTGGGGGTTGGGTTCCGGATGGACAATCCTGATCAATAGGAATTGATATTATACCTACAGAATCGATATATCTGGCCATGGCAGACCACCGTGCTGGACACCCGCCTGTCAACACGGCAGTAAACATAGCCGTCAGCCTTGTGACATTCTCGGACACTGAGCCTGAGCTTGGACTCGGGGATCCAGAGGGACTCGGGGATCCAGAGGGACTCGGGGATCCAGAGGGACTCGGGGATCCGAGGCTTGAAGAGTCAACTGGGCAGCTGTAACCAGCCCATGAACCCCACGAGCATACGGTATTTGTGAAATAAAGAGTCAACGTAACCACCAGGAGTAATACTAGTATTGCACCAATAATAACTACTTTGCCCATTTATATATATTCTATATATTATTTTGACACTTCCCCCCAGTAGGGACATCAATGTAACCACGCATATTCACCCAGTTATTGTAAGCCCGTGGCCAGACCACGTTATAGTCGCCCCCGCTGTCGTACAGGAATCCCGAAACTCGAGGGGACAGGAGGAGGGCCGCAATCACAAGAGCAATAAGGATGGTCCACACACTCAACTTCATCTTATTATTAAGATGGATTAAATTTATTCTCGCGAACCCAGACGTTACACACGTACTTGATTCCTGTGGAGATGGGGAGGCCCGCATGGAGTGCCTTGGGATGGCACTTGTTCACGTCTCGGCCTAGCGGTCTGAAGAATATAGCAGATCCTGGATCCGCCTTGAGCTTGAGGTCCCCGTGTTCTGGGAAGTGAGTCTCTCCGTCTGTGAATTCTGAATTTAAATAGACAAGCAATGTCGCCACACGCTGTCCTCCCAATCTAGAAAATGTGAGACAGCCCTCCGAGTCGTCACAACACGAATCATGGTGAGACTTGTAGTACGTTCCGGGCTGGTATCGGACCACCTGGAGGTTCTCACAATTCTCGAGTGGTTTTCCGGTCATTTCTATAACTTTTTGAAACACCTTTTGGGCGACCGGGTCCGCCTTGTCGATCCATGCTGTCTCACTTGTACGTGTGGCGTCTGGACCCGAAGAACCCACCACGGCGCTTCGTGTAAACAGAGGGGTCGCCTGGTCTATAATATATTTACACTCATCTGGGGTCAGGACCGAGTCCACGATGACCGGAGGGTCCCACTCGGCCTCGGCATCCGTAAAGCCTCTGCCTTTTTGGGGCCGTCCGAAGACGAGAACCCAAATACACAGTATGACCATAAGGACCGCCGCCACCATCAGAATGACTTCCATCTACCATATTACTTGATTTTTTTCAGAACAGAATTCACCTTACGGGAACTCTTACGGGCCGCCGTGAGGTTTTTGAGGGCCACATTGCGTAGGAGAGGAGCCGCCGCCTTCCGGGCGTTTGCCAGACTCTTATTTTGTTTTGAAATTCGCAAGAGTTCCAGGACCCGCTCGGCATTCTTCTGCCCCTTGTCCTTGACCTTTCCGGTCAATGGATTTCTTTGTGAAATGAGCCCCTTGTGGAGGAAAGAGCCCGACAGGAGAGCCAGGGAGTCCTTGATCTGGTACCGGACACGCTGGAGAGGGATACCGGTCCTGTACGACAAGGGAAGGTTGAGCATCTCTCGAGACGAGTTGGGATAGACCGCCAGGGCCGTGTCGACCAGGTCCGTCACCTCCCCGCGTCCCGTGACAATCTGATACGTGATAACCTGATAGATCTTCCGGCCAGTTCCAGGGACCTGCATTCTGGGCGCATCAAACTTCGAACGCGTGAACCTGTTGACCTTGAGGGTCGCGTTGATTCCCTTGTACTCGCGGTTCAGGTATCGGACAAAGCCCACGAGGTGATCAGTCATGACTTTTTGCATGAGAAAGACATATGAGGCAACCTTGGCCTCTGAAGGAAGCTGACGAGGGATCGCAAAAGTAAAATCAAAGTCCGTGGTCCTTCTGATTTTTGGAGGTAAATTGCGCTTCCTGCTCTGGAGATACATGCGAACAGCCATCCCGCCCGTACAGAAGATGGTCAGACCTCCACCATAGGGCCTTACGAGCTTCCTGGTTCCCTTACAATACTGCATAAACAGGGCAGGAAGGGCCCACTTGAAGGACCTGTGAGAGATCACTGGAGCGGCTCCCGTTGTGCGTTCGATACGCTGATAGGCATCGATCAGCATAATTTCAGAATGAAATGAACCGCCGTGGAAGATTGACGGCTTCTTGGGAGCATAGTACCCATCGTAGCCCTCTGGGACCAAGAACTCCTTGGTCAGTTTCCCAAACACCTTGCGGTTCAGCTCCTTGTAACTCAGTCTCTGGCCCTTGCGCGTGTTGCTCTCCCTTGGAAGCTTCCCGGCGTTCCTGCCCAAAAGAATCTTGGCCGCCAGGGACTGTTCGCCGATCGTAACACCCGTACCGAGGACGATACGCAAGAGACCCTTGGTCTCACGGTCTATAGGATACCCACTCTTCAACAATTTCTCGATATTCGCATGAGTCAAATCAAAGAGCCGCAGGGTCTTCTTGGCTCTGTAGTGACACAGGGTCCCATAGTTCTTGGCCGTACGGGCGTTCTCAGTCAGGTAGAAGAACCGCGGGTCGTGGAGCAGCACCTTGCATGAAAGATTCTCGAGTCCTTTGAAAAGAATCTTTCCGGCGGGCAAAATAGTTTCAGAGAAGCCCATCTAATTTTAGTCTAGAATTTATTAAAGATAAAATACTCTAAAAATTCATGAAGACCATCGTCACGAGTCACTGGAACGAGAACCTCGAATGGCTCCAAGATTGTGGGCACGAGGTCGTAGTTATCGACAAAGAGGGAGCGGCTGCCCTGACGTGCTTCTCCCCTGCGGCTGTTATTCCAAATGTATGTGGTGAGGCTCCAGTCTATCTCCGATACATAATCGACAACTGGGAAACCCTCCCAGACATCGTAGCGTTTATTCACGGCCACGAACACGCCTACCATCACAAACACCCCCTCCACATTCTGGATCTCATCGATCGCCTTGACGTCAAGGGCTATATATCTCTCAACGGAACCTGGAGGATAGTCCCCATCCAAACGCCTCCGAATGAGCCATTAATACAGATTCGTAAATACTGGCCCCTCATCGAGCCTTGCGTCGGACCCTGCCCTTGGACCAATGGCGTCGCATGTGCCAACTCACAGTTTCTGGTAACACGCGAGAGAATTCAGAGAATTCCTCTCGAGTTTTACAAAAGGTGGTACGATGCCATGCTCGAAGATGGAACTCTCGAAATTCAAACTTTCTTCGAATATACGTGGCACGTTATTTTCGGGGAGCAGTGGGTCATGAACCTCCCGCCTTTCTTACCGCTCATTCCGGGGCCAATCAAGCTTCGCCCGACGGTCATCCAGGAAATGCACATCCCCTGATCACCACCACCCATTCCCTTCACTCTGCCAGTCCGGCCAGTCTTGTAGGTCGGATGAATTAATAATTCTCGTTTTTCTTATGGAATAAAGTTTCGCAAGACGAGGATCGACTATCTGACTCGGACTGGGGAAAAACTCAGCCTTGAGTCTAGGATTTTCAATTTGTCTCGGGTCTGACACATAATATACAGCGAGAGACTTGCGCCATGTGCCCTCTGGACACTGCATGGGACGTGGGTGGCCGTGATATGACAAGTCTGACGTCTTGAAAACTACGGCCGTATTCCACTTTGGTGTAATCTTCACCTCACACCGGGACCGCGTCTGGTCCCAGAACTCGAGGGCACCTCCCCACGCCTCATCCCAAAACTCATTCATGTACAGAATAATATTTACGCGTCGTTCCTTCTTTGAAATTGGATGTATCGCATAATCGAGGTGGACATCCAGCTTCCCATTACGAGTAGATGCATGGAGACCGGCCCCATGAAGATAAGGATCGGCCTCTAAATTTTCAATACCTGTAATGGCCGCTATTTTACTCACAAATTCAGGACCTTGCATGGCATCCACGATGCGTTTCCACTCTGGATAGTTTGTAAGATTATTCGTGAGGATCTTGTTCTCGATCGGGCTACAGTATAGGTGCCATGAATCCGAGGGATCGGGCATAGGGATGGGATCCTTAAGGAAATTTTCAATAATGGTATGTTCAAACGGGACACCATCACTGAATTCTTGACTAAAATTCCAGTTTCCAAATAGATCCATTATTCTATGAGCGATACAAGACTTTAAGATACTCCCCATTCACGATTGAAATCTTTTTATGAAAATCTCTCTCAAAATTGGCATCGGCCTTCTTCTTTCTCTCATAGCCCTCGAGGATGGACCCCCACGACGTCAAAGGGATCGACCGCCAGTTCTGAATAAACTCGCGCCAGTTCATCACATGGCTCGTGTTCGCTCCGGTGATCCCGCTCCCTTCCAGAAGGGACGTCTGGTGGCAGACAGGGATACACACCAAGGGACGACCGGAGTGTAGAAAGTGCGCCCATATGACGATGTCGATCGTTTGCTGGAGTGTAAACAAGTTCATCATCTCGCGCGCAAATGAAAGAGTGACGTATTGGGCCTCGGTACCCCCATAATTTCCGACAATAATAGGACGAGTTCCGAAAGGAATATCAAAATTGACCCCCTTTCCCAGCTTGATATAGTCAACCCCGGGTGGAATAACGATATCTCTGTACGTATCGTGAAACACAACGTCATCTTCCAGAACAATAGCCTCTTGAATATTACGTTGAATCATCTGATCAAATATCCAATAGTACTTGATTGTACACGAAATATGGCCGTGCTGTAGCGGAGACTGCGTCCATTCCTTGACCCACTTCACAAAGTCCGAGTCGGCGTTGAGATCCTCGACCCACTCAGCGTCAGTTATTCCAAAATCTGAAAATCTTTTGATAACATGTTCCTTGCGGTCGGACAGCCGGGGGTGGTGAAGCACGAAGTACTTCATTTACACAATCAATGCTCGGAACTTTTATGTACTTGGAGAGCTTATCAGTCGCGAGTTCGTAATTCCCGCGAGACTCGCCCGCGGTTCCGGTCGTCTTCTCACCGACCAAATCTTTGAGGGAAATTGATCCGTCGACGACGAAATTAAATATACCCGTCTGATTCGTGAGCTCTGGGATGAGTGGGAAGAGGTGCGGGACCGACGTGATAGACACGCGGGCGTCGTGGATGTTCCCCCTGCGCCCGAGCATCTTCTGGTAGAAGCACTTGGGGTGGCCATCGAACGTACAGGGGTACATGATGCGCAAGTACAGAACGTTCGGCTTAAGATTCTTCTCGAGCATTATACGATACTTTGAATACACCTTCGAATCAAAGTCCGGTAGATCCTCCTCGGTATAACGCGACTTATTCCCAGTGTAGACGGCCCCAGAGCCGAATATCGTGAGATGGATATCCTTACAGATTTCCATAAGATTTAGGACATCCAGGTAGTTGGTCTTGTACGTCTCTTCTTCGTGCGTCTCGCACCATTCGATGGTCGGTCGGCCAGAGATGCCAGCAGCGCAGATCACGTGTCCGACCCCAGACTTGACAATCTGTTCGGCAATTTCAGAAGGATTATCGAGGCGCGCAGTAGACTCCAGGACCTTGTGGCCGGCGGACCGCAGATACTTGACACACTGCTGACCGAGGAAGCCGGACGATCCGAGAACGAGATAGTCATAAGTCTCATAGTACTTGGCGGCCTTGTCCTTCTGCGAAAGAATAGCATTGTCGAAATGTGGAATTGAAAACTCTGGAGTCCGCCAGTAAATATTACGATCCTTGAGAGGATCAAACTCACTCTCGAGGAGATAAATAACCTCCGATTCCTCTGTCGAGAAAAACCCATGGGCCGCATTCGCCGGTATGTAGAGCGAAGAGCCGCAGACAAGAGTCGTATCTGTCAGGACCCCATCATGCCAGTAAACGTCTCGAATCTCACCCCGACTGACATAGATGAATTTGGCATAGGGACTCATATGAAGACCACGAAATACATTTTTAGAGTTTTGAGATACCAGAATCTCCTTTGGCTGAAATGGCAGATTCTTGAGCGAGTGTAGAATACCCCGGTTATCGCGGAACATGTCTAATGAAGACTCGTATTCTTTACGTACCATGTGGGATTGTTCACGTACCATTCGATCGTCTCTCTTAATTTTAAATCAAAATCCATGTTCTCGGACCAGCCAAGAGTGCGAAGTTCAGAGCTGTCGATACAATACCTCGAGTCATTGAAGGGTCGAGGATCCTTGATGAACTCGGCCACTCCTTTGCCCATGATGGCCCTGATCTTTTCGAAAATATCAACCACTGAGTATTCATGGAGACTCCCGATATTGTACGTCCGGCCCACCTCACCCTTGCTCATGATCAGCTCCACGGCTCGGGACACATCATCGACATGTATAAAATTGCGCCGGGTCGACCCATCCCCATGAATAGAAACTGAATTTCCATTCAAAATTTGAGTTATGAAGAGAGGAACGACCTTCTCCGGATATTGCTGGGGGCCAAAGACGTTATTGCCCCGAGTGATAATACATGGAAGCTTGTAAGCATTCATGTAGGCCCGGACGTACAGCTCCGCGGCAGCCTTGCTGGCCGAGTAAGGATTGCTCGGGTTCAGGGGTGCCTTCTCTCCGGACGTGTCGAGCGGGCCGACCTCGCCGTAGACTTCGTCCGTACTGATATGAATGAAACGTTTGAGCTTTCCGTAATCTTTCGCAGTTTCCAGAAGGACGTGTGTCCCGAGAACGTTGTCTTGTGTGTACTGGAAGGCTAAGTCGAAACTCTTGGTGACGCACGACTGAGCCGCAAAGTGAATGACGACATCGGGCTGTTTATCCCTAAATATATGTGTCATATGATAGTGTTCCGTTATGTCCCCTCGGATGTAGGTGTATCGCTCCTGCTCGGGGACATTACACTCTCGGGCCATATAGTCGCACTTGTCAACGTTTATAATTTCATAGTCGGTCGTTTTCAGAATATGCTGAATAAAGTTTGAACCTATGAACCCGAGCCCACCAGTCACCAGAATGCGCATTTCTACTGGTAGATAAAAGTTTCATCTTTTTATAACACAGAAATGTCCAAGAAGATCTGGTATGCCCCGAACCAGTTCGAGGCGTATGGAGAGGAGGAAATCAAGGCGGTCGAGGAGTCGCTGCGGGCCGGTTGGCTCGCCGGGTTTGGACCGAGGACCATGGAGTTTGAGAAAAAGGTCGCCGAGCGTTTCGAGAAAAAGCACGGCCTCTTTGTCAACTCTGGGTCGAGCGCCATTCTCCTTGGTCTGTGCGCCCTCGATCTCAAGCCCGACGATGAGGTGATCACCCCGGCGTGCGGGTTTGCAACGACCGTCGCTCCCATTATCCAGGTCGGAGCGACCCCCGTCTTTTGTGAGGTCCAGGATGGTGGGAGGTATGTCCCGAGCGTCGAAAACATCCGGGAGGTCCTGACCCCCAAGACGAAGGTGCTGCTTCTGCCGAACCTGATCGGCAACACGCCAGACTGGAAGGCGATCCGTGAAGCCTTCCCGGATCTCATTCTCTTTGAGGACTCGGCCGACACTATCACGACGACCCAGTGGTCCGACATCGCAACGACCAGCTTCTACGCCAGCCACGTCATCACGGCCGGAGGGGTCGGTGGGATGGTTATGTTCAACTCGGATGCGTATCTGAAGAGGGCATTGATGTTTCGCGACTGGGGGCGGATCGGAGACAACATCGAGGAGCCCTCTGAGCGATTTAACCACTCGGTCGATGGAATCCCGTACGACTGGAAGTTTTTGTACGGCGCCATCGGCTACCACCTCAAGGCGTGCGAGATGAACGCCGCCTTTGGCCTCGCACAGTGGGCAAAGCTCGATGGTCTGCTGGCCCGCCGCCGCACGGTGTTCGAGCGGTACATCGAGCGCCTCCAGGACTGTCCGTACTACACCCTTCCGGACGACTCGTTCAAGCCAAACTGGCTCGCGATTCCTCTCGTCTGTAAAAAGGGAGACCGCATGGAGCTTCTCACGTTCCTGGAGAACAATGGCGTCCAGACCCGCGTGTGCTTCTCGGGAAACATCACGCGTCATCCGGCATATCGTGAGAAGTATCTCAAGGAGTTTCCCATATCGGATGCGCTCATGAGCGACGCGTTCCTCCTCGGGGCGCATCACGGGATGACGGTCGATGACGCCGATCGCGTGGTAAGTCTCCTTAAGGAATTCGCTGATAAACATACGTAGATGGTGAAGTTTGCCGTATGTTCTCTGGCCATAGGTTCCGAGTATAAACGGTCAGTCGTCGGATGTTCGCTGAGCCAGGCTCGACATGCCCAAAAGCACGGCTATGACCGTATCACGGAAGAGCTTCCGTTCGACTCGGTTCATAGAGAACTCCAATGGGCCAAGATTCCTCTTATTCAGAAGCATCTCGCATCGTATGATTACATCGTGTGGATCGACGGGGACGTCCTTATAACGAACCAGGACCGACGCATCGATGATTTCATAGACCTCATGGACCCGGAGGAGTTTTTGCTTATCGGTCGCGACTTTCAGGGACTCAATTCGGGCGTATTCATAATCAAAAATTGTACAAAGTCTCACGAGTTTCTGAAGGAGGTCTGGGCGTTTCAGGGGTTCGATCGCCAGCTCTTCCACGAACAGACGGCTATGGATCACCTCATGAAGGAGGACCGGTATTCTCGAGGCGTCCAGACGATTCCGCACGAGCACATCAACATCATGAACGCGTTCGATTATCGAATGGATCCCAGGGTCCACTGGCTTCCCGGAGATTTTTGTATTCACTTTGCGGGAATCAAAGATGTAGGGATTCGGACCGGGCTCCAGGATATGTACACCCGGTTCTCCTCCAGCGACCCGGCCGGGACGGAACGCATTCGTGCATACTTAAGAAAAAAGACAATTTAAATTCAACATGGCGTCTATGCTAGATCTCTTGACGCCCGTTTCATGCGGGATCCCTAAAAAGCGCTTCGGTCCGGCGCATGACGGAGGATACGTCCTTCTCGACGCAAAGTTCGATGTTCAGGCAATCTTCGGATACGGTGTCGGCCACGATGTCACCCTCGAGAATCAGCTTTCCGCCGAGTGGAATGTTCCGGCATATGTTTTTGATCACACCATCACGAGTGTCCCGCCGCTCGGCCCGAACACGCACTACATCGCTGAAGGCATAACGGGTGGCCAAGAGACGGCCGAACTCAAGACGTTCTCTTCCCACCTGGAGCGGTTGCTCCCGGGAGACGGCCGGGTTCTCTTGAAGATCGATGTCGAGGGAGCCGAGTGGGACGCGATCGAGAGGGAAAACTTCGATCGGGTCGCCTACTTTGTTATCGAGTATCACGACCTTGAGTCGGATACCGCGCGGAAAACGCGCCTCATGCAAAAGATTGCGGAGACGTTCGATCTCATCCACGTTCACGGCGTGAATTTCCACAACCAGCCCGTCTTCATGTTCGACCGGGCGACACCCATCCCCAGGTACGTCGAGTGTACCTATGTTCGAAAGGGACTCGTGGAAACTTTTCCGTGTAATGAAACGTATCCGACCCCTCTGGATATGATCGGTCGAATTGACGCGCCGGATGTCCAGCAGCAGTTTTGGAAGAATACATGCCCCCCAATCAATTTTATGGTCGAGACGGAGCACCTTCCGTTCGTCCGAGAGGTTATGACGAGCCAGGATTCTCTGAATGATCCCAACTTTTCTGGGTTTACATTCCGTCTCCGGAAGGGTGAGCTGTTTCCGTATCGGCTCGTATATACTCTGAAAAATATGCTGTCGGAGCCTCTGAACGTACATCTTCCAGTTGTTCGTCGTGGAGTTTTCAATCTAGAAATGCGAATTACTCACCCGGGCGCGGTAAATACAGTGGCGACATACGACCAGCACGCGTCTATATATAAAGTAGAATAACGTCTCATAATTAGTATGATCGTGGATACATTTATGTTTTATAATGAGCTCGACGTGCTCGAGCTCCGTCTCACGGTCCTGGACCGGTACGTCGACCGGTTCGTCCTGGTCGAGTCGGAGGTGAACCACGCGGGCGGGCAGAAGGAGCTCTTTTTCCAGAACAACCGCGAGCGCTTCGCTAAGTGGCTCCCGAGGATTACACACATCATCGCGACAGCCGCAGAGTCTCCCAAGGATGAGAACCCGTGGGCCCGTGAGAAGTTCCAGAGAGAGTGCATCCTACGAGGCCTCGAGGGAGGCGCGAGCGCCGACGGGACCTTTCAGGCCCCTGTGCCGCCCTCTGCGATCATCATGGTATCGGATCTCGATGAGATTCCCGATATGACCCGCGTGCCGTTCGAGAACCTTCCTCACATCGTCACGTCAGTTCATATGTATATGTTTGAATATTCGTTCGACTACCTCTTCACGGGCGAGCCGTGGTTCGGCACAGTCTTGACGAATTATGAAATCTTCAAGCGAATGGGACCGAATTACTTTCGGGACAATCGCTGGAAGTTTCCGCCGATTAAATACGCCGGGTGGCACCTCAGCAGTTTTGGGAATGGGGCCCACGTCGCGAACAAGCACCTGACGTTCGCGCACTGGAAGGACAAGAGGAGCATCCAAATGTCCAAGGAGACCTTTGATGATCTCATCACACGGGGAGTTCATACAGATGGGGAGACACCACTTGTCCCTCGCCCAGAGGGGGTACCTCTACCAGCACCCACTGAAGTTCTGCGACGTCTGAACCTGGGCCGGTTCCCATAAATCGCGCCTTGAGCTTCAAGAGCTTCGCGACCTCCTCAACGAATAAGTGCTGAAAAAAACTCTTCTTTTCTTTTTTGTTTTCAAAAGGCCCATTCTTGTCGAGCAGACCCTGACAGACCGGCCACGTCACCTCCCTGAGAGTCTGTAATTCTAGTTCTAAATTGGTGATGCGCTCGAGCAAGTGCTTGTGAAACTCATCCATTGTTCTAATCACAACCGAAGGGTTTAATAGCCTCTGAACATTCATAGTTGATGCAAATTGCCGCTCCAAGTGCAAAGAGGATTCCGAGCCACTGGATCCAGTGGGTGAATTTCTCTCCAAAAAACACATAAGCCGTTATGGCACCGCCGACCACAATCATCGCCTCCCACATGATGCACGTCCACATCATAGTCGAAGCCGAAAGAGCCTTGATCAGAAACGCAATAACCAAAGCCCAGGCGAGGATACCCAGGCACAGGTGGTGCTTCTTGCCGTTCTGAGAGAACCACTTGAGGTGCGCATTTCCAAAAAGTTCAGCAATGGTCATCCCCAGGACCCATAAAAGGCTCATCTAAAGTTTAGAGACATTTTCTTTTGAATGGAGAAAGCTTTTTCATATGTTGCCTCCTGGGTCTCGTGGCTTGCCGACTTCTGTAGACCCCCGAGCAGACTCGTACGAGAGTCGGTTCTTCTCGCTCTTCTTTTAGACACTCTAGAGTTGAGAGTATCTTATTTGAATTTTCAGATAAGGCGTATGTTCATGAATTCTCCATGAAGGCTGCGTTCATTACTGGAGTGACGGGGCAGGATGGAAGCTACCTGTCCGAGTTCCTCCTGACCAAGGACTATGACGTCTTTGGACTCGCACGATACTGTTCAGAGAGGAAGCATGAGAGAATCGAACACCTCAAGTCGAACCCCAAGTTTCATCTCGTCGAGGGAGATCTGACAGACACGGCTCGTATAAATTTAATCATAAATTCGTTCGGGAAGTATGACCTCATCGAGGTCTATAACCTTGGGGCCCAGTCACACGTGAAGGTGTCCTTCGGACAGCCAGAGTACACGGCCAATGTGGACGCCCTGGGGACCCTTCGCATCCTGGAGGCTATCCGACAGAGCAATTTTAGTTCAAAATTCAAGTTTTACCAGGCCGGGACGTCCGAGATGTTCGGAAAAGTCCAGGAGCCGATCCAGAGTGAGACCACTCCATTTTATCCCCGAAGCCCGTATGGAGTCTCTAAACTCTTTGGCTACTGGATAACCAAGAACTACCGAGAGTCGTACAATATGTTTGCGTGTACCGGCATTCTGTTCAACCACGAGTCCGAGCGCCGTGGAGCCGAGTTTGTGACGCGCAAGATTACCCTCGGTCTCGGGGAGTGGCTGAAAACGCGCAAGCCCATCGAACTAGGAAATCTCGATGCCAAGCGAGACTGGGGACACGCCAAGGACTATGTGGAGGCTATGTGGCTCATGCTCCAACAGCCCGGGCCGGGCGACTTTGTGATCGGTACGGGCGAGACTCACAGCATTCGAGAGTTTATTGATATTGCCGTCAGGGAAATCGGCGGCTCGGTATCCTGGCAGGGTCAGGGAGAGAGTGAGGTTGGCGTTTCAGACGGAGAAATCATCATCAAGGTGAACCCAGAGTTTTACCGCCCGGCCGAGGTCGATATACTCATCGCGGACATAACAAAGGCACGCGATGTCCTCGGGTGGACTCCCAAGATTTCTTTCGAGGACCTAGTTAAACAAATGACCCGCAATGACAGTAATGATTAGCGTGTTATTCATCGGCCCGCGTCTCCTGGCCGGCATCGGCCAAGTGACCAATCGATATGCCGAGCTTCTGCGGTCCCAGGGACACGAGGCCGAGTACTGTGAGTTTGGGCACCGTCCCAAGAGAACGTCGTACGACACTGGGTTTGCGTTCGTTCTGCCAATCCAGGATCAGCTAAACCTTGTTGACCAATACACGACAATATGTCGCAAAATGATCTACATGACAATCTGCGAGACCGAGACAGTCAACCCGGTCTATGGAATTCTCGCCAAGTACAAAACGCTCTATGTCGCGTCAGATTTCTGTAAGGAGGTGTTTGCGCGCCAGTTCCCAGAGGTGGAGTGGAAGGTCCTTCGTCTCTTCTCTTACGAAAAGCCACACAGGGCCCCGGTCGAAGCGACGCCCTATACCTTCTACACCATCGGGAACATCGCGGATCCTCGCAAGAATATCAATGGTCTCATTCGCGCCTTCCAGGAGTGTAATTTTGGGCCCGAGGCTCGCCTCCTCCTCAAGGCGACATGCGTTCAGTCGATCCAGATCCAGGCGCCAAATATCGTCGTCATCAATGGTCTCCTTCCGGATGAGGCGATCGATCGGATCCATGCGTCATGCCACTGCTATGTCAACTGCTCACACTCCGAGGGGGTCGGAATGGGGGCCGTAGAGGCTGCTATGATGTCCAAACCCGTCATACTATCTGACTACGGGGGACTCAAGGAATATGTTCAGACGCCTTGGGTCATCAAGTGTTCCAAGGGACCGATCGGCTTTGACGATTTCCTGTTTACAAAGGATCTCGAGTGGGGTCAGCCATCCCACGAGGACCTTGTTCGATGCCTCAAGGACTGTTTCGAAAAGCGCGCGACCCACTGGGACCACGAATGGACCCGTTCGATTATGCAAGACCTGCGTTGCTCGCTGGGGCCTGCCCTTGGTTCAGACGATTCACGTTAGAGGCCATCGCGTTCTTGAGCTTGTTCAGACCGTTCTTCGCGTTCCGGGCCGCCTTGACAGCCGCCGCAGCCTCCGCCGCGTTCGCGGCCGCATTAAAACTGTTTGACACAGCCTTCAGACCGATATTATTGGTCTTCCGGGCGACACCACGGAAGCCGTTCGCGGCCGCGGTGTAGCTCGTGTTCATCTTCGCCAGGTTCTGCGAGACGTTCTGACCGGCATTCGCGGCCACCTGAGCATTCGCGCCGGTATTGAGCTTTTTCAGCGCATTATTCGCCTGGACAAGCGCAGCGTTCGTGGTTGCCAT
>Ga0164297_10002046_pt1 | contig 20371 bp, 19 predicted proteins | sample GEODES058metaG_FD_113539 | JGI IMG/M metagenome (GOLD analysis project Ga0164297, IMG submission 113539) | Dystrophic lake water microbial communities from Trout Bog Lake, Wisconsin, USA - GEODES058 metaG | ecosystem: Environmental > Aquatic > Freshwater > Lake | place: USA: Trout Bog Lake... | reverse complement strand
GAGCACAAGCCCCTGGCCGAACCTGAATTACTGACCACCGACCACCTTTTTGATATCGCTTCCCTGACCAAAGTTGTCGGCACCACTACTTCCATCATGCTGCTGGTTGACCGGGGATTGATACATGTTGATGATCCGGTGGGTAAATACATCAAGGCTTTTAAGTCGCCTGATAAAGCAGCTATTACCATTCGGCATTTACTTACCCATACCGCAGGTTTGTATGAATGGTACCCGCTGTATTACCGGGCATCCGATAAGCAACAAACCTTTAAACTCATCGGCGAATTGCCCCTGGCTTTTCCGATAGGCATGCAACGCAAATACAGCGATCTGGGCTTTACCATCTTGGGCGAGATCGTGGAGGTCGTTTCAGGACAATCGCTGGATCAGTTTGAGGAGCAAAACATATTCATTCCGCTGGGGATGAAACATACTTTGTACAATCCGCTAAAAAAAGATCCCAAAATGCCCATTGCGGCTACTTCATTTGGTAACCCCTATGAGTACCGGATGGTGCACGACCCTGCCCTGGGCTTCCAATTTAAAGAGATCGATCCGAATAGCTGGAACGGCTGGAGGCATTATGTGTTGCGCGGCGAAGTGAACGATGGCAACGCCTGGTATGCCGAAAAAGGTGTTTCGGGTGCGGCCGGTATTTTTTCGACGGTGGACGACCTGCAGCAACTGGTTGACATGCTCCGCAATAAGGGAAAGGTAGGGGATAAGCCGTTTATTTCGGAAGCAACCATTAGTACTTTTCTAACCAAAGATCGCTTCAGCAATGGCCTTGGCTGGATGATGGATCCGGTCAACTCCTTTATGAAGAATGGCCCGGATGGAACGTTCGGACATACAGGATTCACCGGCACCAGTATCACTGTTGTACCGTCAAAACAACTATCTATTATTCTGCTCATCAACCGCCAGCAAATGGGCCTGATCAACGAAAAAGAATACTATAACGTAAACCCCATCCGCGAACAGGTTTTTAAGGCGGTTATGAAGTTTGCAGAGTAGTATTAACCGTTGAACCAGCACTTATTATCTCTCAAAGCTGATTTTTACCCGACGGGCAAGTTTCTGGTCTTGATTTTAGCTTTTATCGCCAAAAAATAAGGAGTGGTCGGTATGCGTATAGCTTCGGTCTATTCCATTTTAGCCATTCACAGGCTTGTTGTTAATTCGTGGTATCAAATCAACAACATGATTAAAATGGAAAACCATAAAGCAGCGGTTTTGGTACCGGTAGTAACAGGCCGCAACAAAAAATACTCACCCGCTATCCGCCTTTGGCATTGGCTAAACGCATTGGTAATTACCGGCTTGCTCATAACGGTAGCGGTTAATTCCACTGTATTGAAACCCTGGACCAATGCCGCATTTATAGCCGATAAACTTAAAGAGCAGGGCATCAAAGTAAGCGAAGATCAGGTACGGCCTGTAGCCTTCGGTTTGGCCGATCAGGTTTGGGCCATTCATACTTATCTGGGTTATGTACTGGCGGGGTTATTCCTGTTCAGGGTCGGATTAGAGTTTTTTGAATTGAGTGATAAAAAACTGATCCGTAAGATCAAATCAGCGCGTGAATCATTTTTACAACGCAAAGAAGATCGTATCGCCTCCCGCAATGAAATGCTGATCAAAACCCTTTACGCCTTATTTTACCTGATGCTGGTGGTGATGGTGATCACGGGACTTTCGTTGGCAATAGGTGAATATGTACCCGCGCTAAAGCAACTGCATCTTATCCGGGATATCCACGAGTTTACCATGTATCTTATCCTGGGCTTTACCGCAATTCACCTCGTAGGTGTAGTTTTGGGCGAGCGCAAGCAGCACAAAGGGGTGGTTTCTGATATGATCAATGGTGGCGATTAAGGGTAATCAGGCCGATACTTCGGCCTTTTTCACCAATACCTTTTTGCGCAGCCATTCACGTACCGGTTCATCATAAAGCTTCAGGCAGGCGTAGGCCAGCGCAATGCTAACTATAACCAAAACCAAACCAACCAGTAGTCCCTGCGGCCCTAATGGGATTTTATTGTTGGCTACCCATGCCGTATAAACGTAGATCAAAGGATAATGGGTGATATAAAGTGGGTAGGAGATATCGCCCAGAAACTTGCAAATTTTAGCTGATCGAGGGTTTTTGATCTCGCCGCCGGCACCGATGGAAACGATAAGCGGAAAAGCAAGGATAACACAAAAAGCATCATACAAACCGTTTTGCCAAAGTGTTTGCGGGCCGCCTATCCTGGGTATGCTCAGCACCACAACAATAAGCAAACTGGCGATCAAAAAGGCATTTTTGATACGAATGAGTTTGCCCATTCGGCATAATAAAACGCCACCAAAGAAAGGGAACAGCAGGCGGGTAAAGCCCACATAAAGTTGTTCTTTGGTCAATGACCAACCGCCAATAAGGTCGCCTTGCGGGCCCGCAACCAGGTAATTTACCATCATGGCTGCTGCCAGGAAAACAAAAATACCCAGCAGCCATTTCGGAAAACGGCGCACGATCAGGGCGTACAAGATATTGGCGATATATTCGAAAAACAGCGACCAGGCTGGTCCGTCGAGCGGGTGCATTTCCTGCCAGCCGCGGATATCCATTGAAAGCGGCACAGGTATCAATGTGCTACCGATCACCATCAGTAATAATACCTGCCATACTGGTGTGCCTGCTATCAGCGGAAACGCCGGACTTGCCTGCAGGTAAAACAACAAAGCGCCAATAACCGAACCCATGATCACCATGGGTTGCAGGCGTACCAACCGCCTTTTATAAAAATCCCACTGGCTCATTTTGGTCCAGCGATCGTCATAAGCATAAGCGACTACAAAGCCCGAAAGCAGGAAAAAGAAATCAACCGCCAGATAACCATGGTTAATGATCTGAATAAAGCGATTTCCGCCGGTGAAGGTCTCCATAACGTGAAACGTGATCACCAGGATCGAGGCAACGCCACGCAGGCCATCAAGGATAGGGTAGTGATTCTTACTTTCGAGGTATACGGAATTTGTACTCATTAATTGCAGTTCGGTTAAAGGGTTTTTAGGCAGATGGTTAATCCAAAGTGTGTATCTGACACAATAATAATTAAAACTTTGTGTCAGACAAGCCCTTACCCGAAATAAATAGCAACAAATTTAGTGCGATTCTGATGCGCTCAGTTTACCACTTACAGCTATTAATGCAATTAAAGTGATCAACGCGGCAAACGACAGGTAATAGCCCACATAGCTCATTTGGTACATGGACGCCAATTTGGTCGCCAAAACCGGGGCCGGCGAGGCCCCGATAATACCCGCCAGCGTAAATGCCAGCGATGAACCGGTATAACGCACCGATGCCGGGAAAATGCCCGCAAGCGTTGTGCCGGTTGGGCCATAGGTAAGTCCCATCAGAAACATACCCAGGGCAAGGAAAGTCACCGTAAGCGACCAATTGCCGGCAACAAACATGGGCGCAAAAACTAATCCATAGCAAAAAATAAGGATGGTAGTGATGATCAGCACTTTTCCACGGCCATATTTGTCGGCCAGAATAGCGGAAAGCGGTATGCTGATAGCAAAAAACAACATAGATATCATTTGTGCGATCAGGAATGCGGTCCGTGAATAATGAAATTGTGTTGTACCCCAGCTGATTGTAAAAACCGTCATCAGGTAAAACAACAGGAAAGTAGTGACGGTCGCGAAAGTACCGAGCACTATTGCTTTGGTATGTTTTAGGAAAACCTCGGCAACAGGAACTTTAACCCGTTCGTTTTTCTCAATGATCTTTATAAAATCGGGCGTTTCGGAAATTTTCAGGCGAACGTAAAGTCCAACCCATACCAGCAGGGCACTGGCGATAAAAGGGATACGCCAGCCAAAACTGATAAATTGCTGATCACTTAGCGTTTTACTGAGTACTAAAAATATAGCGCTTGAACAAAGAAAACCGATGGGTGCACCCAGCTGCGGGAACATGCCATACCATGCCTTTTTACCCGGAGGCGCATTTTCCGTAGCGAGTAACACGGCTCCGCCCCATTCACCACCCAGGCCCAGGCCCTGCCCAAAACGAAACAAAGCCAGTAATATCGGCGCCAAAATACCGATACTGGCATATCCTGGTAATAAACCGATAGCTACGGTGGAAGGGCCCATGGTCATCAATGCGGCAACAAGCGTGGCTTTGCGACCTTTACGGTCGCCAAAGTGGCCAAAAATTGCCGCGCCTAGTGGTCGCGCAAAAAATGCTAGTGCGAAAGTAGCCAGCGACTCTAACCTGGCGGCGCTATCATTTCCCGCCGGAAAAAATAGTTTTGGAAATACCAGCACTGCTGCGGTGGCATAGATATAGAAATCAAAAAATTCAATAGTTGTTCCGATAAGGCTGGCAATGAGTATGCGCCTTACAGGATTGACTTGTGGCTGGTTCATTTGGTTTGGTAATAGCAAAACTCAAACATAGCCTTTTCGTGCGAAAACTGTTTGTTATTCTTGCATCACAAGGCAATTTATCTGCCATAATTTAACTGATACGATATAATTGACGATTTTTTTTCGTAAATTTCGACCAACAAAACCTCATCTATCCCGTTATTGTTGTATGAAAAAACAAAATTGGCTTATAGCTTTAGCTGCCGGTGCGGGTGCTGCCGGTTTGGCTTATGCGCTTTGGCCAAAGAACAAGATACCTAAGGGTGCAATTGTACAGCCCTTTGATAAACACAAATACCTGGGTCTGTGGAATGAAGTTGCACGCCTTCCTAACCGCATCGAGAAAAACCTGAAGAACGTTACCGACGAATATTCACTGAACGATGATGGCTCTATCGCAGTGATCACACGTGCTTATAATTTTGATAAGAATAAGCCGGTGGAAGCTGAAGGTAAGGCCAAATTTGTTGGTCCTGATAACCGGGGTCAGCTTAAAGTATCTTATTTTCTGCCGATCTATCTGGATTATAATATCCTCGACGTTGATGCAAAATACCGTTATGCCATGGTATCAGGCAGCAGTCTGGAATACCTCTGGATCATATCGCGCGAAAACGCCATACCGGAGGAGATCAAGGAGCGTTTCTTAGCAAAAGCTTCTGCTTTGGGCTTTGATGTTTCAAAGCTGGAATGGACCTACTGAACATAAAGCAAGCGGCTTAAAGTTGGATTATTTCAGATCACCAATTTACGATATAGTCGATTTTTGCATTCCGGTAAGCAGGTTTCTGTAAACTCACTTTGAATTTTTTGAAGCTTTGCGAAGGCCCTTCTGTTGCGAACATATTGGTGAGCCAGGCTGGGATCAGTCCACCGGGATCTGCCTGGAGGGTATAGTCAATTTTAACACCGTTTGAACCCGTTGGCGTTAATATCCATTTGCCTTTTGAATTTGCGATCCTCACAATGCCCGGTTTTGCAGGCACCATATCAACATTACAAGGGGCGTCGATAGTTACCACTTTGGTTTGAGGATTTTGCGAGACCATCAGATGCGCTATAAAATCGCGGTTACTTACCGGCCAGGGCATATTTACCAGTGAATAGTAATACAAATCTGAGGGTGATACTTGTTTAACTATATAATTGGAAGAGGTATGGTACAACCATTCTTCGCTCCCTTTTATATCCATGAGCATGGCAACCACCTGCGAAAGCGTAGCCTCAACTTCGCATTGCACCCGGATGGCTTTAACTTTTGAAGTTTCTACATCGCCCGTAAAGATCTTTATGCCCCTGCTGTTTTCTTTCAACACCCAATTGGTGCCGATCTGCGCATGTGCATAGCAAGTCAACAATAAAAATGCAAAACAGAGGCTTTTAAACATTACGGGTTCATTTAGCAGATTAGGCAAAGCTAGTATTGCTAAGTAAAATATTGAGGGTAGTTTCCGGATTTTACCGATTATTTACAAAGAACCCAATAATAATAAATTGAAACCGCCGTCAATAATTCCCGTCTGCCGGGAATTATTATTTACACCAGCATTTGTTTTGAACTTTATTCCTGATTAATCGTCCTGACAACCTTTGCTGGGATACCGGCAACAACCGTATTGTCTGGCACGTCCTTGTTGACCAAAGCACCGGCAGCAACCACCGAATTTTCGCCGATGGTAACACCGGGTAATATAGTTGCTCCGGCACCAATCCAGGCATTTCTTTTCAGCACTACTGGTTTGAGTATAAGGGATTTCCTTGTCGATGGATCCAAAGGATGAGTTTCAGAGATCAAATTAACTTTTGGACCAATTTGTACATTGTCTTCTACTGTTATGCCTCCTAAATCCAGCATGGTGCAAGCGTGATTGATAAATACGTTTTTGCCGATTTTAATATGCCTTCCGAAATTTGTAAAAAACGGCACAAAAATCATGGTACTTTTATCAATCGGTTGACCGATAATTTCACTCAGACGTTCCCTGATCTGGTCAACATCCGTTGAAGTATTTAATGTTGCAGATAGTTTTATTGTCCTGAACACTATGTTCCATGCCAGAGGCAATTGCGGATCATCGTTAGCAATAGTTCCACCTGTTAGCATTCTTTCAAAAATGTCGATCGGTTTTTCGTTCATATTCTATTTTAAGTTTTACGATTTCGGTGCCAGTTCGCCATACCAGTAGGAGGCCGTTACTCCGCCATCCATCAGGAAGTCGCTACCGGTGATAAAGGCACCATCAGGTCCCATCAGCAAAGCACCTACATTACCAACTTCATCGGGTGTGCCGGCACGTCCAACAGCCGATAGGTTGATCATCCGGCGATAGCCATCACCGCGTGGCCCGCTTAATTCGTCTTTTGCTAAAGGCGTTATGATGATACCCGGACTTATGGTATTGATCCGTGCGCTGCGTTTGCCCCAGCGCACCGCTTCCGCAGCCACCCTTAATGAGTTGCCGCGTTTGGATAACTGGTAGGCGTGGAGCGAATCTTTTACCTCTGCGGGTTGCAAAAACGGCAAAGCGAGCAGTTCTTCAGCCGGCGCTGTTGCAAGCGCTTTGTTTTGTTCGGTGGTCAATGCCGGCAGACGGTGACCGGATTGGGAAGCAATTACTACACCCGACCCTCCATGGCTGATTACCGCACCAAACTCTTCCAATACCAATGCCGTACCGTAAAGGTCGACTTTGAGAATAGTCTCCGGTGACGCCTGTGATGGCGATACTCCGGCAGCATGGATCAGGCCATGCACTTCGCCAATTTCGGTAGCGGTTTTTACCAATTCCTGTACTGATTCGCGCGAAGCGACATCAACGATAGATGTGGTTACTTCGAAGCCTGCTTCGCTCAGTGTTTTTGCTGCCGCAGCGCTGTTTTCTGCGCGAAGATCGGCCAATAAAACATGTTTGCCTGCACTTACCCGCCGGGCAATAGCCTGACCGATCGATCCTGCACCGATGACAACAATAACTTTTACTGTACTTGTTTTCATTGCTGTAAAACTAAGAGTTGAATATATGTCTTTTAATTTTGAATTTTAGTGTTCCGCTCCCGGTAAAGCGCTGGCGTGCATGGCTAAAACGCTCCATGGCTGATTGGCCGCTTCGCGGGTAAATACTTCGATATAAGAAAGCTGAATAGTAGCTTTTTTGCCGCCGGCTGTTACAACAAAGGTTCCTTTGCCAACCACCGTTGCCGTATTATCTACGACACTTGACGAGTTTTCTTGTACTTCTATACTGTTGTGAACGAAATTGCCACTTTTTAATCGTGTAATATATTGCGCTTTAGTTTGCTGAGCGCCCGTTGAACTTACCACTACAAATTTTTCGTTGAATACTTTGTCGAGGGAATCAATTTTGCCTTCAACCTCCCATTTGAAGATCTGGCCGCTTAGGTCAAGGACCATTTTTTCGTCATTGGTCTGGCTAAAACCTGCCAAAGAAGAAAGTAGAAAAACCACAAATAAAATCTGTTTCATAATTCAGTTTGTTTGATTTTTGTTTAAATGATGATTATTTCCCCACCCTATCCTGCATCTGCTGTGGATAACGGGCACCTTGCACTTTGATATCGCCAAACACATTTTCAATATCCAACAGGTCTTGTGCCGACAGTTCGATATCCGCTGCGGCCATGTTTTCTTCCAGTCGGCTTATCTTGGTAGTACCGGGGATAGGCGCTATCCATGGTTTTTGGGCCAGTAGCCAGGCGATGGCGATCTGGGCACGGCTTACGCCTTTGTCATCGGCGATGGAACCCAGCACCTCAACGATGGTTTGGTTGGCTTTACGGTTTTCTTCCGAAAAACGGGGAACCACGTTGCGGAAATCGGTTTTATCAAAAGTTGTATTTTCGTTGATAGCACCAGTCAGAAAGCCTTTACCCAATGGGCTGAAGGGAACAAAACCAATACCCAATTCTTCAAGCGTAGGGATGATCTCCAGTTCGGGTTCGCGCCACCAAAGGGAATACTCGCTCTGCAATGCTGCAACGGGCTGAACGGCATGAGCTTTGCGAATAGTTGCCGCACCAGCTTCCGACATGCCGAAATGCTTTACTTTACCTGCCTGTATCAGCTCTTTTACCGTGCCGGCTACCTCTTCAATAGGTATATTCGGGTCAACACGGTGTTGGTATAACAGGTCGATGCGGTCGGTGCGTAAGCGCTTTAAAGCAGCTTCGGTCACAGCACGGATGGTTTCAGGGCGGCTGTCCATACCCTGTACCGGTACCCCGTTTATAAAGCCGAATTTAGTGGCGATCACTACTTCATCGCGAAAAGGTTCGAGGGCTTCACCCACCACCTCCTCGTTCAAATATGGGCCGTAAGCCTCGGCGCTATCGAAGAAAGTAACACCGATCTCAAATGCCCGGCGAATCAGGTTAATCGCATCCTGTTTATCAGTCGCAGGGCCATAGCCATAACTCAAACCCATACAACCCAGGCCGAGTGCTGAAACTTCGAGGCCCTGTCCTAATGTTCTCTTTTTCATTTTTATTATGTTTTATGTCCAGCTGCAGTTTTCTAATGATTTGACAGAACAAAGGTGGTGTATATTTTGGGCGCCAATGTTATACCGATTACGGTATTGCTTACCAATATTACTGATACGCTTTGTGCCTTATACCATCAATAATTAAAAGCAGTATTTTTGAATTGTTTAAAGTGATAAGCCATGGAAGAGCTCAATAGATTTGAAACGATCGCACAATACAATGCCTTTAATAATGCGGAGACTTTGCATCCTTTGGTAAGCGTGGTCGATTATTCGAAAGCCGGTCCAAGGGTGCTCCGAAGATCTTACTTTGGTTTCTACGGCATTTTTTTAAAGGACGTTAAATGCGGAGACCTGCGCTATGGCAATAATTATTATGATTATCAGGAAGGCACACTGGTTTTTGTTGGCCCCGGACAGATATCAGGTATCGAAAACTCGACAGAGGTCTACCAGCCCAAAGGTTTTGGTTTGGTTTTTCACCCCGACCTGATCCATGGCACCTCGCTTGGCAGACATATACAGGATTATACTTTTTTTTCCTACGAAGTTCGTGAGGCCCTGCATTTATCCGAACGCGAACGTGAAACGGTGCTGGATTGTTTATCGAAAATTGCCGCAGAACTGCAGCAGTCTATCGATAAGCATAGCAAGTTGCTCATTACAACCAATATCGAATTGTTGTTAAATTACTGTGTGCGTTTTTACGACCGTCAGTTTATTACCCGCGAACACGCGAATAAGGGGATGCTCGAAAAATTCGAGACCTTATTGAACAATTACTTTTTATCGGAAAAGCCTCAAACCCTGGGATTGCCCACTGTTGCATGGTGTGCTGATCAAATGCATCTTTCTGCTAACTATTTCGGCGATCTGGTTAAAAAAGAAACCGGCCGAACGGCACAGGAATATATCCAATCGAAATTAATTGATGTAGCTAAAGAAAAGATCTTCAACCGCGATAAATCTGTTAGCGAAGTGGCCTATGAACTTGGCTTTAAATACCCTCAGCATTTTACGCGCTTGTTTAAACAACGCATAGGGCAAACGCCACAGGAGTATAGGATGATGAATTAAAAGGTGTTATTCCGTTTTAGTAAAAAGGCCCTTTGATGAAAATCAAAGGGCCTTTGGTGTTTCGTTTTCAACTATTATTACTGTGCGTTATAGATCCTGATATCAGGTTTGCCAACTACGCCGGCACTTTCCATTAATTTCTTTTTATCATCCGAAAAAATAGCGGCTTTAGCTTTGGCGAGGTCGGTGATCTTGAATACGACATGGACCATGTTGCTGTCAGTAATGCTGCGGCCCAGTGTTCTGTCAGAAAGTCCCTCACTTTCGCGTTTGGCCGAACCTTCGGCATCAAATGCCTTCAGCCATGTTGCGAAATTTTTTACTTTGTGATTTACCACCAGCCATTGTTTTACCTCTCCGGGCGTAAACCTGATGATGTGGTAATATTCAAAGTCGGGCTTGGAGATTACGCCTGCTTTGGTCATCGTTTCCTTTAGCTTGGGATCAGCTTCCATTGCTTTTGCTTTGGCCATGTCAGAGATCTTGAATGCGATCAGAATACGGTTCGAACTATCGGCATCGCGCCCGACTGCTACTAACTGCAAGCCGGCAGCTTTTTGGTTAGCCGAATCTGCATCAAAAACTGGACGCCATTTTGCATAATCTTTAACGTTATGCGTAATATCGACAATGTCGAATGGAGAAAATCCAGCAGAAATACTGGCTTTTTTTGAGGTATCGGTACTCGTACCCGCTGTAGAGTCAGCGCTTTTTTTGCCCGAGGAACCGCCGCATGAGAATAGTGCTGTCGCGATGGCGATCGCAAGAACACTTAGCAAAGCATTTTTGAACTTTTTCATAATTACTGGTTTTTGGTTGTGAAAAATGGTTGTAGCGCCGCAGACTGTTGGGAAGTCTCCGGATTGGTTTATCTAAATAAAGCTAAGTAATTATATTGATTATCAGCAAATTACTTTTTAAAAATATAGGCGAATATTTATTTTCGGCCAGGAAAATTAAAAAAATAAGATGATCAATGTCGACTGTTAGCGAACGCATTCAGACGATACCGTACCAGATTGGTATTGCTTAAAAATTGGTCGAGTAAAATTTTCAGGGGTGCCCTGCCTCTATTTCAGATATTGTTCGTCACTCACATGTTCCATCCAATCCACGGGTGAGCCATTTAGTTTTTCCTGGATAGCAATATGACTCATGGATGTTGTGGCGGTAGCACCGTGCCAGTGTTTTTCACCCGGTTCAAAAAAGACTACATCGCCGGGGTGTATTTCTTCTTTGATTCCTCCCAGCCGTTGTACCCAGCCGCAGCCCGCAGTAACGATCAGCGTTTGCCCGAAGGGGTGAGTATGCCAGGCGGTACGCGCACCGGGTTCGAAAGTTACCAGTGCCATGGCCACACGGGCAGGTTCAGGCGGACTGTATAAGGGGTCGATTCGAACAGTGCCGGTAAAATAATCTGCTGGTCCTTTTGCTGAGGGCTGTGTGCCGATCCGTTTGATTTCCATGGTATGGTTTGCCTTTTATGTGAGGGCAGGTAAAGATACGGAGCAGCGGGCAATTTTATAAAAAGTAAACTATACCACAATTTGGGACTCGATATTTTTCGGAACCCGAACCTTTAACCTACGCCGCCTGATGCATGCTTTCTAATTTCTTGTCCACATAGCTAACAAGCGCTGCTACAGTCTTGATGCGACCAAAATCGTCATCAGGAATTTGAACATTAAGTTCTTTTTCTATCGAAACGATCATTTCGCAAAAATCCAGCGAATCAACGCCAAGATCTTCATAAAACAGGGCCTCGTTGCTGATCAGCGATTCATCTACACCCAGTTTCTCTTTGATAACGTGGTGGATCTTAATTTCAATTTCATTCATCATATCAGTTGCGCAAGGGGTATGCCCCGTTGGTTGCGCAACTGAACGCCTAAAAAGGTGCCAGTGTTGCAGATTTTTTAAAGAAATTTTATATTATATTGAAAACCAGCTATTTAAAAGATTTCGGGATTGACACCTATATTGCTGACAATACGACATGAATTCCAGAATGAATTGAAAATTTCTTAAAATGGAATGCTGCTGCAAACAAGGTAAGGATAAATAACACGTACGATGCTCATACTAAACCTTAAAAGATCGCTTTACTTTTTCAGACCGATCTCTCTCAATCTTTCTTCAAGGTATTCGCCAGCTGTCATGTCGCTGTACAGTTTTGCATGTTCGTTATCTATACAGGATGGCAGACTTGTAAGGTCCATATTTGATTTGGGATGCAGGAAGAAAGGTACCGAATAGCGTGATTTGCCCATTTCTGCTTTGGGAGGATTAACAACTCTGTGAGTAGTTGATTTGAGCTTGTTATTGGTGAGTCGTTGCAACATATCACCTACGTTGACTACCAGGTCCTGTCCATGAGCTTTTACCGGGAACCAGTTGCCATCCCGGGTAAGCACTTCGAGCCCATCGGCGCTTGCGCCTATCAATAGCGTGATCAGGTTAATATCTTCGTGTGCGCCAGCTCTTACGGCTTCCGGCGGCAGTGTATCCGGGTCAGGGATCGGAAAATAATGGAGAGTGCGCAAGATGGAGTTGCCGTTATGAACTTTATCCATGAAATAGTTTTCTGCAAGGCCAAGGTAAACGGAGATCGCTTGCAGCAACTGGATGCCAACTTTTTCTAATTTCCGATAAACTTCAAGCGTTATGGTATTAAATTCCGGTAGTTCGGTTAGGCTCACGTTTTCGGGGTATTCATTTTTTACCGGGTCGTTATCAGTAACAGTTTGTCCAATTTGCCAGAATTCTTTCAGATCGGGTACACTGAAGCCTTTAGCGGTTTCTTTTTGTTTACCGGTATATCCACGTTGCCCGGCCAGACCAGGTATTTCATATTTTTGTTTTACGTCAGTTGGCAGTGCAAATAGCGCCCTTACCTGTGCGTACAATTTGTCGATCAATTCATTACTCAAACCATGATTGGTGATAGTAACAAAGCCGGTTTCATTAAAGGCTCTGCCGATCTCGTCTGAAAACAGTTTTCGCTGTTCAGCATTACCATTTATATAAGTTTCAAGATCGAGCCGTGGGATATGAATGGATTGCATATAAAAATTCGCTAACTGCGATAAAATTATCAAATATGGGTCAGATAAGTCAAAACTGGGATAAAAAATTGATAGGAAACATTTTTTTTGAAAATTATTTTTAATATCAAAAATTTAAAATAATCTTAATGCCAAAGCTTTAATTTTGGTAAAATGTAATTTAATTGTCACCAAACTCTCTCAAAATTACTTGTTTGTTAATTTAACAACTTTCGCTCCCCTAAAATATAAGTCATTTAACCTGAGAACGTTGCCCGCCCTGTTGCGGGGGAGAAGTTTATTAAATACATTTGCGCGCTTTTTAGCCCCTATAGCATGAACTCGCACTTAAAGAAAATTTCAGCAGCTGGTATGCTGATCACGCTCGGAATTATTTTCGGCGACATTGGTACATCTCCATTGTACGTATTTCAAACGCTGATGACCGAAGGAAAGGATGCCTCCGAACCCTTTGTTTTTGGCTGTATATCCTGTATTTTCTGGACGCTTACCCTGCAAACCACTTTCAAGTACATCTTCATAACGCTGCAGGCCGATAACCACGGTGAAGGCGGTATTTTTTCGCTTTATGCCCTGGTGCGCCGCTATGGCAAATGGTTGGCAATTCCTGCCATTATTGGTGCCGGTACCTTGCTGGCGGATGGTATCATCACGCCACCTATTTCGGTTGCATCGGCAATTGAAGGCTTGGGCCAGGTGCCAAGCCTTGCCGATACCATGAAACCGGGCGCCGAAATTACTATTTTGGTTATCCTGGGTATCATTTTCCTGTTGTTTCTGTTCCAGCAGTTTGGTACCAAGGTAGTGGGTGGGGCATTTGGCCCTGTGATGCTGGTTTGGTTTGTGATGATCGGTACAATAGGTACACTTCAAATTTTTCATTACCCAACTGTTTTTAAAGCCCTTAATCCATATTATGCTGCGCACATGCTCTGGACCAGGCCAAATGCATTCTGGCTGCTCGGTGCGGTATTCTTATGTACCACTGGTGCAGAAGCTCTTTATTCTGATCTGGGGCATTGCGGTCGTAAGAACATTCAGGTTACCTGGATATTTGTGAAGTGTGCTTTATTGTTGAGTTACCTTGGCCAGGGCGCCTGGGTGTTGAACCATGCCTCAGAGATCAAGTTTGATTCGGTTAACCCATTCTATTCTATTGTTCCGCATTTCTTCCTCATACCAAGTGTGATCATTGCTACCCTGGCAACTATTATCGCCAGCCAGGCTTTGATCAGCGGTTCGTTCACCCTGATCAGTGAAGCAATCAGTATGAATTTGTGGCCAAAGATCACCGTAAAATATCCTTCCAATATCCGCGGGCAGATCTACATTCCGGCAATTAACTGGGTGCTTTGTTTTGGCTGCGTGGCGGTAACGCTTTATTTCCAGACCTCTGAAGCAATGACTGCGGCCTATGGTTTTTCTATCACCATCGCGATGTTGATGACGACGCTGTTGATGTCCTATTATATGCGATATAAACGCCATTGGCCAATATGGCTAGTGGTGTTGATCCTTTGTATTTTTGTTAGCACCGAGTCGTCATTCTTTATTTCCAATTCGCCAAAGATCCTGAAACGTTTGTTCTTCCTGGTATTTGAATTCGGATTGATCTTTACTATGTATACCTGGTTCAAAGCACGTAAGATTACTAATCGTTTCCTGCACTTTGTCGATCTGAAAACCAAATTGCCATTGCTCAACGCTTTGAGTGCAGACGAGTCGGTTTCGAAGTTTGCCACGCACCTGGTATACCTTACCAAGGCCAATAACAGCAAGCAGATAGAAGAGAAGATATTTTATTCGATATTAAGTCGCAAACCTAAACGTGCTGATACCTATTGGTTCCTTCACATTGAGCGCATGGATGATCCTTACACCATGGAATATAGTGTTGAGGAAATTGAACATGGTAAAGTGATCAGGGTTGAATTCCGCCTCGGGTTCAGGATCCAACCACGTATCAATGTGTTGTTCCGCAAGGTAGTTGAAGATATGGTTAGCCGTAATGAAGTTGACATTTTGAGCCGCTACGAGTCGCTACGTAAATTTAACCAGACAGCCGACTTCCAGTTTGTGATTATCGAAAAGTTCCTTTCCTATAATAACGAGTTTAGTGTGAAAGAAAGCTTTATCCTGAATAGCTATTTTGCGATCAAGAAAATTGCACAGACTGAAGCCAAAGCATTTGGACTGGACACCAGCGAAACCCGAATAGAAAAGATACCATTGGTTGTTAAGCCGGTAACTAATATTGTTATGAAGCGTGTCAGTCCTCAAAACCATCGCTCAGAAGTAATATAAGCACTGCTGTTGTCTTGAATTTAATTATTTGACTGTTGTTAAAAGTAATTTTCGCAGCACCGGGTAGTTTTCCACATATGCGATATTTTTCATAACATTTTGCTACTTTTTTGACTATCCCGATAAATATTTAGTTTAAATTATTATTTGAGCTTTTACAGCGGAAAGTCGGTTTTTAGGATATCAATTATCTTCTAATTTTGTCGTTATACAAACTATTAAAGGCAAAATTTGTTAGAGACCTTATGACCGGCAATGTTTTCTTATTAGCTACTGATCCGCATAACCTGTGCAGGGATGTTATTCATTCCCGCCATTCGGGTTTAAAATTGCGTGTATTTTGCCTTGACGAAGAGCCCTTCCATCCTGATAGCAGTGAAATACAGCTTTACGGACTCGGCGGTGGCAGCATGTTTGCATTCGAAAGTGTTGATGTGACCTCTGACAAAGCAAAGGAAATTGTGGATGCAGTTCAATGGTATGCCAGTTATATCAAATGTCCTGAGCTTGCTATTTCGGCAGAAGATCCAAGACCCGGGCGAGATATTGCGATATAAACACCCGGTAACAGATTTTATTTGCTACATTCTTTTTTTTTCAGCTTTTTTTTAAATCTTTACACCCCATGAACAGCCTTAAAGAAAGATTGTACAAGATGTGTATTGACTATGTGCAAGTAAGGATCGATGGTGCTAAGCAGGGTATAGCAGACGCACAGTATGCAGCGATAGAAGAAACAAAAAGCAGCGCAGGCGATAAATATGAAACCGGGCGCGAAATGATGCAGCAGGAAACCGACCGTAGCCAGTTATTGTTGAATGAAGCTAATAAACTGATGGTGGCGCTCAGCAGGATCAATCCCAATAGCCAACATGCTGTGGCCGAACCCGGTAGCCTGATCCTGACTAATAACGGTACTTTTTTTCTGGCTATTAGCGCAGGCAGTTTTCTATTGGACGGCACCACCTATTTTGCAGTATCGCCGGCTTCACCGATAGGCACCCATTTGATCGGTCGTAAAGCTGGGGATCAATTTAGCCTCAACGGCCGGACCTACGTTGTTGAAGCGGTGAAATAACTCCTTTAGGCAACTGAGAGGCTTTCTATCCGCTGACGAGTGCAAAGCATTGTTTGGCAATTTCCAGTTCCTCGTTAGTTGGTATCACCAATATTTTTACCCTTGCATCTTGCTTATTTATTTCTGTGATGCCGTCTAACTGTTCATTGTTTTTCTCTGTATCGAGTTCGAGACCAAGGTATTCCATTTCTCTGCAAACCATTTCTCTCACCAGGCTATTGTTTTCTCCAACGCCTCCTGTAAAAATTACCGCATCAAGGCCATTGAGCGAAGCCGTATATGAACCTATATATTTTTTGATGTGGTAACAATAGATATCATATGCCAGTTTTGCATTTGCATCGCCATTTTCAAGTGCACGGGTGATGTCGCGGGTATCGCTAAAACCAGTAAGACCCAGGAGACCACTTTGCTTGTTCAGCAGATCGCTAACCTGTTGCAGGTCATAGCCCAGGGTTTCAACAAGGTAAAATATTACAGTCGGGTCAAGGTCGCCTGACCGTGTACCCATTACCAAACCACTCAGTGGGCCAAACCCCATGCTGGTATCGATCGATCGTCCATCTTTAATGGAAGTTATGCTGCATCCGTTGCCAAGGTGCATGCTGATCAGTTTAAGATTTTTGCTGCCCAAATAATTTGCCGCCTGTTCTGAAACGTATTTATGACTGGTGCCATGAAAGCCATAGGCCCTGATGTTGTGATCAGTATAAAATGAATCAGGGATTGCAAAGCGGAAGGCTTTTGGTGGCATAGTTTGATGGAAAGCTGTATCAAATACTGCAACCTGTGTCGCGTAAGTAAATAATTCCTCCGCAACTTCGATACAGCGGTAACCGGGCGGATTATGCAAAGGCGCCAGTTTAAAAAGCAGTTTTAAATCTTGTTTCACTTCGGGTGTAATTCGGATAGATCCGCTAAACTTTTCGCCGCCGTGTACGATGCGATGACCGACTACCTGTATCTCGGTCAGACTTTTTATCACACCAATAGATTCATCAGTCAATAGCTGGTTTATTTTTTGTAAACCAACCTGATAGTCAGGTATATCCTGATTATAGGAAAAAGACCTTTCTATGCCATTGACATAAGTTTTATGAGTTAAGGCTGCCTGATCCATTCCAATCCGTTCGGCTACTCCGCTACACAAGAGTTGCGCCGCCGGCATTTGAAACAACTTATATTTAATGGAACTGCTGCCCGAGTTGATCACGAAAATATTCATCCTGATTCGCTTATTATTTAATGTCCTGGCATTGAATGGCGGTAACGATAACCGTGTTGAATACGTCATCAACGGTACATCCACGACTAAGGTCGTTGATCGGTTTACGCAATCCCTGCAGCATGGGCCCTATGGCCAGGGCTCCGGTTTCGCGTTGTACGGCTTTGTAAATGTTATTGCCGGTGTTCAGGTCGGGGAATATTAGTACGCTGGCTCTGCCTGCCACCTCTGAGCCCGGTAGTTTGTTTTTGCCCACAACAGGATCTACCGCAGCATCGTATTGTATCGGGCCCTCGATCTTCAATTCAGGGTGGCTAGCCCTGACGATCTCGGTTGCTCTGCGAACTTTTTCTACGTCTTCGCCCTCGCCTGAATTACCGGAGGAATAAGATAACATAGCGATCCTGGGTTCGATGCCGAATCGCTCACTGCTTTCGGCGGATGATATGGCAATTTCGGCCAACTGCTCGGCGGTTGGATTGGGGTTAACTGCGCAATCACCGAAAATGCAAACCCTGTCGGTCAGGCACATGAAAAATATCGAAGACACTAATGATACGCCTGGTTTGGTTTTAATGAATTGCAGGGCAGGCCTGATGGTATGCAGGGTAGTATTTACTGCCCCCGATACCATTCCATCGGCATGACCTTTATATACCATCATTGTGCCAAAATAGGATACATCGGTCATCAGGTCACGGGCCATCTCGAGGGTGACATTTTTGTTCTTCCGAAGTTCATACAGGGTATTGACATAGTCGATATACCGCTCGTCTTTTGCCGGGTTGACGATCCGGACCTTTGCCAGTTCCTGGCGGATATCCAATTGCCCGATGAGCTTATTGATCTCGGCGGCATCGCCAAGCAGGGTAATATCAACAATATCCTGGCTCAACAGTCGGGCTGCTGCCTTGAGGATCCTTTCATCATTACCTTCTGCCAATACAATATGTTTTTTTAAACGCCTTGCCCATTGCGTCAATTGGTATTGAAACATACGCGGAGTAATGCCTGAAGGTTTAAGCGAAATCAGGCTTTTTTCCAGCTCGGGCAAGTTAATGCTCCGGTCGAACGTGTCTATCGCTAGGCGGATCTTTCTGGTATTATCAGAGCTTATTCTCGAGCGGATAGCACCAACCACATTGCTTGTTTCGAAAGTGCCTGTTTGCACGGCAAGGATAGGAACGGCTGTCGGTAAGCCCTTGATCAATTTCATTATCGGTTTCTCGGGTATATAACCTGCCGTAAGCACAATTCCGGCGATCTTGGGATAGCTGGCAGACATATTGGCCTGTAATGCGCTAATAATAATATCGCCCCGATCGCCGGGTGTGATGATCAATACATTTTCTTTAAGATAGTTCAGGAAGTTCGGCACCTGCATAGCGCCGGTAACAAAATTGTCAACCTGGTTGGTCAGACTTTCCTCTCCAAACAAAACTTTACCATGAAGCTGCTCATTGATCTCTTTCATGGTAGGGCTTTTAAGCCGTTTGTCTTCTTCAATTATGGCCAGCAAGACATCAGTCGGCAATTGTTTTGTCAGTAAGTTCTTTACCGCTTTTATGCTTTCGCTGCTTATTTTATTGGCTACCACGGCCAATACCTGAATTTCGCGGGCAGTAAAATTATGTATTGCGGACAAAGCGGCGTTGATAACCTGTTCATCGGTTTTTTCTTCGCCCGAAATAACGATAATTACCGGCGAGCCCAGGTTTTTTGCAATCTGGGCATTGAGATCAAACTCAAATACCGCACCCTCGCCCTGGTAATCAGTGCCTTCCACTACGGTAAAGTCATATTGCTCATCCAAACGTTTGAATTTCCGGATGATAGTGTCAATCATTTCGCCCTGGCTTTCGGTATCAATTTTAGTCATAGCCTCCTGCCAGGTAAAGGCGTAGGTGTCTTCGTAAGCTATGGGCAGATCGAAGTGGGTGAGAATGGTATCGATATGATCGTCTCTGTGTTGTGGCTGATTTTGGTCGATGATCGGTTTATAGTAACCTATTTTTTGAGCCTTACCCAAAAGCATATTAACGAGGCCGATCGAGATTATGGATTTACCACTGTGAGCTTCCGTACTAGTGATGAAAACAGTTTTGAGCATGAGCAGTTTCTTTAAATTTTTTCAGACAACCTGGCAAGGATATGCTATTGACAATTAGTGGTCTAATTTAACGGTTAGGCAGCGAAATTACTCCAGCGCTTTCCGAATATATGTGATGAGCAGCAACTTTAATTTTGATTTTGGTCAATGCAAATTTTTCAGACGCCTAGTTTGAAACCTAAGCCGGAATACAGCAAGCCTTGTTGGCCGTTGGGATCTAAAAAATATCCTGTTTTCAAATACCCGCCGGATGTTTTTACAAGCGCGATATCACCAAAATTTGCTGCAAAAAGTAGTGAAATAAAAAAAGTAAATTATTTTTTGCCTATTTGCTCAGACCTCCTATATTTGCAGTCCCTTTGGAGGAGGTCATATCGACAACCAAAACAGGGAAAACTTTGCAGAATCGAGCATATTAAATACTTAGGTAGATGTATGCAGATTCTAAAAATAAAAAAAGGGAGTTTAGCTCAGCTGGTTCAGAGCATCTGCCTTACAAGCAGAGGGTCACTGGTTCGAACCCAGTAACTCCCACACTGAAAATCAACCACTTACGTGTAAAATGTAAGTGGTTTT